>Ga0256913_10000540_pt1 | contig 19755 bp, 18 predicted proteins | sample Axial_MatmetaG_FD_185970 | JGI IMG/M metagenome (GOLD analysis project Ga0256913, IMG submission 185970) | Deep-sea worm associated microbial mat communities from Axial Seamount, Juan de Fuca Ridge, Pacific Ocean - Axial_Mat | ecosystem: Environmental > Aquatic > Marine > Oceanic > Microbial... | reverse complement strand
GTTTATGGGAAAGGAGCGGAAGTATAATTCCCGCAATAATTAAAAATTTTGCAAGGATAATAAATTCGTCATTACCAAAATTCTGAGAAAAATTAAACAACTCTTCTTTTACTTCCGCCACTATTATTACTGCAACAACAACCAACAAAACCAACCAAACCGGCTCAATATAAATAAGGGGTGCAATGGAATAGGTAATTAATGCTATCACGGTTGAAGTAATTCCGTAATTCTGGGTATGTTTTATTTTACTAATATAAGCCGTCAGTAAAAAAGCAAACAGCCCTATGCCTCCGATAATAAAAAGAATCTTATTTTCTTTATCGGTTATAAATAATATAAAACCCAAAATACCGATAAGCGTTAATGTTCTATCGGTTCCTACGATAGTGCTTACCTTAACCCCAAAATGTTGCTTGCGTTGCTCTAATCCTATTAATAACGAAAAAAGAGTTACCAAAATAAAATTTTGTAAATCAATCGGTAATGTGTTTATTATTTCCATTTCTAATCAGATAATTAATAATTATTAAATACAATTTATCCTTTTAAAAGGGTATGAACTTAATAAATTTTGCTCAATATTACAAAAGAATGTTTATACGCATTCGGATAAAATCAGTTTTCCCGTTCAAACAAAAGGGAATTAGAAAACAACTTAACGAATATATTATCCTCAAACAAAAAGCATCAAATTCAGACAGCGGATTGTAAAACTTACGCAACCGTTTATTCAGCGAAGTTATGAATTTATTCACCCCAACCCCCTTTCTATTATTCCATAATATTTACTATTTTTATGGTTGAGAATAAAGGACTGCAAAACATACGGAAATTAATTTGGAGCAAATAAACTTCCATAAATTACTTGAAGATACTTACGACCACCTTTGGAATGGAAGAAGCAGGCTTGCCTTATCCAACGCAAAAAAAATATTTAAACACTTCCCCGATAACAGCGAAGCCTCCGTTGTATTGGCTTGGGCGTTGTTGGAAAACGGTTATCCCATAAAAGCATTGGAATATGCCGATTTGGCCTTGCAATTAAACGGCAGTAGTACAAAGGGAAAAATGATTAGAGCTCAAATTTTACTTAGATTAAATATTTTGGATGGTGCAGCCGAAGATTTTCAAGCTTCCATTAAAAATCAAAAAAACTTTTTAGGAAATTCATATGTTGAATACGCGCGTCTTGAAGCAGGCAAAGGAAATTTACAAAAAGCATTAAAACTAATAGACCTCGCTTTGTTTATTAATCCGGGGATAAAAGAAGAAGCAGGTGCAATAAAAAAACTGCTTATATCCGCCATGGAAATTAAAACCAACAAAAAAAATTTAGATAAAAAAAATCTGCAAAATTATTTTAATAAAACTGCCGCTGCTCTAAAAAACAAGGATATTTGGTTTGTAAATATTATTGCAGAAAATATTTTAAAAGATAAATCTCTTAAAGAATTTCATACCGATGCCGAGTTGATTAAACTTGAAGGGTTGTTCCGTTCTTTCCAATTTAAACCCGCCATAAAAAAGGCGGAAGAATTGAAAAGCCGGTTAGGTAATAATAAACAGTTTAAAAAGATTTATGAAAAAATTCTAAAAAAGAAAAAAGCACAAGAAACAATTGCCGAAGAATTGGAAAAAGAGTTTAACGAATTCAAATCCCCCTTCCCAATCCGTCAAGACAAAGATTTAACCGAGAAGAAACAAAAACGAAGAACCGACGCCGTCTTTTTCAAAAATAATAAAGTGGATGTGTTTTCACTGAAAATTTTCAATCAAACCGAAGAAGAGGTAACCGGCAAACGCAGATATTATGAACAACTTTCAGAAACAAATTTGCAAAAAGTTGGGCTGGAAATAATTTTTGATAATCCATTTTTTAATAAATCGGAAAACGATTATAAAGCCAAAGCAATTTGGTATTTAAACAATTTTGCAGTTTACAAAAAAAACTTTTTATTACATGTACCCAAAGACTGGGATACCGTAATTTTTACTCAAACCGCCGAAGCCAAATGGTTACGCGGACAGGCAAAGGCAGAAATTTATATTGAGAATTTTAAAGTTTGTGAAAAATGGTTTGTGATAGATTCTCAAAGTATATTATATAAATCGGAGAAAAAGGAGAACGGTCTTAAATTATCAACATCCTCCGATAACGAAGTTACCGAAAATAAAGAAACACAAGCCGAACTACCCCCTGCACGCCCCCTTGAAGAATTACTTAGAGAATTAAACGGTTACATCGGGCTGCACAATATTAAAGAAGCAATTTATGAATTTATAAATTATCTAAAATTCCAACAGGAACGAGAACGTAAAGGGCTTTCCGGAGGCAGAAAGTTTTCAATCAATGCTGTTTTTGAAGGGAATCCGGGAACCGGAAAAACAACTATCGCACGTCTTTTAGGAGAAATTTTCAGAGCAATGAAAATTGTGGAGAAAGGGCATGTTGTTGAGGTTGACCGTTCCGCTCTTGTGGGACAATACGTAGGGGAAACCGCACAAAAAACCGATAAATTGATTGAAGAAGCAATGGGTGGAATCCTTTTTATTGATGAAGCTTACACACTTGTAAAAAAAGGAGGCAGCGGGCAGGATTTCGGGCAGGAAGCAATAGATATTCTTTTGAAGAGGATGGAAGATAAAAAAGGGGAGTTTGTTGTTATTGTTGCCGGTTATCCCAAAGAGATGAAAGCTTTCATCGAATCTAATCCGGGCTTAAAATCTCGCTTTAATCATACATTTACTTTTGAAGATTATACCCCCGATGAACTTCTGGAAATATTTACAAATACGGTTTCAAAAGAAGATTATCAAATAAACGAGAATGCAAAGGAAGAACTTAAAAAAGAATTTATTCGTCTTTACCGTAAACGCGATGCTACTTTCGGCAATGCCAGGCTTGTTATTCAAATCTTTGAAAAATTAAAAATTCAATTAAGTAAACGTGTTGCAAAATTAAAGGAAGAAGAACGAACCAAAGAACTTCTTTCCACTTTTATACTGGAAGATATTCATCATACCCTTTATCTAAAAGAAAATACGGATGTTCAACTTCCCGTTGACGAAGAAGCTTTGTCCGAAGCCCTTGGAGAATTAAATAATCTCTTCGGTTTACAATCAATTAAAAATGAAGTTGCCGATTTGGTTAAGTTGGTTAAATATTTTATACAACAAGGAGAAAATGTTCGCGATAAGTTTAGTGACCACATACTCTTTCTCGGTAATCCCGGAACGGGTAAAACTACCGTAGCACGTATAATAAGCAATATTTATGCTGCTTTGGGTATTTTACCGAACGGACAATTAATAGAGGTTGATCGTTCCGGGCTTGTGGGGTCGTATGTAGGTGAAACAGCTCAAAAAACCACAGCGGTAATTAATTCGGCAATGGGCGGAACACTTTTTATTGACGAAGCATATGCTCTTACTTCCAGTGGCAGCTCCAACGATTTCGGAAAAGAAGCGATAGACACCTTGTTAAAACGAATGGAAGATGACAGAGGTAAATTTATTGTTATTGCTGCCGGCTATACAAATGAAATGAAAAATTTTATTGCAAGCAATCCCGGTATGAAATCCCGTTTTACAAAAACCTTTTTATTTGAGGATTATACTCCGGATGAATTAATGAAAATAGCAAAATTTTCCATTGCCAACCTCAATTTGGAACTAACACCCGAAGCAGAGGAGGCACTTAAAATTCATTTTGCCGTTCTTTATTCCAAAAGAGATAAACATTTTGGTAACGCACGTATTGTGCGTAATTTGTTGGAAAAAATTAAGAAAAAACATCTGCTACGCATTGCCGAAGAAGAAGACGAAATAACTAAAAATAAAATTGTTTTTGCCGATGTTGAAGACTTTATAGAAACAAAAAATATTGCTAAAAAATTTAAAGCCAAGAAAAAAGACTTCTTAAAAATTTTACTGGCGGACTTACGAAATTTGGTGGGACAAAATTCCGTAAAAGAAAAAATTGATAAACAAATAAAGTCATTACAAGTAAGTAAATTACGTGCGGAACGCGGTTTAAAACAAGTGGGAAAAAACTTAAATGCTCTTTTTATAGCCAACAGAGGCACAGGAAAATCTAAGATAGCGGATTTACTCGGTAAAATTTACAAGGAATTAAATTACTTAAAAAACGGACACCTTGTTGAGGTTAAAGGTCGCGACCTGCTTGCCGCAAATGAAGAACAAGCATATAAAAAGGTGGAATATCTTATTGATAAAGCAATGGACGGAATTTTAGTTATAGATAATCCTACCCCGCTTTACGAACAAGAAAATTTAGCTGAAATAATATTTGAGAATTTATCTTTATTTGCAGAAAAATATTTCGGGAAACTTGTTATAATTATTGCCGGCACCGAAGAAGAAATTGCCAAGTTAAACGAAATAAATATAACAACAGGATTAAAATTTAACGAAACATTCTTCTTTGACGATTACTCACCTCGTGAACTGCTTGATATTTCCGTTCATTTGGCAGCCGATAATAATTATATACTCGACGAAGGAGCTCTTCAGGAACTTATGGATTTATATCTTTGCGCGCAGAAGTCCAATTATCAAAAATATCAGAATATTCATTTGGCCGAACAGGTTTTACTAAAAGCCATAAGCAATCAAGAGGAAAGAATATCGTCTCTTTACGATTTAAGCGACGAAGCATTAAGCACAATTATTTATGAAGATATTGCCCCGGTAAAAATTGATGATTTGTAAAAATATCTTCGGCAATTAATTAAATATGAATTAATTGCCGAAGTTTTATAATTAAAGATTCTCTTCAACTTCCGTAAATTTAATATTTAAACTTTCCAGTTCCTTTAATACTTTCGTATATATTGCAGGGTGTGTGGGAATATGTGTGCCGGTCAATGGCAATTCACCAAGCAGAATAAGCTTTGCCGCTATTCCGGCCGGAGCCCCTACGGTTTTTGCTATCGCTGTTATTCCGTCCGGTTCACCATAATCAGTTAAGGTTGAAATATATCTTACACTTTTCTCTTGTTCCGGAAATTCTGCTTCCAGCTTATGCATAAGCACAACCATATCTCTTTTCCCTTTTGGCAACGGGAGTTTTTCGCTCATTAATTTTTGCATTACATCGGTAGAGGTTTTAACATTGCCGCCAATTTTCACTTCGTCAAAAAGACCAAGCCATTTAAGTTTCTCCATTATAATACCGGTAGGAGAAATTTTTAAAAAGTTTGCTATTCTGTTTTCCAGTTTGTTACCGTTGGCATTCAACGGAACAAACATTTCCGTATATTCTCGGTATGTCATTTCACTTAATCCCGGAATAGTTAGATGTTCATTAGGCAAACCCAACTTTACTATTTGCGACCATGTTTCTCCCCAGCCCGGATATCTTAAAGTTCCGCGAACCATTGTTTTCACTTTTTCAAGTTTAAACAAATCCTGATATACCATGGAATCACGATTTGGATATGCTTCCATTGTTCCCACACCGTCAACTTCAACGGGCCACGTTCTGTTAAAAAGTTGATTATAAGGCAACATCTTCAACTTGCCTTCTTCCATATATATGGCACCGGTTTCTCCGGCCATTACTACATTGCGCGGATTCCAGGTAATACAATAGTCAAAAGGATTTGATTTTACATCCGGTGCGGGAACCGCACTTCCATAAGAGACAAAACTGGTAATATAACCACCTTCATTTCGTATTTTTTGTATTAGCAACATTGCAGACATGTGGTCTATACCCGGATCTAATCCCATTTCATTTAAAATTAAAATCCCTTTACGCTGTGCATCTTTATTTAAATCCGCCACTCTCGGATTTTCGTAGCTTGCGGAAATAACCGACTTACTGTGCGTTAAGCAATCCAAAGCAATTAAATATTGAAACGGCGGGGCTAGTAAATTAATCACAATATCCGATTTTTCAATCAAAATATTTCTTAATTTTTCGTCATTTACATCAAATTGTATGGCTTGCCCTTTCGGATGCCCGTTTACCTTTTGTTTGGCAACTTCAAGATTATAATCGGCTACAGTTACAAACCAATCATGTTTTTCCGCTTCTTTTAACATGTAAGAAATAAGAAAAGGTGAGCTTTGTCCCGCTCCAAGAATTAATACATTTTTCATTTTTTATCCGGTTATTATAATGATTAAAAAAACTATTTTTGTTTTTCTAAAATAGGTTTTTCATATAAAATCTAAAAATTATTTTTTTTGATTTGAAGTAATTTCATAATGTTTTTTTGACAAAAATCAAAACATGTTTTCATTATCCAAATTTGATTCTTACATCAACAACTGTAAAATTATTATTATAATCAACAATTACCGGATTAAAATCAAACTCCGTTATATTTTCAATTTCAATCATCATTTTGGCGGTATTTCGTATTATAGAAATCAATTTATCAAAATTAACAACCGCTTCCCCCCTAACGCCCGCAAGTAATTTGCCCATTTTAGTCGACAAAATCATTTCTTCGATTTCTTCTTCTGAAATATACGCTGAACGTATTGCGGTATCTTTTAATACCTCTACATATTTACCTCCGCTGCCAAATATTATTATCGGACCAAAAGATTTATCACGATATCCACCGAGTAGTATCTCATGTTTACCATGAATAAATTGTTGAATCAAAAAAGAATTTGCAGTAATACCGTGTTTGGAAAAATTTTTTTCTATTTCCTTTGCAGCCGAAATTACTTCGGCTTTAGTTCTTAAATTTAATTTAACCGCATTTAAATCGGATTTGTGAATTACATTCTCGGAAATTCCTTTTACAACAACCGGATAAAAATCTATATTAATATTTGCAAGATTTGCAACGGGGATAATTTTTTCATTAACCAAAGGAATCTTATATTCTTTGCACAATCTTTCAACCTCATTCGGCCCTATAAAACCCGGAGGAAAAGAGATGCTTTTTTTATTTTGTAAATTATTTAGCTTGTAAATTGTTTCTTTTTTTTCTTTCCGTTTTTTATTAACGGATGAATAAAAAAGCATGTTGGAAAGGATTTCTGCCGGTTCTTCGGGATTACGATAAATCGGTTTTCGCGGTTCGGGCAACATTTTATACTCATCCCAAAATTCGGGCAACGGCATTATAACTTGTAAAACGGGTTTTGAAGAATTTATGTTATTAATTGCCAAAGCAACCGGTAATGCTTTTACCATTACCGGTTCAACAAACAGAGAAACCAAAGCATCCACATTTGGGTCGCTTAGCACCGTTTGAATTACGGCGGGGAAAGTTTTTTCATCTCCGTGCGGAAGTAAATCAACGGGATTGTTTATACTTCCCTCCGGATGAACGATTTCGCGAAGTTTCTTTTTTGTTTTGTCGGAAAATTCCGCAAGTTCCAATCCTTTTTTTTCAAGTTGATCGGTTAGTAAAATTGAGGGCCCGCCGGCATTTGTAACTACAGCTATTCTGTTTCCTTTAGGAACAGGAAATGCTTCGAATCCTTTTGCCGTATTAAATAATTCGTTAACGGTTTCAACACGTATTATTCCCGCTTGTTTTAGCAAAGCGTTTACAACCTTATCTTCACTGCTTAAAGCACCCGTATGTGAAGATGCGGCTTTCATTCCGCTTTTTGTTCTTCCCGCTTTTAAAATTATTGTGGGTTTATTTACCTTGCCGAGTAAAAAAGGTTTTATAAATTCAAATCCGTTTTCAAAACTTTCCAAATAATATGTCAACACCTCAATTTCATTATCTTCAAGCCAGAAGCGAAGAAAATCGTTTTCATTCATATCCGCCTTGTTTCCTACGCTGATAAAATGAGCAAACTTCCAATCCGTTTGTCGTAACGAATTCAGTATCATGGCACCAAGCGCCCCGCTTTGCGACATATAGGCTGTTTTCCCTTTCGGAGGCATCTCTTTAATAAACGTTGCATTTAAAGAAACGTTGTACATTGTATTAATTACCCCCATGCAATTGGGCCCTACTAATCGAGCGTTTTGCCGTCTTATTTTTTTTACAATTTCCTTTTCCAAAATTTCCCCCTCTTTACCGGTCTCTTTAAATCCCGCAGTTACCAAAATAATGGATTTTACATTTGCAGTTAAAAGTTCGTCAATAACGCTTAAGACAAATTGTTTCGGGACAAGAATTATAGCCAGGTCTATTCTCTCTTTAATATCTTTGATTGACGTATAACAACGAAAGCCGTGTATATCTTTTGCTTTCGGGTTAACGGGAAAAACTTTCCCCTTAAAATTAAAGTGTTTTAACGTTCCCAAAATCTCGTAACCAATGCTGAGTGGTTTGGAGGAAACTCCTATCAAACAAACGGATTTAGGATAAAAAAAATTGTAAACAGATTGTTCCATTTGAATTTTCCTTTCTTCTAATAGTTTAAAGGTAACAAAACGGTAGTTTCTTCCAAAATAATTTTTTATTACATAAATTCATATTGGAAAACTTTTTTTAACATAATGCGTCTAACTCTACTCACAAATGAAGGAGATAAAAATGAAAAGGGAATTTATAATTAAGGTTGCATTGTTATTGATGGTGTTTTTTTCATTTTCACTTTTTGCAAACGATGCGGATTGTGGTAATGACGTACATAAAACCATTACCGTTGCTCCGTTTACAGCTATTAATGCTTCTAAAAATTATGATATAGACGTTGTAATAGGTAAAGCCCAATCCGTAGTTATTGAAACTACCGAAAAGGCTTTTAAACATCTTAAATATTATGTAAAAGATAATACTTTGTATTTATCTACGGTTGACGATATTAATATTTCCGATGATGTTGAAGTGGAAATAAGAATACCGGCACTAAATCGTGTTGATTTATCCGGGGCTTGTGAAATTGATGTAAAAAACATTTCCGGAAATTCTTTCAGTATTACTGCAAGTGGAGCATCGGAGGGAGAGTTGCAGGGAAGTGTAACAAATCTCTATTTGAGCTTATCGGGTGCGGCGGAATTTGACACAGAAGATCTAAAAGCGAAAAATGTTACGGTTCATGCAAGTGGAAGCTCGGAATTGGATGTTTTCTGCTCGAACTCATTAAGTTTAAATGTTTCCGGCTCAAGTAAAATTACCGTTTACGGGCACCCGATAAAAGTTGAATCGAATACGAGTGGAATAAGTTCTGTAAAATATAAATGATTTGATTATTTTTGTATATATAATAATCGAGGAGAAAATATTGAGCATCCCGAAAGTAAGCATTGTAATGGGAAGTGATTCCGATTTGGTTATAATGGAAAAAGCAATTGCTGTAATGAAAGAGTTTGAAATTCCTTTTGAAGTAAAAATAATTTCGGCACATCGCACACCCGATGTTCACGCGGAATATTCGAAGACTGCAGCAGCACGCGGAATAAAAGTAATAATTGCGGCGGCAGGTATGGCAGCACATCTTCCCGGCGTTACCGCCGGTCATACTCATATTCCCGTAATAGGTGTACCGATAAAAGGAAAAAGTTTTGACGGCATGGATGCACTTATGTCAATAGTACAAATGCCTCCGGGTATTCCGGTTGCAACCGTCGCTGTTGACGGAGCAAAAAATGCGGGCTTGCTTGCCGTGCAAATTTTGGCAACTTCCGACGAAAAATTAGCCGCCAAATTTATTCAATATAAAAATGATATGGCAAAAGCCTCGATGAAAAAAAACGAGAAATTAAAATATTAAAAAAAAGACTGCCGGCAAGGGCAGTCTTTTTTTTTAATAACGGACAACAATTAATCGCTGTTCTTTTTCAGTTCGTTTTTCATCTCCCAAAGTTCACCCCATTTTTCAAGTAAATCCCACGGATAAAGTCCATGGTCGTACCCGTCTCCCCAAGTTATTTGAATTGCGTAGTTCCCCACAATCTGAATATTTTTAATATCGTATTTTCCAGGTTTATCCGGGCCTTGCGGTTCGGGTTCGTAGTGTGTCCAAAGAATTGTTTCACCTTTATTGGAAGCATCGGGCGATTCATCCCGCATAAATTTAACAGGTATTTTGTGTACACGCCCGTCTTTCCATTCAATTAAAAGCATATTGTCATCGGTTCTTTTTATTTTTTTTGGTGTTAACATAGTTCCCTAACATATTATTAAAAATTTGTTAAAATAGTGCACTGTAATCTGGGTCAAAAAGACGTTTATAATTAGTAAGAGCGTAGGAATCTGTCATTCCGGCTAAATAATCGCAAACAAGTCTTGCTCTATCCGTTTCATTTGTTTCGCGTTTAATCAAATTATTTGTAAAATCCGGTAATAACTTTATTCCTGTTACTTTGGATATATAATTTTCGTAAAATACATTAAACATTTTTTTTATCATATTATCTCCCTTAAATTCCATCTGATGTAATTGGGGAGAATGAAAAACCAAATCAACGGCAATTTTCTTATACATTTCAATTCGTTCGAATTTTTCTTTTTCAACTTTTAATATATATTTATAACGGTTAGTTAAATCATCCATAAAAGTTTCCCGTTTTTCCAATGAACATGCAAGAATAAATTCCCCTATCTCCGAACCGAATTGGGATTTGTATCTTTCTTCTTTAATCCAACTCTCGATATTATCCAATGATTTTTGCTGTGCTTCCGATAAAGATTTACGGTTGTTTTCGCGCCACTTTCTTAATTTGGCAATATTAATAAATCCGCCGGAAATAGAATCTACCAAATCGTTTACCGCATAAGCGGTATCGTCGGCCCAGTCCATTATTTGACATTCGATACTTTTAAAATTATTTAATGCTTTCGGGTTGTTAAGTTCGGAGGGAATATCCTTTCCGCCAAATACAAAGCTGATATATTTTTGTTGGTAATCATAAATAAAATGGTTTTTGGGATTATTAAATTTTGAATAAACCGATTTATATTTAAGAATAGCATCAATAAATGCACGTGTAGGTTTCATTCCCCTTCTGTTTTCGCCTATTGTATAAAAGGTATCTGTAAGCAGCCGTAATGTTTGAGCATTCCCCTCAAAGCCGCCGTATTTTTTCATTAAGCGATTCAAAGTCCTTTCTCCCGCGTGTCCGAAAGGAGGATGTCCCAAATCGTGAGCAAGGCATGTGCACTCAACCAAATCTTGATCTATATAATATGAGTCGTTAAAAAATTCACGGTGTTTTTTTGTAAGAAAATTTGTGATTGATCTGCCTATTTGTGAAACTTCGATGGAATGAGTTAGCCGTGTTCTGTAATAGTCGTTTTCGCCAGGAAGAAATACCTGAGTTTTTCCTTGCAGTCTGCGAAATTCGGACGAGTGAATTAATCTGTCTCTATCTATTTGAAATGGAGTGCGATAGTCTTTCTGTCGGGCACTTTCCTCGGAGCGTTCAAAATCAAAATCATTATAAAAACTATTATCCATGATATTACTTGTAATTTGTTGTGTTTATCTTCTTCGCCAAACAATTTTATCGCCAACGTTAATACCGTAAGCGTCGGTATATCCCCCGTTTACTTCCACTACCATTGATGCCGGAGCTGTTGATCTATATTGTCCTTCGTCAAAGGGAACGGCATTTTTCCTTATTGTAACAATTACTCCTCTTTTATTCACAAAAATCATGTCAAGAGGAATGACCGTGTTTTTCATCCAAAACGATTGCACAGATTCGTAAGGAAAAAGAAAAAGCATCCCTTGGTTTTCGTCCATATGTCTGCGATACATTAACCCTTCGGTACGTTTGGCATCTGTATCCGCAATTTCAATATCAATTTGTGCTATATAACTTCCGTCGGCCTTTTGGAAAGTTAATTCTCCTTCCTTTTTAAATTGAATATCCGTTTGTTTTATATTTGTTTTTTCTGTTTGTTTTGTTCCCGAATAATTGGAAAACACTAAAAACAAAATAAAGGAAAAAACAATTACTCCGCTGATAATTTGTTTAACTCTTTTAACGGATTTGTTTTTTTTGCTCATTTTTATTCTTCAACCTTTTTTTTATTATTCAATATGTAATTTACAATTTTTTATTTTGTTTTGAATTATGAATAGTCGGAGAAAATAGAATGGGAAAAAAATATTGGTTAATAAAATCGGAACCAAATGCATATTCGATAGACGATTTGGTAAAAGATAAAAGAACCCACTGGGACGGTGTAAGAAATTATCAAGCACGAAATTTTATGCGTGATGAAATGAAAACAGGGGATAAAATTTTGTTTTATCACAGCAATGCCAACCCTCCGGCGGTAGTGGGGGTTTGTGAGGTTGTTAAAGAAGCATATCCTGATTTTACTGCTTTCGATTCCAAGGATAAGCATTACGATCCTAAAAGTAAAAAAGAAAATCCCACATGGATGATGATAGACATACAAATAATTGAGAAGTTAAACCGCCCCGTTACACTGGAAGAAATCAAACAAAATCCAAAATTAAAAAATATGCGGCTGGTTAAACGAGGCAATCGTTTATCCGTTATGCCTATAGAAAAAACTGAATTTAATGAAATATTAAAAATGAGTAATAGGTAATAATAACGTTAAAACATGTAAAATTTGCCAGCTATATAAGCGGTTTTCAACTACACACTTCAAATAGTGTAAAATTAATTGCATTTCAATTTAATTCAAGCTAAAGTAACTTAAATTTAAAATGGAATAATTTTTGTAATAAATGATTGGATGATTAAAAATCGAAGGAAAACAATGTCGAACAACAAAGAAAAAGAATTATCGTGGAAAGTTTGGAAAGAGTTGGCAAATACTTTTGAGCTTATTGAAAAATCTCACTCCAAGCGAATGTCTCGGTATAATTTAACAAATCCGCAATTTCATGTTTTGGTTACTCTCCAAAATGAAGGAGCAATGCCATTAAAAAGCATAGGGAAAAAATTAAATGTAACGGGGGCAAATATTACTTGTGTAATGGATAATTTGCAAAAGCGCAAATTTGCCGAAAGGGTTCCTTCTAAAAGTGACAGAAGAATTATTAATGCTAAATTAACAAAGGAAGGTGAAAAAATTTTAAGGGAAATAACCCCATTATATTTGGACTCGATTACTGAGGAGACAAAAAATTTAACTCTGGAAGAAAAAGCAACACTTGTTAAATTACTGTTAAAGTTGCGAAATTAATTTATAGAGATATGATTTATCTTAAGCGAAATTCTTAACGGAATTTCGCTTATTTTTTAAAAACCAATGCTATCCATTCTCCCAACTGCTTTTCTTCCAATAACAATAAACCAAAACTCGTATACAGTTTTACAATATCGTCTCTGTCGGAATAAAGTAAACCCGATAAAATTATTTTTCCGCTTTGTTTAGTTAAAGTGTAAATTGATTCAGCAATATCCAGTAGAATATGTTTATTAATGTTTGCAACAATTAAATCGAACGGATTATCATTTACGTCTTTAATTTCCGCCAAACGAATTTCAACTTTAGATTGCACCCCGTTTAATTCAAGGTTTTCATTCCCGTTTTCAATGCACCACTCATCGTTATCAATTCCCACAACATGCTCTGCGCCCAGTAACGATGCGGCAATACCAAGTATACCCGTACCACTACCAACATCTAAAACAGTTTTAACGCTATCGATATGTTTATCCAAAAGTTGTAAAACTAATCTGGTTGTTTCGTGTTCCCCGGTTCCAAAAGACATTTTAGGGTCAATGGTAATTACAAGTTGATCTTTTTTGGGTTCATATTTTCTAAAAGTGGGTTTAATTATTATTTTATCGGTTACCTTTATTACATTAATTTTTTTTTCCCATTCTTCGTTCCAATTTTCTTCTTCCACATTGCTTTCATCAATTTCAAAAGTCTCTATCAAATTTTCATTTTTAATTTTTGAAAGAAGGTTTTTAATCTTATAGTTTGTTACGTTGCTCTCCTCGTTTGCAAAAACGGAGAGATAATTATCATATTCGTTAATTCCTTCAATATTCAATTGCCAAAGTAATCCGCTTAATAAATCAGCATTAAACGGTGTTGTGTAGATGTTAAATTGTTTGTGTGTTTTCATAATTTCCATTTTGCAATTTTTATTTAAACTCAAGATTTGCTAAAATCTCACAAATTCTGTCTTGATATTCCCGTGCCCGGCTAGCGCTTCCGACAAAGTTTTGCGTGTTGATTGAAAAAGAGATTAAATCCCCGTTTTTAGAATTAAGATAACCTGATAATGAACTTACTCCGCTTAGTGTTCCGGTTTTTGCATGAACGTTGTTATAGGCAGCAGTATTTTTCATTCGTGATTTAAGCGTTCCGTCAACACCGGCAATCGGAAACGAGTTATAAAGCACTTTAAATAATTCTGGATAATACCGATACATATAAATTAAAACTTCATCCAATAATTCAACGGAAACAAGATTATAATGCGAAACTCCCGAACCGTCAACTATTCTGTAGTCTTTTGGATTAAGTCCTACAAGGGTTATTAAACTATCAACCCATTTTATGCCTTTTTTAGCCGAAGCCGGTTTTTTTTCCATCGCAAAGGCCAACGCCCGCAAGGTCATTTCGGCACTTAAATTATCGCTTGTTTTATTAAGGTTAACTATTACCTGGCTAAACGGTCTTTCTTTTATTACGAGTGTTTTAATATTATTCGGAGATTTAACAATTTTGCACTCTCCGGAAAATGTTATTTTATTTTTTCTTAGACTTTTTTTTGCCAACGCCAGAAAATATTGAGTGGAATTAACTATATTTATTTTTGTTGTATCCGACTTTGCATTAACATAAAAGCCTCCTTTTAAAATTAAAGAATCACTTCTTTCTATCCAGTTTCTGCTAACCGTTAAATCCGTGGTGTCGTTATCAACAGTAACAATCTCGTTTTCAAATTTGAAAAAGTCCACATCCGGAATAATTTGTACATTTGCTTTTTCTCCTATATTTCCCGGCGAAACAATAACTTTCACGCAAGCATCGTTAATAATCAAAGGTGTCATATAAGGGAAATCGGAATACGGGTCATCATCCCACATCCAGCCGTTGCCCCAAAAAAGTGAGTCCATATTTGAAATATCGGCATACAAATTTCCGTCAATTTTTTTTATCCCTTGTTGCTTAAGAGATAAAATCATAGTATCCAAATCGTTCGTTGTAAAATCGGGGTCAAATCCGCCTATAAAATATAAATCTCCCTTAAGAACCGAATCTTTTATCTCTCCGTCGGTTTTAATCTCGGTTTTAAAATCAAATTCAGGTCCCAAAAAATATAATGCGGTTGCCGTGGTTAAAATTTTCATATTTGAGGCCGGACGAAAAAGAAGTTTTTCATTATGTTTAAAAACGACCTCTTTTTTTGTTAAATTATAAACATCAATACCAATTTGACAACGCTTGAAAAAGGAATCGTTAAGCAAAATATTAATATCATCAATTGTATTAAAGTTATAATTTTGTGCAAATGATAACGACAGAAGAAAAAAGAAAAGAAAAATTAAAATATGTTTCATTAAAAATACTCCCTTTCTCTGAATGCAACACCTATTTCTTCGGTAACAAATCTTTTAGCTTTTTCGCTATCCACAGAACTTATGCCGACAATAGACATAACAACATTGGTATACTTTTTTGCCCGCTTTGCGAAATTAATCATTTCCGTATGGAGCGATTTATCTACCCGCATTAATTTTGCATACTGCTCAGGGTCGGTGGAATTAAGGCTTACGGAAACTGTATCAATCAATCCTTTTAATTCCGGAGTGATATCCTTTTTATTAATATAATTTCCGTGTCCGTTAGTATTCATGCGGGTATTTCCGCCATTTGATTTCACATATTCTGCAATTTTTTTTACAACATCCCAACGGATTGTAGGTTCACCGTAGCCGCAAAAAACTATTTCGCTGTATTCTTTCGGGTTACCAATCTCATTAATATATTCTTCTGCAGAAGGTTCTTCATCCTTGCTCATTTTCAAATTGTAACCATTAATTACGGCATCCCCTTTTCTGTCGCAAAAAACACAATCCGCATTACATCTGTTTGTAACATTAACATAAAGGGCTTTGCCGATTTGGTAGGTATAACTTACTTTCATCTTTTCTCCGATTCCAAAAAGTTTATATGCATTCCACAAAGTTGTTCTGCCAACATCCTCTTTGCGTAAATGATGAATAGTTGCAATCGCCTCTGCAATTAAAGGAATATGTTTCGGTTCATTTCTTTTTCCTCTGTAAGGCACCGGAGTTAAAAACGGCGAATCCGTCTCAATTAGCATTCTTTCAACACTCACGTGTTCAACAACCTCGCGTAATTTATTCGCCTTTTTAAAAGTTATGTTTCCCGTAAATGAAATATAATGCCCCATTTCAACAAGTTCACCGGCGTTTTTTACTGTACCGGCAAAACAATGATATTGTGCCTTTAACGGTGTTGATTGATACCTGCGTGCAAACTCCATAATATCTTCGTTTGCATCACGATTGTGAATAATAACCGGCAAACCCAATTCCAGAGCCAATTCAATCTGTTTTTCAAATGCTTCTTTTTGTTTCTCTTTCGGTGAAAAGTCGTAATAGTAATCAAGTCCGATTTCACCAATTGCCACAACTTTGCTTTCTTTTGCAAGCTCACGTATATTATCAATCCATTTATCATTCCAATCTTTAGTGTCATGCGGATGAATCCCAACTGCAGCGTATATAAAATCGTATTGTTTCGATAATTCTATTGCTTGCATTGAGGTTTTTAAATCGGTGCCGGGTACAAGCATATATTTTACTCCGGCATCCCGTGCATTTTTAATTACTTCTTCCCTGTCGTTATCAAAATTTGCGAAAAAGAGATGTGTATGTGTATCTATATACATAATTATTTAACCTGTTAATATTCGGATAAAATTAACTGCCCGGATTTATTTTTTCAATTATTCCGTAACCACTTTACCTATTATAAAATACTCTTCGTTTAACTTATCGGCAATTGTTTTAATTTTTTCAACATCCGTTTCACTTACAATTGCAATTAATCCTATTCCCAAATTAAATGCTTTTCTCATCTCTTCATCGGCAATATTACCGGTTTCTTTTATTAGTTTGAAAATCGAAGGAAGTTCCCATGCGTTCCAATCAATATCAAGAGCTAATCCTTTAGGTATTACACGCATTGTGTTACCCAAAATTCCACCGCCGGTAATATGGGAAAAAGCATGTACATTAATATTATCAATAATAGTACGAATTAATTTAAGATAGGATTTATGTACTTTAAGCAATTCTTCACCTATAGAGTTTTCAAGTATTTCGGGCTTATCGTTTACAGAATATTTTTCCAATAGAACTTTACGTGCCAAGGAATATCCGTTTGTGTGCAACCCGGTAGAGCTAAAGCCAATCAGAACATCTCCGTTCTTAACCTTATCTCCATTAAGGATTTCCGATTTTTCCACAATTCCGACGATTGTACCCGACATATCATATTCTTCTTCCGAATAAAGTCCGGGCATTTCAGCAGTTTCTCCACCGATTAATGCAATGTTATTTTCGCGACAAGCTTTGCCGAAGCCTTCCATTATTTGTTCGGCAATTTTAGGATCAAGTTTGCCGAATGCCATATAATCCATAAAATATTGAGGAATTGCTCCGCCAACGGCAATGTCGTTTACACAATGATTCACTAAATCCTGCCCTACTGTATTGTGTTTATTCATCAAAAAAGCCACTTTAAGTTTTGTTCCCACACCGTCAACACTGGAAACAAGAACAGGTTCATTAAAACTTTTAAAATCAATTTCATAAAAAGCTCCGAAATGGCCGATGCCGGAAAGAACTTTATCATTAAATGTAGATTTTACAATCTCTTTGATTTTATCAACCGTTTCTTCACCGGCTTTAATATCAACACCGGAATCTTTGTACGAGATACTCATTTTTCCCTTAAAATTATTTTTTGTTTTTCGAAAGATACTGATTTAGAACGATTTAATTTTGGTGAGTGTTAAAAATTATTACGGAAAGTTTATAAAAAAAAGTCCGGCATAAACCGGACTTCAAATTTTAGAAAGGGAATTAGGCAACTTCCACTTTTACTTCGTCGCTTTGCCATAAACCGTGTTTTGTACAGTAAGCCATTGCCGTTAACTTCATATTTTTTGTTGGAACGATGTAAAAATCAACTTCCACTTGATTTGCTGCTGACCCCATAGTACCTGCAGTTAATGTGGTTTGTGCTAAAAATGTTTCGCCGTCCCATAACTGAACATAAGCGATGTAATGATCAAAATCATCGGGATGTGCATATTCATCACCCACTTTCACTTTTACTTTAAATTTTTCTCCTTTGGTTGCAGTGCTTTCACAATGAACAAATGCCGAGTGCCTGTCAATATAATCTTTTTTTGCTTCTTTATCGATTTCTGATATATCTTGATATCTGTTGATTTTCATTCTATCCTCCGTTAATAATTATTTAGATTTAATATATATAAAAATAAGACATTTTATATTTTTTTGCAAGTGCAAACTGAACTACCTATTTAAAATTGTTTCATTTACACTTTGAGAAATATTTTAAAATTCCTATTTTCATAAATCATACTTTATGACAAACAGGAGAAAAAATGAAACGAATACTTCTTTTATTAACATCCATTACATTTCTTTTATTAACCAATATGCTTTTTGCACAGCACGAAGAGATAACCGGTTTATGGAAAACCATTGACGACAATACACACAAACCAAAATCAGTTGTTAAAATATATTTAAAAGACGGAAAATTATACGGCGATGTTGTTAAACTTTTCAGACAACCGGGTGAAAATCCGGACCCTATTTGTGATAAATGCGACGATGATGACCCGAGAAAAAACCAAAAGGTTCTCGGAATGACAATTATTACCGATATGGAATATGATGCCGATGATAACGAATGGGACGACGGCGAAATTTTAGACCCGAAAAACGGAAAGACTTATGATTGTAAATTATGGGTAGAAAACGGAAAATTAATGGTACGGGGTTATATTGCCTTTTTTTATCGTACCCAGGAATGGTTAAGATATAACGGCGAAATTTAATTTGATAATTAATAGCGGAGATACAAAGTATTTCCGCTATTATTCTATTTTAATAATTCTCCACTATATATATAACACTGCTATTATACTCTCCAGTCTAAGTCAATTAATCATAATGTGTCAACTCTTTTTTTACAAAATCTTTTATTACGTCAGTGTACTGTTTTGCCAAAAGGGAATTGAAATTTTCGGGTTTGTTAATTTCTGAATCGTAAATATCGGGAGCATAAAATTTTTTAAGTTCGTCTTCACGTAATTTATATGATAGAATTTCTTGAGAAAGAGCTTCAATATTATCTTTATCAGTATGAACTTCTTTTATAGCGCTCAGACAAATTTTATCGATCAAATTATTCTTTTCGGTAACAGATAAGTTTTCAAACACTTTATATTTATTACATTCCGTCAATACATTAGCATATAAAAATTCCGCTTCCGCTTTATCCAAATTATTCCTTTTTCTTTTCAATCCTCCTCCGTTATTATTTTTAATTCTTTTTTTATACATTCCCATTTTAGTGAAAAAGGAGGGACCTCTTTCATATACTCCGTATAAATCTCCCCGTACTTCTCGATAGTATCCTTTTCTTCAATTACCAAAATAAACCATAAGGCGGCAGCCACACCCCACCCCGAGGCCACTATTGCAAGAACATACCCGCTTGCAAGGGCTACTGCAACCGGATAGATTGTTAGCCCCAAATGCATGGGATGCCGCATACATCCGAAGATTCCATTTCTTGAAAATTTATCGGGCCAAAATGTTTCGTGTTTTTTTTATGC
>Ga0256913_10000539_pt1 | contig 19767 bp, 10 predicted proteins | sample Axial_MatmetaG_FD_185970 | JGI IMG/M metagenome (GOLD analysis project Ga0256913, IMG submission 185970) | Deep-sea worm associated microbial mat communities from Axial Seamount, Juan de Fuca Ridge, Pacific Ocean - Axial_Mat | ecosystem: Environmental > Aquatic > Marine > Oceanic > Microbial... | reverse complement strand
TACACATCAAGACTTAGGGCAAATGCAAATGTATGTAAACTATTACGACAGAAAAGTTAAATTAGAAAATGAAAATATAAGTATTGGAATAATACTTTGTCGTACTAAAAATGAGGCACTTGTAGAAATGACCTTACCGGAAAATAACGAACAGATTTATGCAAGTAAATATTAGACTGTTTTGCCAAGTAAAGAAGATTTGAAAAAATTGATAGAAAACAAAGATGAAGAATAAACAACAGACCGCTAAAAATATAGTGCATGCCGCAATTAGTTGTAAATATGAACAATAATGCTTTAAATAAAGAAATTTGTAGCTAGAAAAGAAAGTATTTCAAACTACGGTACGCACCATATTCAAACTGACAGACTTTGTTAGAAGGCAAAGGAGTGTTCATTTTTTTACATATTCTGAACACAGTATGACAGGTTGTCCACTTTTTTGTGTAATCTTGAAAAGAGCTTAATTCTTTAAGTTAAATATGGACAAATGAAATTTGAAATTAATTAGGGTTTGCTGATTTACTATCTTACTAACAAACTTAAATTCCCGATGGCAGATGGCACAAAGTTTCCAAATTGGGAAGTTTACCGGTTTTTGAGAGGTAAAATAAATAAAAAGTCAAGTTGACCATAATATTACTTAATAATAAGTATATAGAATACTTAATAATGAGTATTTCAAAGTTAATATGTTGTTTTATTTTTACTTTAAATAATAAAAATAGTTACCATGTAATAATAATACATATTAATTATTTATATATATTTGGTTGAAAATGTCTTAAGCTAATCAAGAGTCATAATAACGAATTTATATTTTCATGAAAAATTATTACAAGACCTTATTCGCTAGTATTGTTATTTTAGTTTTATTACTTACAATACCAATATCTATCTTTTCACAAAATTCTGATTTATCAAAAACTGAAAAAAAGACTTTTAAACAAGCTGAGAAAATGTTAAAGCATGGAGAAACAAAAGCTGCTTTAGATTTATTTTTAGCTATTTATAGAGAAACACCTAATAATATCGATAATCTGTATAAAATCACAGAGGTTTACTATGATGAATTATCGGATTATAAAAATGCATATAAATATGGTAAAGAATTATTGGATGTTGCAAAAAAAACAATTTCGACAAATATTAATAGTAAAGAAAAGAATAGAATTAATGAGATTATACAAGAAATAGAGCTTTTAATATCTGTTGTTAAAGACGATATTAATGAAAGGTCTCCTGAGACAACAGAGGAAGAAAAAAATATCAGTACGGATACAATAGTTACAAAATCTAATTATGAAAGTCAAGATAATGAATCAAATACCAGTACTATAAGTGAAGAAGAACCCGTTCATGACTTTAAAGATAATACTGTAACATCCGATTTTGTTATACAGCAAGCAAACCATAATAATATGGTTACGGATGGTTTTATACCAATTAACCAGCTTAAAAGTGATGATTATAATTTTGTTATTCAAACTTACCGGGAAATAAAGAATGAAGGTAAATTTAAATCAAATGATTTTAAAGAATTGCTGTCAGAAAGTGAAAATATTAATGATAGATTTAATAGTTTTTTGACAAATAATTTAATTGAACTAGATAATCTTAGAATAAAACTTATTAAAAGTATTTACAATTACAATAATGTACAGTATTGTAGGGATAGTTCGGAAAAGAAAATTCTTTATTTAACTAATAGGAATCATTCAATACAACAGGAAATTAATTTGATAAACAAATTAATAGAAGTTTTTTCCACTCATAACAAAAATATTTCAAATTTTAATGCGCGAAAAATACCAAAAACCTTTGTAGGGAGATTTCTTATTACAAAATCCGTTGATGAGAAATTGATGAATAAAATCTTAATTGAAATTAAGAATAGAATAATTAAAGGAAGTGATATAAATAATTCAGAAATTAACAAAATATTTTCTTTTATTCATTCAGAAGAAGATAATAAATATTTATATGTAGTTGTTTCGGTTACAGAAAATACGCAATCAAATAATTCCGATTCTGCTGAAATTAATACATTGAACAATTTAGAAGTATTTAGTTTTGATGGTAACAGGTTTATTAATATAGTTTCTGGTACAACTTTTATACTTAATGAATCAGGATTGAGGGAGAACGAACAGAATATGATGATGGTTTTTGTAAATTCAACAAAAGAGATTAATAACAAAGAGAGTGACTTTAAAGATTCATTAATAACACCATATTATTTAAAAAGCAGATTAAATGAATTAAATGATGAGTTAAACAGAAATAATACGGAAATTAACACTTTTAATGTTAATTACGATTCAATTATTGATCAATACTTTCTGGAATATACCAATATATTAAACAATTATTACAATAAAATTAAAAGTATTAAGAACTACATAAGTTTTATTGAGATAAAAAAAGAGATTGAAACTAAAACCACTAAAGAACAACTAATCAATCTAGTTAAATTTTTAACAAATATGGCAATTAGCGAAAGTAATAACTTGGATATGGAAGTACCAAAAATTATTACTCTACTTGATACGGTTGATTTGATACCTCAAATTAAGTTTTACAGTAACAGGCTTTCGTTAAAACCTGTGTTGACAAAAGGTAAAATTATGTTTTTGTCAAAGTTAACAGTTAATAACCAAAGCTCTAATTATTTAGTTGCAGATGTTGCTTTTGAGGTTAGCTATAATGAACCAAATAGCGAATCGGTTATCAATTCTGTAGCTTTGGAAGGGGAGTATGATGATGTACAAGAAAGTGATATTTCAGTTGAATCAGATAACAATGGTTCTAATACAATAACAAAAAGTTCTTCGGCAAGCAATAGTATGTACTCGATTTCTAAAAAAGAAAATATTTTGATTATTAAAGATAAATCCAATAAAAAGTGGAAAATGTTAGAGGATAATCCGAGTAGTTATATTTCTTATACGATGTATGAAAAAGAAGAAGGGTGGCGGTTACCAACATTTCAGGAATTACGAAATATTATGCAGTATTTGGCTAATAACCCTGCTTTTCTTCAAAAAGCAGAGTGGAGTAATCAAAATGCAATTTATATTAGTCAGGAAATCAGGTTTGACAATAGAAACAACCGACTTCTTAAGGGGATACTACTTACAGGAAATACAATAACAACAAAAGAAGTACAGGATGGCGATGAAGTTTATATTATTGTAATAAGTGATAATTAAATTAATAAAATGAAAATTCTAAAACATTTACTTTTAAGCATATTTATTTTTATAACGGGTATATTGTTTGCGCAAGAGAAACACAATGTAAACAAAAAAGCGATATATGATAATAAGGTATTAATTGGAGATAGTATTTCTAAAATAAGCATTGAAAGTAAGGATATTGGAAGCAATGTGTACTATTTATTATATTATAAAAATAATGTAAGTCATGTTTTTGCTAGTTATAATGAAAGTTTTAATGCGGAGAAATTTGTAGGCACTAAGACTGGTGCTATAATAAAAGTATTATTTGATTCCTTTTCACAACCATTTTATCAAAAAACTCTAAATCTTAAGAAAAATATTGCAATTACTTTGAAGGATAATTTGGAAGATGAAAAGGAAACTTCCATGTCAAATTTATTCAAAAATTATTATAAAAATAATTTAGTTAAAAATTACCCCTATTATAAAAATCAGGTATATCTTTTTACAATACCATATGAGAACAACAAAAAGTTAATTGAACCTTATCAATTAGAAAAAAGTGTAAGTAATAAAATACTATACGTACTTTTTTACAATAACAATAAACGTAAAATAAAATTTCCTGATGAATTAAATGGGCTAAAACTATCAATTACTAATCTTGCAACGGGAGAAGTTACAAACTACCGGAATTATCCTAATGATGCAATTAGCCCAGGTGCACAAAACGAATCTGCTGTAATTGCCTCAGCAACCGGTATTTCAAAAAATGATGAAATTAAGGACAGTACTGTTACTATTCAACCAAAACATATAACAAAAAATAAAGATGATATAGAGATTCATATTAAATATCAGGTTAAGGGACCAAAAGAGTTTAATTTAAAAGTAATGCCGGTTCCTGAAATTACAACGCTTTATTTTCCGAAAAAAGCATTTAACAGCGAAGGAACATTGCGGTATTATCCCCAAAATAGTAAATATAATCCTTATCCTCAATTTTTAAAGTTGTGGCGATTTCGCAATGTTGAAAACTCTGCTTATTATAGTTTTAATTTCGATGATCATGATGTGACTATTGATTTAAATCGGGCAGCTGGCGACAGGAGCTTTTTGTTAAAAGTAACAGGTAATTATCCTAAAAAAGAAAAGATTGAGTGTACCATTAAATCTAAGATTTACAAGTCTGCCATAAATATATCACTTAAAAGTTCAGGAAAAGGTGTAATAGAGCGCCGCGTTAATTTAATACTCCCCGACTCATTGTTACCAAGCGAAAAAATAAATCTGATTTGTAAAAAGCCTTATAATTACAATTTAAGTTCTAAAAACAAAACGGATGAATGGCAAAATGGTCAATTAGTAATCCCGGTTGATAACAACACTATTAATGTTGATTTTGATATATCTAAAATTTCTTTTCAGTTTTTTTACATTGATTTGAGTGGATTTAAGGATTTGCAAAAAGTTAAAAACCTGTTAAAGCAAAAATTGGAAAAGAATAATAGTGGGTATTTAATTTACATTAGTAACGGAGATCGTCCGTTAATTTATAAATCCGGTAGTGATATTCAGGAGATGTTTACAAAGATTTCTTTAATCAGACCGGAGCCTCCTAATAAATATAACGAGTTAAGGTATATTGAACCATATATTAATGATTTGGTTTTAAATAACAACAGGCGGGTAGGTGAGTTTAACTTTCTGTTTTCAGAGTCATTTTTAAACCATTCAGGTAAAGAATTTGTTTCAAAAGCATTAAGTAAGTGGTATCAGGATGAATTACTTCAAAGTAATAAAATATTAATAAACTTTTATTCCACAATTAATAAGCCTGATTATTACTCTGATGAAGCTACTTATGAAGAGGATGAAAAACAAATAAATTATATAAACATTAATAAACTAAAATAATTAAGTTATGATTAAGAAACATGTACTATTTATCCTGATTATGGGATTCTTTTCTGTCTCAACTTACGGACAGTTACCTCAAAAAGCACTGGAAATTCCGGTGAAATATATTACGCCTGAAGAAAATGTTTCATTAACTGTAGATAATACACGAAGACCCGGTTCGTTTTGGGTTGTGTTTTCAGATAAAGATGGTAATGAAACTTATGAAAATCCTACAGGAAAAAAAACAAAACGTATAATTGGTTTTATGGATGATTTTTATGTGGCAGAAGAAACAGATAAAAGAGTTCATATTGTTAAAGATGCTGATTATAAAGAAGGATTTAGTGCTTCGGCAGAAGATTTTGGGTGGATTGATAAAGAGAATCTGCTGCTTTGGGATCATTGTATTATTACCAAAAGTGGAAAGATTAATAAAAAAGGTATGGTGCTTAACACAATAGAATCATTAAAAAATGATAAGATAAATGCAGGTGATGAAGAAAAAGTGAAATATTTTTATGATTCACATCTTACGAAATCAACTGCAAAGTCATCTAAAATTTATGAAATTTTATACATATACAAGATTAAAGATGATGCTATTCTGTTAGGCAAAAATTATGTTACGGATGTTTATCATGCGAAAGATGAAGTATTGGGCTGGGTGTCAGCAAAAAAAATTACAATCTGGGATCACCGAATTGCAGTTGAGCCAAATTGGGATAAAGAAGCAGCACAGGAAAGGAAAGGAAAAAATATCAAAACAACCTTTTTTATTGATGTACCAAAAGCAAAACGATTTGCAGAAGGAAAACAATTAAATAAAAGATATGTAATTTGGGACAATGATACTTATGAGAAAAGAAATATTGGTGATTGGCGAAGATTTCCTTTGTTAGATTATAATAAAGACACTAAAATAATTAAAGCAGGTGTAATGGGAGAACTCCGCTCGGTAATGAGTAACCAGGATACAATTAGTCAAACAGGTTTTGCAGATATCCAAAGAAAATACAATGAATTAAGAGCTAAACAACGAAATATTAATATCGTTTTTGTTGTTGACGGAACTTCAAGTATGCAACCCTATTTTCCTGCTTTAAGTAAGGCTATTGGGGCTAGTATGGATAAACTGAAAAAAAGTTATACGAAAAACTCATTACAATTTGGTGCAGTAGTTTATCGTGACTATGCCGAAAAAAATATGATTACCCAAGTGCATAAATTAACTTCAAATTATCAGGAAGTTTCGCATTGGTTAAGTGGAATAAAAGCCATTGACAGATATGATAAAGACAAACCGGAAGCTGTTTTTTACGGATTAATGACGGCTCTTAGGTCGGCAGGATTGCGAAAAAACGAAACAAATGTGATTGTTTTGGTTGGTGATGCAGCTAATCATCACAGGAATGACCCTTCGCAAATTAATAAAAACGACTTGATTAATTTATTTGTCCGTTACGATTGTAACATTTTAGCTTTTCAGGTTAATAAAGAAAGTCATCCTACTTATAATGAGTTTGAGCCACAAATGAAAGATTTAATACTTTCAACAGCATTAAGAAAGTATCGGCAAAATCAACAGATTGCAAAGCAGACCAAGATTATGTTATCACCTCCCAAATTTAGGTCTGTTAAAAGAAATGCATTTTCGCTTGATACAACAACAATGATCGGGACGTTGTTGTTGGCTGAAAGAGGGACTCCCGTGTCTCCTAAAATTTTGAAAGATGAAATTGACAAAGTTGTTTTATTTTCAAGTTCTTTAACTGATAGGAAACTTAAAATTTTAGAAGCTTTTATATCCGAAGGGGTAAGTTTTGAAGAGGCTGTAAGTCAGGAAGAGGAAGGACGACAGGATGATAATTATAATTCTTCAGCTGCAATAGGTGCACAAAGTTCGTACACTCCTGCAATTATTGATTTTTTAAGAAAAATGGGAATTCCTGAAGAAAAGTTGAAAATAATCCTTTCAGAGAATTACCAGCTGTATTTTCCGGCTTATTCAACAATGAAGGTTCAGGGATTAAAATTTCCGCTATATAAGCAGGTACTATTTATGACTCAGCTTGAACTAGGTGATTTATTAAATAAATTTGATGCTTTAGCTGATGCTTATACCGCAAGTAGTCAACGACAAAGATTAAAGGAGGTATGGCTTGAATTGCTTCAAAGTCATTTGGGTGACGATTTATCAAGAGAAGATGCAGAAAATTTGACATTTGAAAAAATAAATGAAAAAGTTTTTGGTTTGCCCGGTACCAGTAACCTGCTCCATGTAAAACTTGGCTCTATTACTGATGAATCAGTGGTTTCTGACTCGGAGTTTTATCAATATATTCAAAATATTAAGAATAAAAGATTTAAGCTAAACAAAATTTTTAATGACGGTAATTATGAATATGGGTTCTATTCTTACGACAAACATTATTTTTGGATATCACAAGACCTTTTGCCTTAAAACTTTTTAAATTATGGTTCTGTTTGAAATAAAAAACCTTAAATGTTCATATAATTCTGAACAGGTTGTTTTAGAGATAGAAAGATTGTCAATTTCGTCGGGAAAACTGGTCGTTATTCTTGGCTTATCAGGTGCTGGTAAAAGTACGTTCTTGGAAACCATTGGTTTAATGAACAATACCATGCTTAACGGTTCCTCAATACAATTTACACCTGATAAGGAAGAATCTTATGAATATCATAATTTATGGAATAACAGGAGCGGGAGTGGTATTTATGACGTAAGGCGATTACATTTTAGTTTTATTTTTCAAAATACTAACCTGATGCCAAATTTTACTGTTTATGAAAATATTTGCCTTACACAATTATTACAAGGTGAATCCATGAAAAAGGCTGTACAAAATGCTAAGGCATTTATGGAACAGATAGGTTTGGATGAAATTGATGAAAAGAAGAAGTCATATGAACTATCAGGCGGGCAAGCGCAACGGGTAGCATTCGTGAGGGCAATAACACCTGATTTTACAGTTTTGTTTGGTGACGAACCAACAGGTAATTTAGACGAAAAGAATTCATGGGATCTAATGAGTATGTTAAAAAAGAAAGTTGTCGGAATGGGTAAAACAGCAATTATTGTTACGCATAATTTAAAACTTGCACTTGATTTTGCTGATCAAATAATTCTTATTACAAAACCCAATGCGCATGGAAAGATTACTGATGATAATATATTTAGTAAATCTGACTCAAGGGATATTTGGGAAAATAAGAAATATACATTTGATAGCGTGCAAATGGACAGCTATCTTAAAAATTCTTTAGATGTGTAATAGATAATTTTAAAAATGAATAAGGTTTTAAATAATAAAAAATACAGAATACACAGTGACTTTCGCAAAGTATTTTATAAAAATGAAGGAAAAGAATTATTGGGAGTTAGGTTTAAGAATTTCTGGTTTCTAGTATTAATTCTTTTTTTAACTTATACTGCAATTGGATTTGCTACAGGAAGTCTAAAGTATTTAAAGAAAAAAATGGATGATCCTTTTATAAATTGGGTAAATGTAAATATTCCGTACGGAATGTCAAAAGAAGGGGAAATGCTCAGAGATATTCTTAACGCTGATTCTGTTGCCAAGAGAAAGTTTCATTTTAATAATGTTACGGCATATTTCAGATATCCTATTGCATTCCAAAGTTTAAAAGTTCATGGTACAATTGAAGTAGTCGGGAGATCAATTGATATTAAAGACCCTATTTTAAAGGATCTTTTCAAGAAAAAGAATTTTATTATGGGAAGACCTTTTAAAGACGAAAATGATATTGGGATTATTGTAACTAAAGATTTTTTAAAGCGATTTGGTTATAATATCAATACACCAACAATTAATATGTCCGTTGCTCTTGATAATGATAATAATGAATATGTTCCTGTTCCTGTTATTGCTGTTTTAAAGGAGTTGCCGGGAATGACCATGTTTGCAACTACTCCCTATTTCAGGCAATTAAAAAAAGAGCCGGCAAAAGGAAACCCTTTTAGACGGGATGCAACAAATGATGAAGTCATTTTATTCATGCCAGGCGATTCAATAGCAGGAAAGCAATTAAAGGATGCTGTTACGGAGTTCTTCAAGTCACATGATGAGTATAATTCGTTGTCTCCATGGATTACTTTAATGGATAATACCCTTTCTTACAAGACCGGCTTTAATGTAAATATATCATTTATGGGAGATATGACCATTAATGAAATGGATTCTATTTTTCAAAAAATGATTGTTTCACCTGAATTAAAAAATTTGAAATCAAATATTGTCAGATTTTATAATTATAAAACATATCATGTTTATCATTATACAAATTTTGATTATCTTGCAATAAACTTTTATGATTTGTCTAAAGTACGCCAATTTAAAGATTATTTCTACAAGAAACATAAGCTAAAAATTGATATTGCACAAATTGAAGCAAAAGAAAATTATAATTATGTAAGTAAGTTAACTTTGATAATATCATTTTTATTAATTATTTTTAGCGTAATGGTAATATCGATGTTTATATCAAATTTGTTAAGTCGTCATTTAGATAAAATAAGAAATAATATAGGTACTTTTAAAGCTTTTGGGTTTTCCAATAAAGCTTTATTAAAAATATATTTTACTTTAACATTTTGGTTTGTAATTTCCTCATTAACCATTTCTTTTCTTATGTCAGCCCTTTTTGGTTATTTGGGTGGCATAAGAAAAGGTTTGGTTTTGGTTAATGCTACCATTGAAGCAGATGAAAGATATTTTGATTTGTTTAATTATTGGTTATTGGTTTCCACATTAATTATTATTTCAGTTAGTATGGTAGTAATTTATTATACAGCCAATAAAATTTTAAAACGTACTCCGGGAGATTTAATTTACAACAGATAAAATTTACAATTATGAAAAAGATTTTATTGCTATTATTCTTTATTAAAATAACGATTACAGCACTGGGACAAGTTGGTGGGACTACAGTTATAATTAAAGGTGTGGTTTTTAATTTAGACACAGTACCTCTTAGCGGGGCTGTTGTTTCTGCTGAATATGTAGGAGATAGTTTAATATATGACACAACTGATCAGAACGGAAATTATTTGTTTATAGTAAAAAAGCCTCCATTAAATCATCAATTAATTGCAACTAAAGAGGGTTATATTTCTGATACAGCTAATGTCAGCATTTCAGGTGACACAACGTTGCATGATTTCTATTTAAATAAAAAAATGAAGATTGTTACATTGGCTGGTATTATTACTTTAGATGCCGGAGACAACATACAAGATGTAATTACAACCTTAATTGATAGTGTTAGTGGGGATATAATCGAAAAAACACATCCGGATAATGACGGTTATTATTTGTTTGACTCCGTTACGGAGGGCATATATATTATTACGGCAGAACTGGACGATTATTATTCGATTCCAAATAATTATCATATCAATACCGACTCCTTAAATGATGGAGAGATGGTTAACACACTTAATTTTCTATTGAAACCAGGTAGTGCAGATTTATATGGAGTTGTTACAAATAAATATAATGCTTTGATTTCTGGTGCATTAATATATATTGATGATGTTCTTGAGGACACAACTAATGATAATGGTGAATTTTATGTTGAAGGGCTTTCGTTAACCCAGCATAGTTTACATGTGTTGGCTCAGGATTTTTTAAGTAAAGACACGAGTTTTTTTCTTAGTACTTCAGAGGATACGATTAATGTTAAATTAGATTATAAACCAAAGTTATTTATTGAGGATACTTTGAGCCAATTAAGTTTTATTAGTATTGTTAATCAGTTTAGCGAAAGTAAATCTTTCTATGTTAAAGGAACGCAACTTCAATCAGAAGTTGTTGTTCATTGCCCTGATAATTATGAGATTTCGAAAGATACTATAAATTTCAAAAATGAAGATATAGAGTTTCCTGCTGCTGATACAATTAAAGAAAAGGTATATATAAGGTTCTCACCTAACATTTCCGGTGAACTAAATGACATTGTCAATATATCTTCTCAATTTGCTGTTCCTGTTGTTTTAAATGTTAAAGGGGTGGCATATGATGTACTTAATGTAAATATATTTACTCCAGATGATACGGTATGCCCCGGAACAATGGTTGAAATTAATTCAGAAGTTACAGGTGGCACAGGTAAGTATATTTATAACTGGCTGAAAAACGGAAACCCTTTATCTAACGAACCGTCTATCAGGGATGCTGTTAACGAAGAAACAACTTATACTTTGGAGGTTACTGATAGTAGTTTTTCTGCTTTGTTAAAAGATACTTCAATAGTTATATATACTTTTGTTGATAATACAGTAATATTAACCGACCCTAAAGATGATAGTGTTTGTCTTGGCGATCCTGTTTCTTTTACAATTAAACTTAATGTTGAGGCAGGTGTAAGTTATCAATGGCAAAGGAAAGAAGAGGGTAATAATGACTGGATTAATTTAAATGATAATGATGTATATTCTGGTTGCAAGACTAATTATTTAAGAATAAATAAAACAGATATATTGTTGGATAGCAATGAATTTCGTTGCGGATATTTTAGGATATGTGATTGTTTTAAGAAATATTCCAAGAGTGCAACATTAACAGTATTCCCATTACCAATCGACACAATTATTCGTAAAGGTACCAACAAAACAGATATTCCAATAGTATTAATTTCACCCGATTCCGGACAAAGATATCAATGGTATATTAATGATTCTGTTATAACTGGAGCAACAGGGCAATACTATTATCCGGGATTAGATGGTTTTAAACCGGGTACGTATTATGTTAAAATAACTAATAAATATGGTTGTTCCATTAATACCCATCCTGTTAAGATAAAATCAACTAAAGCAGTTAATATAAAAGTTTATCCTAATCCTTCAACTAACAAACTCTACATTAATATTCAAAACATAAGGTACGAAGAGAATTATTCAGTGACAATTCGTAATCTGAGAGGCGTGCCTTTAATTTATACAACGTTTCATGCTGCAGATAATAATACATTTATTATTCCTGTTGACAAATTAAAAACAGGCAGTTATTTAATAGAAGTTCGTGACAAGTATAAAAGCAAGTTGTATTCTGATATTATTATTATTAATTAGTAACCCTTAAATACTGACTAAAATGAAGACAATAATAAATATAGGATTAGTTTTTACAATAATATTTGTAATATCTACTCAACAAATTTTATTTGCACAAAATACTTTAAAAAGTGATGTTATTGAATTTATGGGAAAATATAAGAAGTTTTCTTCTTTTACCGAGGATGGTTTAAATTATAATAAAGACTTTGAAAAAGAATTTAAAGCATTATTTGAAAGAGGAAAAGATGTTAATAAAAACTATCAGGTATTTAATGATGTGGATACTACCCATAAACCACCGTATATATCAAAGGAAAAATATATAAATTTGTTAAAAGGATATTTCCCGAAAGGAATTAACGTTGATATCAGAATAACATCTATTGGAAAACCTAAAAATGTAAATGCACATACAAACATTATTGTTGACGTTAAGAAAAAAATGTTGGGTTTAAATAAAAATGGAAAAATCATAAAGATGGATTATAATCTGTCTTTTAAATTGAAATATAGAAAAAAATTGGAAAAAGGTAAAAGATTAAAAATAATTAGTATCGATAACAGGAAATATCCAAGAGAGACAACAGGTTTTAATATGGGATTAAATGTTGTTCCCGGATATACCAGAATTACATCAAAGGAATATTTAAATAAAAAAAATGAAAACGGAACCTGGCATCAAACAGGCGAACCTTCGTTTCAAGCCGGTTTAGAAGTAAATCATTACTTTAAAAATGAGAATTATGGTTTTGGAGCAAGAATTAATTATGTTAATTACAGGTCAACTTATACAATTGATGAGGTTAAGCAAATGGATACATTATTAAGTGATATTGACAAAGATACTTATTATTTAGTATCAAGTGGGGCTTCACTAAAAGAAGAAGCATCTGTCAGTTGGATATCAATTCCTGTTTTTTTTAAATACAGATATGTTTTACATAAAAGTAAATGGTTGGGGCATATTTATTTTAATGTCGGGCCTGAGTTTTCTTTTATTATTAATCAGAATTTTGAAACCAGTAGTAAATTTACATATAAAGGATATTATCCTGAATATCATGTTATGTTGGAAAATATTGAAGAATATGGTTTTGAAGAGAATTATGAGAACAAAACCGCCACTGAATCAGATATTAAGTCATTTAACCTTTCTTTACTAGCTGAAGCAGGGGTTAATATCCCGCTAAATAATAAACTGAATTTTAATTTTTCTGTTTTATTTGAAAAAGGCTTATTGAATCTCTCAAATCAGAATGATGATTATATCTTTACTATCGGACCAGATAATCAGAACTCTTTATTAGATTCTCGAAATAAAGTGTCAACTTTATTTTTTGGTTTTAACATTGGATTAATGTATAAATTATTTTAAAAAATTATTAGTTATGAAAAATATTCTATTTTATGCTATTTCACTTTTTGTTTTGTTGAGTGCTTGTGACGAAACCACTCTTAATAAACTTAAAAATAACAGTAAATTAAGTATAGTGCCATTCTCTAATGATAATCAAAGATTTGGGCTTGTTGATTTAGAAGGAAATATTATTGTTGACAATGAATGGGAAAATCCTTCGACAATTGCATCAGAAGGTATAGTCCGGGTAATAAATAAGGATGGATTATATGAATATTATACAGCAGATAAAAACCCCAAAAAGATAGGGGCAGAGTACAGAGATGCAACACTATTTTCGGAAGGATTGGCTGCTGTTGTAAATGAAAAAGGTTTTATTCATTATATTGATAAAACCGGTACCATTAAGTTTGAACTGCCTGATGATGGTAAAGGAAGCCCTGTCCGAAAAGCAGGAGTTTTTATCGAAGGTCTGGCAAGGTTTCAAAATGCAGAAAACCTTTGGGGGTTCATTAATAAAGATGGGAAAGTTGTCATTAAACCTCGCTACGATTTTGTACGAAATTTTAGTGAGGGGTTAGCAATGGTTGAGCGTTATAATAAAACAACGCATGAAACTTCAAGAGGATTTATTAACCAAGAGGATGCCGAGGTAATTCCAATTTCAGAAAGATATACTGCATTGCTTGATTTTAAGGAAGGATTGGCCGGGTGTACTGATCGAAACGCAAAAAATCAATGGGGATATATTGATAAAAATGGGGATAAAATTATTGAGATAAGTAAAATCAGAGAGAAAATTATGCCATTTCAAAAAGATGGATATGCTGCTTTTTATGACGGTTCCTATTGGGGCCTTATAAACAAAAAAGGAAATATAGTTGTAAATCCAAGGTTTGACAGATTACTTTCTTATTATAGTAATGGTTTAGGGCCTTATAAGAATAGTAGTAATGAAATCGGATTTATTAATGCTGACCGAAAAGAAGTTATTAAATGTCAATATGAAGAAGTCCTTCCGTTTTTTTCAAGTACAACAATAGTTAAAGATAAGTATTACATTTTTATTGACGAAGAAGGAGAACAAGCTTCTGATAAAAATACCTATTTGAGGTATGTTCCTATAAATAATATTATTAATCAATACCTTTCGTTTCCTGGTCAATTGGTAAAAAGTCTTTTCCTTAATTCTTCCTCTATAACAGAATCAGTTATAAAATCACTTTCAGGCAGTTCGGTAAATAATTTATCTTTTAACTCTACAGTAAATGATGTAATAAATTATTTTAAAATACCTAAGAGTCGTTTACCAAAAAATACTTATCAAAAATTTATCGAAGAAAAAATCGACCTTATTGGAAATTTGGAGCCTTATAAAATTAAAATTTATTTTAATGAACCTGTTCAAATTCAGGCAAAATATTCCGGAGTTCCTATTATTAATAAAAATGCTACTATTAAATCAATCGGGATTAAAATTTATGTAAAAGGTTTAGATAAAGAGCAGATAAATAGTATTGTCGATAATTTTAAAATGAAAATTGAAGACACAGGATATCTGATAGATACAGAAGCATCAAGGGGCTCTTGGAAAGAAAATGTTTCTGTTTACCAACTAAACCAAACAGTTATTACATTTGATTATAATTCTGACCAAATTAGTTTTAAGATTGATTTCTCAGGTTATTATTAAGTTTTAATTTTGGTAATTAATGAAAGTCTCAAAATGATAAACAGAGCCGGTGTATTTTTGTTGTTGTTTTTCTCAACTGCTAATATTTATAGTCAGGATCTTTCTGGTTTAAAAGCGATGGAAATTCCTCAACAACTGGTTTTACCTCAACAGGATTTATTGTTGAAAAAGATTGAAGATTTTAAAGTTTTACATGGAAACGTTTGGGAAGTATATTCAGACAGAACATTTAATAAAACATTTACAAAGCCGGGAGGGGGAAGTGTTTTTAAATCTCTTCAATATCTGGATAAATATTATGTTGCTGAGGTTAAGAAAAAGTATTTACATATTGTGAAAGATGCATTTCTGAGAAACAATAGAACCTTTAGTGATAGTGCAGAGGATTATGGTTGGATATCTTTAAATAAATTGTTGGTCTGGAATCATTGTCTTGTTGATGCTAATCAAAATAATGAAAGAGGCTTTATTTTTTATAATGCTGATACTAAAGTATATTTTAAGAATGAAAATAGCAATTCCGGTGTAATTCCTGATAATTTTCAGATTGTTTATATATTCAAAAAGGACAATGAGAAGCTCTTAATAGGTAAATCTATCAGATTGTCAGCTAAAAAATTGTTAATTGACGAAAGTATTATCGGTTGGGTAAATAAAGATTTGGTTACTCTTTTCCCGTCAAATACATTTGCCGAACCTTGTGACGAGAAAATTTATGGAAATGAAAAATTGCCGAAAAATATTTACAATCCGGTTTTTCTTGACAAAAGAAGTCTTATTAAAGCGTTAGTTAAAAATAAATATAATTTAACAAAAATATTATATAAACGAAACAATAATTATGAAAAGTTTCCTCCTGTTGTCTTACGTTTTCCCATAATTTCAATGGTTGATACTATTGCCACATTATTATGTTATTATCCTGAATTGAATAAAAATAATCCCGGTGAATTTAATTCATCTCTTGAAAAAAAGAATGCTTTTTATGAGGGGTATTGTAATGTGCCCATTATTAAAAACGAGTTATCTTATAATAGAGTTGTGCTGCTTGATAAAAGTCAGCTTACCAGGCTTATAAGTGATATAAATTTTTTGTTTACTCTTTTAACAACTGAACAGGATCCTGATAATGTTCAGGAGGCTTTGAAAAAACATTTTGAAAAAAGTACTAAGAAGGGCATCAGTATTTCTAATGATAGTTTTAATTTTTCCATTTTGTTTGAAAGAGAATACGGAATTTTGTCAAATCATCTATTTCAATCTTTACCACTAGAAACTTTGTTTTCTTCTAGTGAAATAAAGGAACAATATATATCCAAATTGAAAGAAAAAATCAGACTGCTGAAAAAGATATTTAATAATAGTGATTCCGATAGGTTGTTTATCTCAAATAACAACCAATATTATTGGATACCAGGTGATTATATACCTTAAAATGAATAACAATATTTTAATGAAGTCATATTATTTTATATTATTTGTTTTGTTATTATTTAATCCTTTTGTTTGTATTGTTAACGGGCAAAGTGTTGATAAAGGATTCAAGAAACTTGAAAAGCTTGATTTTGAAAAGGCAGAAACCATTTTTCTGGAGATCTATTTAGATAATCAAAATGATATTGGCGCCAACTACGGTTTGGGGCAATTATACTCTACGAAAGGGTTTGTTAAATATGATCTTTTTAAAGCTTATCAATACATTAACAACGCATTAAATAATTACAATTATGCAATTAAAGCAGGTAAATCCGTTGAAAGTAATTATTACTCTCTTGAAATATTAAAACAGCGCAAATCATTTATTGAAAAATCTCTTTTTGACTTAATTAGTTCTAATAAACGTAAAACCGATATAAAAAAGTTTATTAATGAGTGTTCTGACTCAAAATATTTTGAAGGTGTAATAAAAATACGTATTGAATTAGAATATGATTCGATAAATTTATTAAACACAGTGGATGCTTATGACAGTTTTATCAGGAAATATCCGCTGAGTCATTTAACAGATGATGCTATTGCAAAGAGAGATAGCATTGCTTATGAAAGAGCTATAAGTGTTAATGACAAAGAATCTTACATAAATTATATTACGGTTTATCCTAAGTCGCATTTTACACCACTAATAATGCAGATGATAGACTCCGTTGCTTTTGTTGAAACACGTATTGACAATAGTATTGCTGCATATGAGGATTATATAATTTCATTTCCGAAATCTAAATGGTTTATTCAGGCCAGAGCAATACTTGACTCACTTCAATTTAATAAAGCGATGAAAGTTTATACAGTTAACAGTTTTGATAATTATATTCGTAAATTTCCTGGTTCTCGTTTTCTGGATAGTGCAATTATTGAAAGAGATAATCTTGCATATACAATTGCGGTATCATCTGAAAATGCAGATTCAGTCCAAAGATTTATTTATTATTATCCCGGCTCTGAGAATTTTAACCTCGCATTAATTCAAAGGACTTTTCTTGATTTTAAAGATGTTATTGCTGAAAATAATTTAGATGCTTATAATCAGTTTATTTATGTAAATCCAAATACCCGCTTTTTTTCAAGGGTCCTTGGTTATAGAGATGAGCTTTCGTTTAACCTCTCAAAAAGGGCAGGAAATGCACAAGCCTTTTTAGATGTCCTTATGAGATACCCGTTATCAATTTATACGGATTCGTTATTGTATTATTATGATTCACTGTTATATGATAGTCTTAAAATTGATAATCATGCACTGCAGAAGTTTGTTTTACAGCGTCCGGGATCACCATTTACTACTAAAGCATTAAATATTCTTGAAAAACTCGAGTTTGATTTTGCAAAGAAAAATAACAGCATTGAAATATGGAATAATTTCATAGTTAGTCATCCTGTATCAGATTTGAAAGCGCAGGCAATATTGTTTAGAAACAGATTACTATTAGAAAAATTTTATGATAGTAATGATATTAATGAACTTAATGATTTACTTTGCCATTATCCAAGTTTGTTTCAATCAGATTCAGTTATTATTATTCGAGACTCAATAGGGTTTGTTAATGCAGAGTATAATTATGATATTAGTTCTTATAATGATTATATTTATTATTATCCAAATTCACCTTTTAAGGAAAAAGCTGTTAAAGCTAGAAATAAACTGGGCTTTGAAAATGCAGTTTACGAAAATACAATAAATGCTTTTGAAGATTTTTTAAGAAACTATCCTGACGCAGAACAGGTAGATTCGGTTAGGTCAATAATTTATAAAATGGAGATGTTTGAAAATAAATAGCTCCGTTTATGTATTAATTACACAGGACATATTTGTCCTGTACTATTGTCAATTATCGATTCAATAGTTAATTGATAGAAGTAAATTTGGGAAATCGTTAATCTTGTTTATTATGAAAAAGTTGTTTTTAATAATTATTGTATTAGTGTCTTTTTTTGGTTGTTCTTTTGGTATTGCACAATCTCAAAATATAAATCAAACAATTGAAGAAATAAATAATATTTTCTTAGAATACCCGAATCAAAGCTCACAGAATGGTCATTCTGTTTTGATTAGTTATTTATTTAAAATTGATAATAGTAATTTAATAATTGTTGAAGAAACCACCAATGGTGAGGAACAAAGAAAAGAATATATTTTGCCGTTTAATAATATTTTATCAAAAGGATTAAAAACTGAACCCGGAGATGACCTTATAATGATTCAATATGATCTTAATTATGGTGACGCATATGTTAGTTATGATTTATACCAGGATGGTAATTATAGTAACGGTTTAGAGTCTTTCGTTGTTATATATACCGGTAATATGCCGGTTAATTCTTTTAATCAGCTGGTTACACTTATTGGCAATCTTAATAATTATATTCTTAATGATAATTATGTTTATTCTGACAAAAAAGAACCGGTTGAGGAGCAGGATAATAACAATTATTACAACTATGGGAATGAGAATAGTTATTACAAAGATCAAGACGAGAGTAATTACGATTATTATTCAAATTATGATTATAGCGATTATAGTAGTGACAATAATAATTCTGATGATATAACTTTTGAGTATTATGATGAATCAGGATTAAGGGTTTATGATAAAAGTGATGCGTATATATACAGGTATATAACATATGATGATGAGGGAATTATGGTCGCTTATGATTATAAAAACGGAAAAATTTATAGGAAGTCTCAACTTAAAAACAGAGATGAAAGTAACAGAAATCATGACATTTTAGATGGGTATTGTATTTGGTATTATGATAATGGAGATCCCCATTTCTATGCACTATATGAAAATGGCCAATTAATAAAAAATGAGTTTGCCGAAATAGATGAAAATGGCAATGTAACAATGATATTTAAAGATGATTTTGATAACAACATCAATAATTGGAAATTAGTTAATAATCAAGATGTTTATGCTGATATAGATAATGGTTTTTTTGTCATAGAATCTAAGAATGATTATATGATAAATAAACTTATTTATTATAAAATTGATAATAGTAATGATTTTAGAATTACGTCGAGAATAAAATTAAT
>Ga0256913_10000538_pt1 | contig 19768 bp, 19 predicted proteins | sample Axial_MatmetaG_FD_185970 | JGI IMG/M metagenome (GOLD analysis project Ga0256913, IMG submission 185970) | Deep-sea worm associated microbial mat communities from Axial Seamount, Juan de Fuca Ridge, Pacific Ocean - Axial_Mat | ecosystem: Environmental > Aquatic > Marine > Oceanic > Microbial... | reverse complement strand
AAGTACATAGAAATAAACGACTCGGTAATGAACTCGGAGGTTGCTTCAAAACTTGCCGAAATGCAAACGCGTTACGAAACCGAAAAGAAGGAAAAACAAATTGCCCTTCTTGAAAAAGATAAACAGTTAACACGTGCCGAGGCCGACAGACAACGGTCGCTGAAGATTATTTATTTAATAGCTTCACTGGTTGTTGTTTTGCTTGCCGGATTTGTAATTTTTGAGATAAGAAACAAGCTCAGGCGTAAACAGCATCAGCTTGAAAAACGCAATTTGGAGAATGAACAAAAACTGCTAAGGGTACAAATGAATCCTCATTTTATCTTTAATTCACTCAATACGGTGCAGGGTTTTATTTCGGGAAACGACAGTTTTAAAGCCATGTCGTTTTTGTCGAAATTCGGACAACTGCTGCGTAATATCCTTGAAAACAGCCGGAAAAATATGATAACGCTTGAAAACGAACTGGAAACGCTCAGTCTTTATCTGGATATGGAAAAACAAAGAGCCAATAACCGTTTCGATTATTCAATAAAAACATCCCATATCATTGATCCCGAAAGTGTTTTGGTTCCGCCATTGATTATACAACCCTTTGCCGAAAATGCAATTAAGCACGGATTTAAAACCGAAAACCGTAAAGGCGAACTGAACATTGAGGTTGAAAAAGAGAATAACCTGTTGATACTTACCATTACCGATAACGGCATTGGCCGTCAAAAAGCAGAAGCAATAGCCGGTACATCCGGTAATAAACATAAATCGCTGGGGATCAGGCTTACGGCCGAACGCCTTAAAAACACGGGAAAGGCAACAGGCAGTAAAACATCGTATCAAATTATCGACCTTAAAAATGATAAAGGTGAGCCGGCAGGAACAAAAGTAATCGTAACATTACCTTTTGTCACCCGTTAAACCGCTGCCTGCTATTTTTGCAAAATCCAATGTTTTGAATTAATTTTACCTGCCATGTTTAAAGCGGTAATCATAGACGACGAACAGGAAGGACGCAATGCGGTAAGCAATGTGCTAAAAAACTTTTGCCATAATGTTAGCATATTGGGCGAAGCCGATGGTGTTGCATCGGGAAAAAAACTTATTACCGAAAAACAACCCGATGTGGTATTTCTCGATATTAAAATGCCCGACGGCAGCGGATTTGACCTGCTGGAAAGTTTTAGCGATATAAACTTTCATGTGATTTTTGTTACGGCTTACGATCAATATGCCATTAGGGCCATAAAATTCAGCGCCGTTGATTATCTGCTGAAACCGCTGGATCCCCAACAGCTTATTGATGCGGTGGATAAACTAAGCAAACTGTCGCCCAAAAGGGTACAGTCGCCTGAACGTATTGAGGTGTTGCTTGATAACAGTAAGTCGCTCTCAAAACTGGCCCTGCCTACCCTTAACGGATACCGTTTTATCAAAGTAAACAACATTGTAAGGTGTGAAGCCGATAATAACTACACCAATTTTTATCTTCAGACATCTGAAAAAATTCTTGTTACCCGCACTTTAAAGGAGTTTGAATCGATGTTTAAAGACAGCTCGTTTATCAGGGTTCATCAATCGCATCTGATCAATCTTGATTTTGTGGTGCAATACATAAAGGGCGACGGCGGTATGGCCATTATGAGCGACGGTTCGAAAGTGGAAATTTCCAGAAGAAAGAAAGAGCAGTTTTTAAACGGAATGTTACGTTAACAATTAGTATCCGTATTTTTTCCACATCGTTTTAAGTTTATTTCTCATCTCATTTTCGCGTGGATTGTTTCCGGGGTCAAACAGTTTGGTGCCTTTTATTTTTTCGGGAAGATATTCCAAATCAATAAAATTGCCCTCGTAACCATGTGCATATTTATAATCTTTTCCATACCCCTGCTGCTTCATCAGTTTAAGCGGAGCGTTGCGCAGGTGGAGTGGTACCGGTAAATCGCCGGTTTTTTTTACCAATGCCTGCGCTTCTCTGATGGCCATGTACGATGCGTTGCTTTTGGGTGAAGTGGCAAGATAAACAGCTGTTTGCGATAAAATTATCCTGCTTTCGGGCCATCCTATTTTACTCACCGCATCAAAACAGCTGTTGGCCAGCAGCAGTGCGTTGGGGTTTGCATTACCGATATCTTCCGAAGCAAGGATTAGCATCCGTCGCGCAATAAATTTAGGGTCTTCACCTCCTTCAACCATCCGGGCCAGCCAGTAAACGGCCGCATTGGGGTCGCTGCCACGCAACGACTTGATAAATGCCGAAACAATATCGTAGTGCATCTCGCCCTGCTTATCGTACATCACCAGGTTTTCCTGAATGGTTGCCAGCACCTTCTCGTCTGTTACTTCAACAAGCTGCCCGCCCAAAGATATCTCACGGCTGACATACAGTTCGATGGCATTGTATAATTTCCTGCCGTCGCCGCCCGAAATCCTGAGCAACGCTTCGGTTTCTTTTAACGATATTTTTACCTTATATCTCTGCTCAAGCACCTTCTTCGCTTTGTTGAGCATCAGCTTAAGGTGTTCGGTTTCCAAGGGTTTTAAAACATATACCTGGCAACGCGACAACAGCGGCGAAATAACTTCAAATCCCGGATTTTCGGTGGTGGCACCGATAAGGGTAATGATTCCCTTTTCGACAGCTGCCAGCAGCGAATCCTGTTGCGATTTGCTGAAGCGATGAATCTCATCAATAAACAAAATGGCATTGCCGCCCTGCGAAAAAGCGGAATCAATTACTTTGCGTACATCCTTTACTCCCGAACTAACGGCACTCAGGGTAAAAAAGCTGAGGTTAAGGCTTCCGGCAATGATATTGGCAAGGGTTGTTTTGCCCACACCGGGAGGGCCCCATAATATCATCGAAGGAATTTTACCCGCTTCGATGCTCAGCCTCAAAACAGCCCCCTTTCCTATCAGGTGTTCCTGTCCGATGTAATCGTCAAGGGAACCGGGTCGTAACTCTTCTGCCAACGGTATTGCTGCCATAAAATCAAATTGTATTTTCGTGCAAAGGTCGCAAATTTGTTTTTATCATTAATTTTTCTTCTGATAATAAAAATGCACTAACTTTGAAGGGTTTGATTGTGAACCCTTTTTGCAGTATTAAAAAGAATTTTAAAAATTAACAGTTATGGAAAGTAATAATCATACCCGTTTAATACCTGAAGTTGGCTCGGCATTTGGTTTTGGCTGGCAAAAAATGAAGGACGATTTTGCCAATTTGCTGGTAGTTACCATTATTATGCTGGTAGCACAATCACTGGGAAGTATTTCGGGGACAAACACCGGTAATGACATTTCGTATTCAGGTTCATCTGTTTCATTTTTAATCTGGCTGCTTATTTCAGGGCCTGTATCCATGAGTGCCACCTGGGTGTATCTTAAAGCGGTAAGGGGCGACAGCTATGAAATAAAAGATACGGTAGCTTGTTTCGGTAGCAACTATTTTGAAATTATGCTTGCCGGTTTACTTGTTACTTTTATAATAATATTCGGCATTGTCTTTTTAATTGTTCCCGGAATTGTGTTTGCCGTTAAACTGGCTTTTGTACCCTATTTGGTAATGGATAAAGAGATGAAAGCAACTGATGCCATTAAAAAAAGTTGGGAAATGACCAAGGGATACGGCTGGCAACTGTTCTTTATGGGATTTTTATCGATTTTTATTGTGATAGCAGGATTGCTGTTATTTATTGTGGGGATTTTTCCTGCAATTCTCTGGATTAACAGCGCATTTGCAGCCTTTTACCATGCTGTTGATTTAAAAAACAAAGAGGCAGTAACCATAGAAACGATCAAATAACAAGCCATCAAAAAAAAATGCCCGGGGGAATCCCGGGCAATTCATTTCAATAATATTAAAGCAGCAATTATAAGCTGTTAATAATTTCGTTCAGTGTTGCGCTTGGGCGCATGGCTTTTTCGGCGAGTTTGTCGTCGGGCAGATAATATCCGCCGACATCAGTGGGTTTGCCTTCGGTAGCCATAATCTCTTCAAGGATTTTACTTTCCTTTTCCACCAACTGTTTGGCTACCCCGGCAAATTCCTCTTTAAGTTCGGAATCTTCGTTTTGCTCAGCCAAAGCAACAGCCCAATATTGAGCAAGATAGAAATGGCTGCCGCGATTATCCAGCTCGCCCGCTTTACGTGAGGGCGATTTCTGATTTTCCAAATAAACCTCCACCGCTTTATCAAGCGCTTTCGACAATACACGGGTACGGTTATTATGGTACTTATCGGCCATAAATTCCAGCGAAACCATCAGTGCCAGAAATTCGCCAAGCGAGTCCCATCGCAAATGCCCCTGATTTAAAAACTGTTCAACGTGTTTGGGTGCCGACCCGCCAGCACCGGTTTCAAACAATCCGCCGCCTGCAAGCAAAGGAACAATCGACAACATACGTGCGCTTGTGCCCAGCTCCAATATGGGGAACAGGTCGGTTAAGTAATCTCTTAAAACATTACCCGTTACCGAAATTACATTTTCTCCGGCTCTTACTTTTTTCAGTGTGAAATTCATGGCATCCACCGGCGACATGATTTGTATATCCAGCCCGTTTAAATCGTGATCTTTTAAATAAGTTTCAACCTTACTAATGATTTGAGCATCGTGCGCACGGTTTTTGTCCAGCCAGAAAATTGCCGGATAACCTGTAGCTCGTGCCCGGCTTACCGCAAGGCGTACCCAATCCTTAACAGGAATATCTTTTACCCGCGACATTCTCCAAATATCACCTTTTTCTACATTATGCTCCATTAAAACGTTTCCGTTTTCATCAACAACCCTTACCGTTCCGTTTGCGGGGATTTCAAAGGTGGTTGGATGAGAACCGTACTCTTCGGCTTTTTGAGCCATTAAACCAACGTTTGAAACGTTACCCATGGTGGTCGGGTCAAACTGGCCGTTAACTTTACAATCTTCAATAACAGCCTGGTAAAATGTTGAATAACACCTGTCGGGAATAACCGCTTTGGTGTCGTGCAGTTTGCCGTCGGGGCCCCACATCTTACCGCCGTCACGAATAACCACCGGCATGGACGCATCGATGATAACCTTGTTTGGAGCATGAAGGTTGGTAATACCGTTATCGGAATCAACCATGGCCAAATCGGGGTTAACTTTATAGGCAGCCTTAATATCGGCTTCAATGGCGGCACGTTTTTCGGCAGGCAGTTTTTCGAGTTTTTTATACAATTCGCCCAGTCCGTAATTGGGGTTAAAACCTATGGATTCAAGGTCGTCGGCATATTTTTCAAATACCTCTTTGAAAAATACATCCACTGCATGTCCAAACAAAACGGGGTCCGAAACTTTCATCATGGTTGCCTTCAGGTGCAGCGAAAAGAGAATGTCTTTTTCTTTGGTATCTTTAATTTGTTCGGCATAAAAATTACGCAATGCCGCGGCACTCATAAAAGTTCCGTCAAGCACTTCGCCCGCTTCGGTTTTTAATCCCTCTTTTAAAGTGGTATTGTTGCCTTCGGCATCAATAAGTTCTATCTTAAAACCAACGGGTTTATCGGTTACCACCGATTTTTCGTTGCCGTAAAAATCGCCTCCGTTCATGGTTGCCACGTGGCTTTTGCTGTCGCTGCTATACGGTTTCATCAGTTTATGCGGATGCCTTTGGGCAAACTTTTTAACCGAGTCGGCGGCCCGTCTGTCGGAGTTTCCCTGACGTAAAACCGGATTAACGGCACTGCCTGGCACTTTTGAATAACGGGCAACAAGCTCATGCTCTTCATCGGTTTTAGGCTCCTCGGGATAGTCGGGAACATTAAAGCCTTTGCTTTGTAACTCTTTAATCGCCTCTTTTAACTGAGGTACCGAAGCACTGATATTGGGAAGTTTAATGATGTTTGCGTCAGGTTCTAAAGCAAGTTTACCAAGCTGTGCAAGGTAATCGGGAATTTTTTGGTCGTCGGTAAGATTATCGGGGAAGTTAGCCAGTATTCTTCCTGCAAGCGAAATGTCGCTCTCCTCAATTTCAACACCTGCAAATTTGGTAAATGCCCTTGCTATGGGCAAAAGCGAATAGCTTGCCAAAGCCGGCGCTTCATCAACTTTGGTCCAGTTGATTTTTAATGTGTTCTTTTTCATTACTATATATTATAACAAATTAATAACTCTCGTCGGGTACAAATAAAACAATGCAAATTTTACAGCGGCAAAGTTGCAGTAATTTCTTAAAACAGCAAATCAAATTAAGTAATTCTTACCGCTTTTGATAAAGATAATGTCATTTTTTAATAAATCGTTAATAAAAAACAGCAATAATAAAGATTATGAAAAATTAATGTGTAAAAATAAAATTTGGAAGCGTTCAAAATTAGGGGTGTCTGCACAAACAACGAATGAAAATATAACGATGTCTCCGGTAAATCAGGCTGTAAATTTACCGTTGAACCGAAGCGTTGAAATCAATTATTTATTAATGCCTGTTATTAAATAACAAATCAATATTACCGTGAGATAGTGATGATTACAAATTAAAGCAGAGTACATATAATTGAAATGCACATTGATAAAACTGTTATAAATTAATATTAGATTTAAATCTTATTGCAATAACAGCACTGTTGGTTAAAGTTAAAATTGATATTGAATTTTGCAGGCATAAAAAATATTTTAAAATATTTTATAAAAAAAGAGGTGTCTGTCAACATGATCAGGTAAAAAAGGTGCCTCAAAATTTTCTATATTTGTGACTCCAAAAAAATCAGGGAGCGGAAAAAGTTTAAAACCATTAATTAATAATATTCAGCAACTGCTGAGCAAAAAATAATAATATTATGCCAACTTTAAAAGAGAGGTTATACGAGAAAATAGAAGCGCACCGACCAAGGGTTACGAGGCTTCTTAAAGAGCATGGAGATGATGTGATTGACAAAGTTACCGTCAAACAGGTGTTGGGCGGAATGCGTGGCATCAAAAGTTTAATTACCGATATATCGTACCTTGATCCGATGGAAGGTATTCGCTATCGCGGCAACACCTTACCCGAAGTTTTTGAGAAACTTCCCAAGCCTCAGGGAAAAGAGATGCCTTATGTTGAAGGTCTTTATTATCTTTTACTTACCGGCGATATTCCAACGGAGAGTCAGGTGGCCGATGTAATTTACGATTTCAGCAACCGCAGGTTGTTACCACGCTATGTATTCGACATTATTGATGCTTTTCCGAATCACAGCCACCCCATGGCTATTTTATCGGCAGCCGTAATGGCCATGCAGCGTGAATCGTTGTTTAACACCCGGTATCAGGCGGGAATGAGTAAAATGGATTACTGGGATCCCACATACGAAGACGCAACCAACCTGTTGGCAAAACTTCCGTTGATAGGGGCATATATTTACAATAAGCTTTACATTGGAAGTACAAACGTATTCCCCAATCCGTCACTCGATTTTGGAGGCAACTTTGCCTATATGATCGATAAAAAGGAACCTTATGACGATGTGGCAAGGATGTATTTTATCATTCATGCCGACCATGAAAGCGGAAACGTAAGTGCTCATACGGGTCACCTTGTGGCCAGCTCCCTCTCGGATGCTTATTATGCCACTTCGGGAATGATTAACGGACTGGCAGGCCCGCTGCACGGTTTGGCCAATCAGGAAGTATTACGCTGGATTCAGGATGTTAAAGAAAAGATGGGTCATAAAAAACCCACCAAAGAGGATATGAAGAAATTTGTTTGGGATACACTAAACAGCGGACAGGTAATTCCGGGATATGGTCATGCCGTACTGCGTAAAACCGACCCGCGTTATACCGTTCAGCGCGAGTTTGCCCTGAAACATATGCCCGATGATGAGCTGTTTGAATATGTAAGTATGTTGTACGAAGTGGTTCCTCCGATTTTGGAAGAGCAGGGTAAAGCCAAAAACCCGTGGCCCAATGTGGATGCCCAGTCGGGTGTTATTCAGTGGCACTATGGCGTAACCCAATACGATTTTTACACCGTACTGTTTGCCATCGGCCGTGCCTTTGGAGTACTTTCAAACATTATTTGGGACCGCGCGCTGGGATACCCCATCGAACGCCCGAAATCAATCACCACCGACATGATGGAAGATATGGTGGGAATAAAAAAATAATTCCTTCCAATAAAAAACCCCGCTCTTTTGGAGCGGGGTTTTTTATTGGAATTCTTTACTTCCGGTCATTTATGTGCTGCAAACTTTAAATCCGGCAACACCATTTTTATCTACTTTTGCAGCAAACAATAATTATTGAAGAAAATCCTCATCATACAAACCGCTTCGCTGGGTGATGTAATACTTGCCACCCCGTTGATTGAAAAGCTGCACCGGTTTTATCCCCATGCAAGGATTGATTTTATTTTAAAATACGGATATGAGGATTTGTTGCGCGGGCATCCCTATTTAAAATTTGTAATGGTATGGGATAAAACCGAACATAAATACCGTCATCTAAAAGAGTTGATTGAAATTGTAAGGGAAAACCGGTACGATTTGGTGGTTAATGCACAGCGGTTTGCTTCTTCGGGATTGATAACCGCATTGTCGGGAGCCGAACACAGGGTTGGATTTGGTAAAAATCCGTTGTCTCCTTTTTTTACAAAAAGGATTAAACATAAAATTGGTAAAAGTAAAAACAACCCGCACGAAACGGTACGCAACCTAAAACTGATTGAGCATTTTACCGACAACAGTGTGGTAAAGCCAAAGCTTTATCCTTCAAAACACGATTTTGCCTCGGTATCGCAATACAAAACGCGCAAGTACATTACGGTGTCGCCGGCATCGTTATGGTTTACCAAGCAGTACCCCAAAGAGAAGTGGATTGAGTTTGCAGCCTCAATTGATAAAGATTTGACCGTTTATTTTTTAGGGTCGGGAAAAGAGAAGGCTCTTTGCGACGACATTATCAAACAATCGGGAAATGCAAACAGCCTGAATCTTGCCGGCAGATTGTCGGTACTTGAATCGGCTGCGCTGATGCGGGATGCCGTAATGAATTATACCAACGATTCGGCACCCATGCACCTTGCCTCTGCCATGAATGCCCCGGTAGCGGCCGTGTATTGTTCAACCGTTCCCGAATTTGGTTTCGGGCCGCTTTCGGATGTAAGCCATATTATTCAAACCAACAGGCAACTATCCTGCAGGCCTTGCGGTCTTCACGGGTATAAAAAATGTCCGAAGAAACACTTTGATTGTGCTTATACCATTGAAAATAACCAATTGTTAAGTGTTTTAAAAACCATCGATTAATCAACTAAATTATGGAAAACCTGCAGCAGGAGATTGATAATTCTGTTAATATATTAAAGCAAGGAAAAGTGATACTTTATCCCACCGATACCATTTGGGGTATTGGTGCCGATGCAACCAACAGTAAAGCGGTTCAGCGGATTTATAAAATTAAAGAGCGGGATGCGGGAAAAAGTATGATCATACTTTTGGACAGCATGGAAAAGCTTTCGGATTATGTGGAAGATGTTCCTGAAATATCATATGATCTGATTGAAAAAACGCGGGTTCCGTTAACCATTGTCTATCCGAAAGCAAAAAATCTGGCCAAAAATCTGGTGGCGGCCGACGGTTCAATCGCCATCAGGGTGGTAAAGGGTGCCTACTGTTCGGAAGTTATCCGTAAGTTCGGTAAACCCATTGTTTCCACATCGGCCAATATGTCGGGCGACAAACCGCCTAAAACTTTCAACGATATTTCGCAAATGGTAATCGACAGGGTTGATTACGTGGTTAATGTTTTTAGAAACAGAATAAACACGGTAAAACCGTCAACCATTATAAAAATGGGTGATGACGGAATGTTTGAAATTATCAGGTCATAAAATTATTGTAATGTCGAAATTCAGAATAGCACAAATACAGTATGCTCCCGTTTTGGGGGATGAAGAAGGCAGTATGGACAATTTCAGGGAACTGATTTTCTCAACCCGCCACAGGGCCGATTTGATCGTGCTTCCGGAGCTGGCCAATTCGGGGTATAACTTTGCTGACCGCAATCAGGCTTTGTCGTGCGCCGAAAGCGTTGAAGAGAGTGAGTTTATCGACTGGCTGCGACGCTGGGCGTTGATGCACGAAACCAATATTGTAACCGGTTTTTTGGAAAAGGATGGCGATAAACTGTATAATTCGTCCGTTTATATCAATAAACGCGGAAAAAAGGAGGTTTATCGTAAGGTGCATCTTTTTATGAATGAAAAAAATATTTTTGATAAGGGTGACAAAGGTTTTCCTGTTTTTGATATGGATGAATATAAACTGGGAATGCTTGTTTGTTTCGACTATCTGTTTCCGGAGCCGTGGCGTATTTTGGCATTAAAAGGGGCCGATATTGTGGCACACCCGTCCAATTTGGTTACCGGTAACGCCTTTAAGGTGGTGCCGGCCCAGGCCGTGATAAACGGTTATTATATTGCAACCACCAACCGCATAGGATCAGAAGGCGAACTTAATTTTACGGGAAAAACGTTTATTGTCGATCCCAAAGGAGAGGTGATAAAAACCGCTTCTCCCGGTCAGGCGGAGGTTGTTTTAACCAAGATAGACCCTTTATTATCGCGTGATAAAATGATAACCCCCGGAAACCATGTTTTAAACGACCGTTTTCCGGAAGATTACGGAGAGGTTTGTAATTAAGTTCTAAGTGTACCAACAGCAACCCGTTCTTAAACCGTCGGTTTAAGAACGGGTTGCTGAACAATGGCTGTTATTTTAGTTGTTGTTATTTAATATTAGTTTTTCCAGCCTTTCAAGGCGTGACTTTAGCCGGACGGCACGTAATCGTTTTTAACCTGAAACTTTATTCATCCACCGGAATAAACCTTTCTTCTTCATCCCAAACGGGATAAAGTTTGTTTTTTTCGAGGTCGTAATGCCAGTAATAATTTAACGAGTCGCCGGTTGCTTTTTTGGTAATTATGTATTTGTTCAGCAGATAGTCGTATGTGTAACCGGCATACCTCTTTCCCAATACAATGGCCAGATTGTAAACCTCATCGACCGTTAAGGTATCGATATTATAATAATATTTTAGTTTGTCGTTTATCTCGTTGTAATCAAACGAGCCCTGTAAATCGTCGGTTATCAGGTCGGCGGCAAACAGTACCGGATTTCCGGAGGTTGTGTCGTTTACTTTGGTAATTTCGAACCAGGTGCTAACATCAATGGCATTAAGGTAGTGCTGATGAAAGTAGGTGTATCCGTTTAAGGTTATTTTATCTTTATACGGATAAATTGTTTCGTCCAGTTCAATTTGAGGGATGTTTATCACGTAAGCGTTGGAATCCTTTTCCATAAACAGGTTTGAAAGGGCGGGATTGAACACGTCGAACCCGTATTTTGCCAGTCTGTAGTTGTATCCTCTGGTAAATTTGATGATAAAAACCGAGTCGTCGATATTTTTTATGTAATCCGACATCTCCCAAAGCAGCGAGTCTTTTTGCTGGTCGGTAAAGTTCCCTTCAATACTGTCAAGCAGCCATGTTTTTGTGTTGTATTTAAAAACAAAGTCGGGAGGTATTACCAGTGCATATCTTTTTGCGGGGCTGTAAACAAATTCTTTGGCCAGTTTTTTTTCGGGATTACATCCGAATAACAAACCGGTTACCAAAATAACCATGGTAACCCCGCGAAGGGTAAGTAATTTCGATAACCGGTTTGTAAACCACATAATTAAGGGGTGATTTATTTTGAAGCCATTTTGTTCAGCTCTTCGCCAAATGCTTTTCCGTAGGCGATGGCCTGGGCTTTTTCGTCATCGTTCGGGCCGAATTTGATAAAAACACCCTCGCCGAAATATTTTAATTTCAGTGCGGTAAGGTTTGTTTTAATCATTTCTTTGTTTTCGCCGCTCCAGCCGTATGAACCGAATCCGCCGGCAAGTTTACCTTTGTCGCGGTAAGGGTTGATAAGGGAGAACAGTTTATAAACCGGCATTAAAATATTTTGATTAATAACCGGGCTGCCCACAATAATGGCGGCACTTTGTGTAAGTTTTGAATCGAGTACGCCCAGCGGCAACTGCTCAATATCCAGTACTTCAATATCAAACTCGCCGGCCTGTTTTAATCCTTCGGCAATATACTCGGCAATGATACCGGTTTTGTGATAGGCCGAAACGTAGGGTATAAACACCTTGTCTTTATGAGGCTGTTTTATAAATTTTTCCGACCACATTTTTGTCATGTCAACAAAACGCTTCCAGTCTTTACGCAGCATGGGGCCGTGTCCGGGTAAAATCATGTCGATTTCAAGCGGTTTGATTTTTTCGATGGCCTTTAGCATGAATTTGCTGAAAGGTTTTATGATAACATCAAAGTAATAACGGAATGCGGGGTTGAAATCGTCCACATTGTCGTCAAACATGTTTTCGTCGGCAAAATGGCATCCAAACGAATCGCAGGTAAACAGCAGATTTTCATCTTCCAGATAGGTGTACATGGTATCGGGCCAATGCAGATTGGGGGCCGAAATAAACCGAAGGGTTTTGTTGCCAAGGTCGAGGGTGTCGCCGTCGCGCACTATCTGATGCCTGAAATCTTCGTGCAGCATATCTTTCAGGTACTTAATGGCCGCATTGCTTGCAACAACGGTAGCCTTGGGTGCAATTTTTAACAGGTTTTTTAAATTGCCCGAATGGTCGGGTTCCGTGTGGTTTAATATGATATACTCAATCTCTTCGGGGTTAACCACTGCCCTTACTTTGGCTTCGTAATCGTTCCAAAATGTTTCTTTCGATGTATCGATGATGGTTTTCTTTTCGGCATCAATAAAATAGGAGTTGTAGGTTGAGCCGTATTCGGTGGTCATAACCACGTCAAAGGTTACCAAATCGTAATCAAGAATGCCAATCCATTTAACATCCGGGGTAACGTCAATTATTTTTTTGTTTTTCATTGTTTTATCAATATGATTAAGGGTCATATTTTGGAGGTGCAAATTTAGTAAAAAAGAGGGTGGGAGCAGTGAGTTTTTGGGGGTGTTTTGTTATGAAGGTGTTTTATTAAGGGTGATTTCTATATATTTGACTAAAAAAATAATGAAAGGTTATCCGCCTGAATATTGGGATGCATTTTATGAAACCGGACGGCTTGGCTGGGACATTGGTTATGTTTCAACACCTTTAAAAGAGTATTTCGATCAGCTTACCGATAAATCCATAAAGATACTTGTTCCTGGAGCCGGTAATGGATGGGAAGTGGAGTATCTTTATGGTGAGGGATTCGAAAATGTATTTATCCTTGATTTTTCACCAAAAGCGGTGGAAAGGTTTAAGAAACGGTTTTCCTCTTTTCCGCAGGATAATATTTTGGAGGAGGATTTTTTTGATCATAACGAAAAATATGACCTGATCGTGGAGCAAACCTTTTTCAGCTCGCTTCCGCGGAATTTGCGGCCCCTGTATGTTGATAAAATGCACCGTCTTTTAAAACCTGAAGGTAAATTGGTTGGTTTGCTGTTTAATCACGAATTTTCATTTGACGAGCCGCCTTTCGGAGGAACACCGGAGGAGTACCGCCGGTTGTTTGAACCTTTGTTTAAGTTTAAATATTTTGATGTTGCATACAACTCCATCAAACCCCGAATGAGCAGGGAATTATTTGTTTTGATGTTAAAGAAATAACGGTTAGTCGGATTTTTTTTACCTTAGCAAAACAAAAATTACTTTTTAACTGATTTAAAAAATGAAATTATGGAAAATAAAATATTAGCCACCATCGGAACCATTACTAAAAAGGAACAGCTTAGTCCGGTTCATCTGGATGATTGTAAAGCAATGGTTCTTGAAACATCAAATCCTTTTCCGGGTTATCACGGCAAAAACCTTCCCGAAAACAATATACCCGAATCGTTGTTTTTAATAAACAGGTCGAACTATTCCGATGAAAAGCTGATAAGGGCTATCCAAACCATAAAAAAAGGCGAATATCCCCGGTTTGATGCAACGCCCTGTTCCTTTACATTTCAAAATAGTGATGTGGAAGGAATAAGGTTTAAATATTTAAGAGATAAGGATGTTAGAGAGGTAATCAGGTTATTTGGTGAGCACGGTATCTTTTTTAAAGATAAAAAGCAGATTGCTCCCTATAGCAGCATCATACGTATCAGGAAATTTTTCAAAATACAGGAACCTGAGCAGGGTATTTACGTTGATATTGTTTCTGAAAATCATTTTTATTTTGAGATTCCTGCATTGCTTCCGTGGGACACTTTTGAAAAAATTACCCTTGAAATAAAATATAACACCGAAGATAGTAATTTTGATGCCGCTATGGTGTACGTTTACACCGAGACCGGAATTCTTGATTTGGTAAGGATTTTTAGTGTGGAACGAGATATTGAAAAACTTAAATTGCTACGGCAAAAATACCTTGATAAATTAAAATAGGTGTATGTTTAAACTGATTCTTCAATTTATTAACAATCTTGGTAAAGAGGCAGGTGTTTCTGAATCTGCCGCCATTGTGACCGGTGTTGTTGTTTCCATAATAATTTTATTGTTTCTGTCGTGGCTGGCATACCTGCTTACCTGGAAAATAATGCGCAAAACCATTATTCCTGTTGTTCAGCGTTCAAAAACCTCGTTTGATGATATTTTGGTAAAACACCGGTTTTTTAAACGTCTGGCTTTTTTTGTGCCTGCCCTTATTTTGTATTATTTGCTGGATGATGCGGTAGGTGTGGCGCAAAATAAGATACCGCAAATAATTTTTAAACTTATTGATACCTGGGTTGTGGTTATTTCGGTTTTAATTATCGACAGTGTACTGTCAACCCTTAGGGATTACTATCAGCGGTATGAGATTTCAAAGGAGAGGCCCATTGACAGCTTGATTCAGGTACTGAAGATAGTTTCGTATATAATAGGAATATTGGTGGTTATCGGAATCCTTGTTGATAAAGATATCACTACATTGTTGTTTAGTTTGGGAACCATGTCGGCAGTGTTGATGCTGATTTTCCGCGATCCCATTTTGGGATTTGTAGGCGGGATGCAGCTCACTTTTAACGAGATGGTTCGTATCGGCGACTGGATAAGTGTTCCCAGGTATGATGCCGACGGGATTGTTTTGGAGATTACATTAACGGTTGTAAAAGTTCAGAATTGGGATAAAACCATTTCGATGATACCTACCTATGCGCTGGTAACCAACTCGTTTCAAAACTGGCGCGGTATGGAAGAATCGGGGGGCAGAAGAATAAAACGGTCGGTGAATATTGATATGGACAGCGTTACTTTTTGTACCCCCGAAATGTTGGAGCGATACCGGAAAATTCAAATAATCCGTCCCTATCTCGATCAAAAAGAGCAGGAAATTGAAGCATATAACAAGAAAAATAATATCGATCCTTCGGTTCTTGTTAACGGGCGGCGACAAACCAACCTTGGTGTCTTCAGGGCGTACCTTAAAGCTTATTTAAGGCACCGGCAGGATGTTAATTCAAACATGACTTTTCTTGTGCGCCATTTACAACCGACCGAAAAAGGGTTGCCCATCGAAATTTATGTTTTTACCAATACTACGGCATGGGCCGATTATGAAGGAATTCAGGCCGATATTTTCGATCATGTTCTGGCCGCCATTCCCCAGTTCGATCTCAAGGTTTATCAGTTTCCCTCCAACTCGGGCGTTTTGGGGTTAAAGGCTAATGTTTAATTAAGGTTTAATGCGGGTTTGACTATGAGTAGTGGTTAAATCCAATTCCGTTTTGTATTTTACACTTGGTTCTTTTAGCAAATGTAACTTCAATTGTTCAGGTTCTTTAAATCCTTGCAATTTCCTTCTGTATTTATTGAAAATTAATATATCTTCGATTTCCAATTTCCTTTTTCTGCTTATTTCAAGAAATTCGCTCTCTATATCAATCCCAAGAAATTTTCTCTCCAATAAATTAGCTGCTATTCCTGTCGTGCTACTACCAGTAAAAGGATCTAAAACCCATGCACCTTGTTTTGTTGATGCAAGAATAATTCTTGTTATTATTGAGAGCGGCTTTTGTGTCGGGTGTTTACCGCAAGATTTTTCCCATTTTGCAATTGCAGGCAAAGTCCAAACATCTTTCATTTGTTTTCCGTCATTAATTTCTTTCATTAACTCATAATTGAAATAGTGTGGAACCTTTCCGTTTTTTCTTGCCCAAATAATTTGTTCAGTTGAATGGGTAAAATAACGGCAAGAAAAATTTGGCGGTGGATTGGTTTTTTGCCAAGTGATTATGTTTAGAATTTTAAAATCCAATTCCGTTAAAATTTGCCCGATGCTGAAAATGTTGTGCATTGTGCCGCTTATCCAAATAGTAGCGTCTTCTTTCATTTTATCACGGACAAGCTTTAACCATTTTCTGTTAAAGCCATTTATATACTCAAAACCTTTAGATTTATCCCATTTTCCTTTATTTACGCTTGTAATTTTACCGTTTTTTATTGTTAATCCATCGTTTGATAAAAAATATGGCGGGTCGGCAAAAACCATATCAAATTTAAAACCGAATTTCGGTAACAATTCAAACACATCTCCTTGAAGCAAAGTAAATGCTTTGTCTTTTGATTTAAAATAGGGTTTAATCATTTAACAAAATTATTTTTTTTAGAAACGGAACTCTTGCATAAAATGCACGAGAAGTAGATCCGTGACCTGCTCCTTTTGTTCTGGGTTGGATAAATACGCCCATTCTTCCTGTTAAAGCAGCAAAACCTTGAGTGATAATTGTATTTCTTACCAATTCGTAATCTTCTTTTATTTGATTATAGATTTTTTCATTACCAATATCAAAAGTATGAACACCATAAACTACAGATGATGGTTCATTTTGTCCTTCCCATATTCTAGAAAGAATTAATATTTTTTTCATCTTAGCTAACAGGTGACTTTCTTCAAATGGGGTGTTTTTTACATTAAATGAATCAATCATTGTAATAGCCATAGTTTCTTTTATAGTTAACTTTCCATTTTGAAGCTTTCTTAAAGATATTGTTTTTAATTCCCAAGAACCAAAATTTGGAGACTGTGCTGAATTAATTGGTAATCCAAGATAATGCTCTATTACATGCCCTGCCCAACCTTTATTTTTCTTTTCTCCTCTAAATACTGTTATTTCATATTTATTAGCTAATTCTCTTAGATCTTTACCTTTAAGCTGTTGTAGCAATTTGTATGCTTTTTGCCTTTCCATAATCAATTTTGTTACTATTATTTGTAATTAATAATTCGGTTAATGTACCTCGTTTCAAAGGGTTTGAATTAATATTTCTTCTTGCAAAAACGCGTTTTATATTAAAATAATCATACAGTTCATCAAAAAAATTATCATTGGGATTCTTTCCTTTAACATCAGAATTACTCAATATCCATTGATGCCCTAATTTATGTGTTTTTTTGCAAAACTGTGCAAGTCTTATCTGTTCTTTATCATCAAATTCATCTTTTGCATATGAGTTAAAACTTGATGTCTCGCTCAACGGTTTGTATGGCGGGTCAAAGTAAAACAATGTATCGCCTTCTGCATATTTTAAGGTTTCTTCAAAATCTCCATTAAGAATTGTTACTTTTTGCAATATTTTGCTTACGGCTTTTAAATTTTCCTCATCACAAATCATGGGGGTTTTGTAACTGCCTATCGGGACATTAAATTCGTTTTTTCTGTTCACACGATAAAGCCCGTTAAAACATGTTCTGTTAAGGAAAATAAACAACGCTGTTTGAGTAAATTTATCAGACTTACGATTGTTGAATAATTTTCTTTTAGAATAGTAATATTCTTTTTTCTTTTCCGGTTTATCTTTTAATAAATGGTATTCCTTTTCCCATTCTTTTAATATCAATACCAATTCTTCAACATTTTCTTTTATTACCAGATAAGAATTGGTCAAATCTCTGTTAATATCGTTTATCACAGCTTTTTTAATATTTGAATATTTTTGTAAAATCCAAAACAAAACAGCCCCTCCACCAACAAAAGGTTCTATATATGTAAATTCTAATTGTTTAATATACTCCGGGATTTCTTTGTCTATTTCGTTTAAAAGCTGTGCCTTTCCACCAGCCCATTTTACAAAAGGTTTTGCTCTCATTGTTTTTAATTTTATTTCATTCAGATTCTTCTCTCTTCATTGTACCCAATAAAAGTTTACCGGTAGTACCCTTCAACAATATCGTCTATTATTTTTTTTACGGGCCGGATTGTATGGATGTGTTCAATACCGGGCCCGGCAACCCAAAAGGTTTTGTAAGTGGCACTAAAGGCAGCCTTCTCAATGGATTTCATACCCCTGACCGCAACAAACATTTTAACCCATTTTTTGAGCTTTTTGTTTTTTAACAACATTTTGGTAATGCCGTTCGCTTTGGTTCCCACCTTTTGAACATAGGGGGTATTGATTACCGTGAGCGGTGTTCCCGACAGGTTTTCGGTAAGTACCACATCTTTTCCGCCATATTCAATAATGGCCTGTTTGTAGCCTTCCGAAACACCGCATTCGTCGGATGCAATAAAAACGGTTCCTGCCGAAACGGCATCGGCTCCAAGGTCAAGCATCTTTTTTAAATCGCTTCCCCGGGCTACACCACCTGCTCCGATAACAGGTATTGAGCACTCTTTACGAAGCATGGGAATCAGCTCCCCGGGTTTAAGGTTGCCTGCATGGCCGCCCGCTTCCGACGTAACCGCAATCAGCGCATCGGCACCCAGGGCTTCCACCTTTTTGGCATATTTTAAGTCAACAACATCACAAAAAACCTTAATACCGTGCTCTTTACAGCGATTAATGGTTTCTTCGGGACTTCCCAGCGAAGTGATGATAAAGTCAACTTTCTTCTCGATGCATGTTTCAAGCTGGGCTTTGTATTTTACGTTTGACTTGTTAACAATAAGGTTAATGCCAAAAGGTTTGTCGGTTGCCTTTTTTATTTCGTCAATGGCCCGCCTGAAATCTTCGTCCGTACGGTAATTAAGAGCCGGAAATGCAGCGGTAATACCGTTGTTAAGCCCTTCTATAATCATTTTTGTATTGGAAACCAAAAACATAGGGGCCATTATTATCGGGTAATCAATCCCCATCATCTTGGTGAACGGGGTTTCAATTTTTTTATGGTTGGTCATAATTGTAATGTAAAATTTGGCAGTGCTAAAGTAGAGAAAAAGCCTGATATTGCCGCAATCTGTAATGTTGTAATCTGCTAACGGATGAAATGTTTATGTTGTATATCTTAATCCGATTATCCTTTGTGGTAATGGATTTAAAAAGATGTTCGGGTGGCCGCCGGGAAAAGGAATTTATTACCGCCTTTTCTTTTAAGATATATTTTTAAAAATGTATAGGTAACCATTCAACCTTTTTATACATTTGCCGTTTGAATTAAGTATTGGATAATCAACATAAGATAACCATAAAAACAGTAAAACTAATTGAGTATGAAAGTAACTGATATTAACTCTGTATTAAAAGAGTTAGGAATTGAAGAGATCAACCCTGGTGTTTCAACCGGAGTTGAATGGTATGATACCGAAGGTGCATTAACATCTTCATCATCGCCTATTGACGGCAAAGAGATTGCCAAAGTAAAAAATGCCACATTGGACGATTACGAAATGGTGATAAAAAAAGCGCAGGAAGCATTTAAGGTATGGCGCAAGGTACCTGCACCCGTAAGAGGTGAGGTGGTTCGCCAGATTGGTCTTGCCCTGCGTGAGAAAAAAGAGGCCCTTGGTGCTTTGGTAACCCTCGAGATGGGAAAAATTTATCAGGAAGGTTTGGGTGAAGTTCAGGAGATG
>Ga0256913_10000537_pt1 | contig 19769 bp, 24 predicted proteins | sample Axial_MatmetaG_FD_185970 | JGI IMG/M metagenome (GOLD analysis project Ga0256913, IMG submission 185970) | Deep-sea worm associated microbial mat communities from Axial Seamount, Juan de Fuca Ridge, Pacific Ocean - Axial_Mat | ecosystem: Environmental > Aquatic > Marine > Oceanic > Microbial... | reverse complement strand
TTTTAAAGTTTAACATTAGAAATAGTTAATTCTTTATAATTTTCCGTAATATTTATTTCTAAATTATATGAATTATCTTTTTTATTTTTATATATAAAAACAATAACAAAAAGATTACCAATTTGGATATAATGATAAGTATTTTTTTTACCTTTATTTATATCTTTCTTTATACTCTCTAAACATTCAATAATATATTTACGTATATCTTTATTATTCACCTTTTTACCATTGGAAAAATCGTGAAAATCATTAGGGTATAAATTATCTATATTTTTTATTATTTTTTTTAATTTCATAATAATATTTATTTATAATGTGTGATTTTCCCACCAACCGTTAGGGAAATCTGGATTAAAATATATTTTATATTGTGTCCATTCTTTACTATATGGTGAAATACCCATTCCAAAATAACCTAATATAGCATCTTCGTCTTTAAAGGGTTCATATGGACTATACTTATCAAACCATTTCAATACTTTTTTTAAAACATCTAAATGCTCATCAGATTTTGGCTTACCTTCAAATTCTACTCTACAACAAATCCAAGGAGTATGATAAAATTCATTTGTTTTTTTATCACCATTTACACCTTCTCTGTACACATAATCAAATTGTAATAATTCTGGGTAAATAACCATTACAAGGTTTTTATTTAAAAATTTACGTTCAAAAGCATATATATCAATTTGATTCCACCCAAAATTTTGGTCGTTTTGGGTGATAATCCTAGACATTACTTGTAAATCTGATTCTAAATAATTATATAAATTTAATTTCATCCTAATAAATTTGTATCATCAATTAATACATCACTTTCGTTATCATCACTACTACCAAACCCCCCTCTATTATCATTACCCAAATCATCAACAACCATAATTTTTATTTTATTAGTTAATAACCATTTTAATTTAACCCACCAAGGTGCAGACATTGCTGGTTTTATTTCAAATTGTGCTATTCTATCACCTTCTTCAATTTTAGTACGTCTAAATGCTATAGCATTAAAATACCAGATATCATTATTACCATTATATCCTTTTTGATCTTTAGTATCACCATCAATAACACCATAATGATTAGCCATTATAATACCATATTTATTAAATGTACTACTACGAGGTACTATATTTGCTTGAAAATATTTAGGTAATTTTATTGAGACACCTAAAGATATCATACAACTTTTTAATGAATTTATAGAAACATCTTCAGCAGATTTTAAATCAATCCAATTACCATGCATTTCTAATAAACAATTTAGATTGTGATATTTAACATAAATTTTCATTTTTTTGTATTTTTTATCATATTATTTAAATTATTTTCTATTGTTTCGTTAATATTTGTTTTTGTATTTATAAAACTTTCAACATCTTCAATATTAGTTGCAAAATCAGTTAAATTCGCATTATATTCTTCAGTTTCTTTTATTTGTTGAAGTCCCTTTTTAGCCATAAACCCTATATCTTTACTTATTTTATCTTCAGAATATATATGTGGATCTGCATAAAATTCCAATACCATTTTTAAAAATGATATTAAATTTTCATAATTTTCTATTTTTAAATTTTCAATCATATTTTTTTTGGTAATTTTAAATCACAACCAGGATCATTATCAACCGCAACATCTTCTGGTTTAAATATTTGATCTTTTTTTGTTTTTCTTAAACGCCCTTCATCAAACCATTGTGAATCTGGGTATATTGTTTTACTTGATTTGGGTGTTGGTAAAACCAAGTATTGATTACAACCTGTTAGATATTCAGCACGAGCCATTAAGATACCTTTAAAACCAGTTACAACATCTTTTACTTTAATTCCTAATTCAAATTTATACATCTTCTTCTTTATTTTTTGATTGTTCAACAATTAATTTTAAATCTTTTACTTCTTCAGGATATAGTGTAAATTCTTTACGATACGGATATAAATCTGGTTTTTTTATAATATTTTCACGTAAAAATTTACCTTGACTTTCAGCATTTTCAAATGCTATGTATAGTTCTTCATCAACATTTTCATATGAATATGTCCCACCTCTGTTAAATGAAACATATAAACGTTGATTATGAGGGAAATATGTTGTTTTTAAAACATTTGAAGAATCAAATACTGATTCATAATAACCTATATTACCCTTTTCATCTTTATATTCTTTTCTTTCTACTAACATATATTTTTATATTTTTATATACAAAAATAATAATAAAAAAGTGAATATGCAAATATTATAATCAAAAGTATTTATAATAAATTGATATTATTAATTATGTTGCCTAAAAAGAAATTAAAATATAGTTTAAATGTAAAACCACCAAAAATTGGTAGTGAATATCTTCAATATGGTTTTGATCGTATAGAAGAATTAATGAACGCTACTGATGAAAATACAAAATATTTACCGAGAACAATAGGATTAGAAGATATTGATACTGCTTTATTTGATTATATTAATAAAGGTAAAATGAGATTATTTATTGATGGTAAAAAAGTACCCACTTTTTATTTAGATAATGAAAGATGGGGGGAATTTTCACAAACTTGGAAATTTGTTGATGATGATAAAAATGTAAAAACCCCATATATTACTGTTAGACGTATTGATAAAGATAAGGGAACTAGAATTGGTGATAAAGCATTAGTACCTCAACAAAGGAAATTTAGATATTTAGATGTACCTATTCTTGATGAGGGGGAGGTTATTTTTTTAAGATTTAAAATGCCCGAACCTGTAAATGTAGATTTAACATATGAAATGTCATTATTTACCAAATATCGTGTTGATGTTAATCAATATGATGAACAAATTTTAAAAAACTTTTCATCAACACAAGATTATGTATTTGTTAATAATGCGCCTATGCCAATATTATTAGAAACTATTGAAGAAGCGAATACTATTGAAAATATTGATGGTGATCGTTTTTTAGTACCAAAATATAAATTAAAAGTTTTAGGTTTTATTCAAAATGAAAAAGATTTTGAAATTATAAAAACTTTCAGAAGAACACGTATTGGTTATACTGTAGTAAGATAATTTATTCTATAATATTTGTATATTTACCATCATCAATATTAAAAATATACCCATTAGGATATTGTTGTTTTTTATTTATAAAATTATCGTTCATAGTATTAATTTTATCTATATAATCAACAGCCTCAATTTCTTGATAGATATTTAATTCTGATGAGAAAAAATGTGAAATTATATCATCAGGGAAATCCCAAGTTTTATTTGTTTTATTTATTATAGTTTTAAAATAAAAACGTTCTTCAGTTGATAGACTACTATTATTTTGATTATAAAATAAAATATATTTACCATTTTTAGCATTATAAAACATAAATTTAGTATAACCAGTTAAAGTATCACCAGTTGTACTTTCTAAATAATAATTTGGTATGTTAATTCTATAACCAGGATCACCTATAAACATTGGTAATATACTATTACCATTAGGTTTTTTAGAAACAAAATTATTTATAATTAAATTTTGATTATTTGAATCATAATTATCATATAAACTTATAAGTAAATAACTATTAATAAAACTATCACTATTATTATTTATATCATTATTAGTAAAACCAATATTATTATATGATTCTGAATATAAATTATTAATATTATCATAAAACATAAGATGTAATTTAAAATAATAATGTTTTAATTTATATCTTTTCACCTCATAATCATTACTATAATTTATAGACTTTTCGGATTCGTTAATAATTATTTTATTAATTTCTTGTTGAAAACCAGATAAATTATTATTACTTTCAATATTTATGGGTATTGAAATTTGAGTATATTTGTTTTTAGTAATTATTTTATTATTTAACATGGCTCATTAATATCATTAATATTTTTAGTTATTGGTTTATAATTAATATTTTCTGCTGTATTAAAATTAATTTCTTTAAATACATTATAAGTGTTTAAATGCTCTAAATTAGGTATTATTGATAATAATTTATTGTTAAATAAATATCGTCTTTGATTTATAAATGGATAATCAACACCTATATTAGTTAAAGGATCTATATATCCTTGAGGTAAAATATCACGCCATATCATATTACCATTACCAATATCTGTAGCATAATAAGGTATTTTAGAAATATCATCATAAGTAGTACCACTAATATTACATCTTTTTATTTCATTTGAAAAATAACGTAATTTAAAGGGTATTAATGGTTTATACACCCATTCTAAATTCCTTGTAATACCATTATCATTATAAGGTGTACCAATATAATATTTTTGTTCTTCAATTAATACATCTAAAATATCTAATTTTGAATGCTCAATTTTATCACCATAAATAACATCACCTATATTTAAACTTTGGGGTGTGAAAGTAACTAAACTTTTATCTTTAGTAATTAAATCCCATTCAGTACTTTTCATATATTCTACTTGATTTAAACCATTATTACGTGGCTTATATACGTAATATAAATATAGTTCTGTTATTGGTATATCAAACCCATCTAAATATGTAGATACGTCAAAATCAATATTAAAATTAAATAAATATTTTAATTCATTATATATGTTTTTTGAATAACCAGCATTATATAATTCAAAATTATGTGGGGTTGCAATTACTTCATAATTTTTTATATAAGTAATATGATCATTACTATCACCTATTTTAGTATATCCTGTTGATGGTTTTACTAAATAAAAATCAAGTGAATTAAAAATATTTTTTGTAGTATAGTTAATATAAATATTATCTGGGATATATTTAGTATTTGTAAAAAAATCATCTAATGTTTTATAATTAACATTTAAACCATTTAAAATTGATAAATAATCAATACTACCATATATTCTATATATTTGTGTATTTTGACGTTCAATATCAAAAACATCAATAGCACTAATCATATTATTCACATTATATTCAGTAATAGCATTAATATTATTTTCTAAATATAATTGAGTATTAGTATCTTTTATTGTAGAATAAACAGTTTTTTTTGTATTTATTTGTATTGTAATATTTTCACTCATTTTATAATAATTTTAATTCTTTTAAAAACCCTATACAATCAGCATTACCCAATCCTCTAAAAAAATATGTTTTTTGATCAACAGCCCCATTAGGGTTTGTATTTATTAATCCAGCCCCACCAGCACGAGTATTATCAGTTTTATGTGGTACATTTTCAATTGAAATACCATTCATATATTCACCATCTAAAGAAATTTCATCACTAGTAAAACCTTTTTTATTTAAATCTAAAATTTTATTTAAATCGGTTTTATTAGTTTTTATAAAATTAGTAAAATGTAAATCTGATCTTGCTAACCATTTAGTATCAGGTATACCACCTGCTATAATTTGAGTATTTGATTGAAAAAAATGATGATCTTTAAAATTGTATGTGAAATTAGTATTACCCCTTAAATCTTTAACGTAAGCATATCCGTCATATAAAAATCCTATTTGTGATAAATGAATTGAAAAATTAATCCAGTTACCCCCAAACATTAAATCACCTATGCTTGATTTATCTATATTATGTGGAAAATCATCAATAATTGCCGCAGTATCATCACCAGTATTTACTTTTATCATACCCACATTTCTTGTTAGGGGATGATGATTATCTGCTATTGATCCATTATTTAAATTTTCAAAATCATAAAAACCGTCAATAATATGACCCTTACTATTAGAAAAATCACTATCATCATCATTATTATCGTGTACAGTACCTATAAATTTAGCAATACTATACATATTATTATATTCAAATTTATAATTTTGTTTACGCCAATCCATAGTATAAACATCATCATCTTTATTAAATGTTTGCCCTATTACAGCACTTTGAGGTATTTTTAATTTATATCTTATTGCTTTAATATGTGTTTTAGAACCAATATTAGTATTAATATTTAAATTAACGTCTGAAACATCATATTCTAAAATAACAAAACCCCTAAATTCTGTAAATATACCACCATTATAATCATATGGAACTTCTTTTTTATCACCATTATCTAAAGTTATAATTTTTTTTCTATTACATGGAATTAAAAAAACAAAATCACCGTCACGTTTAAAAACACTATATTCTGATGAATCTAATAATCTCATATCTTCAATAGGATTTGTAGTTCCACCAGTAATTTCATCATCTGAAATTTCGGGAGGGTAATAAAAAATTTTTTCTGTAATATTTCCAATTCTTTTTGTTCCGAGATAAGGGGTGTTTATATTATTTCTAGCAATATATAATTCTATCGGTTTTCTATTATTAGTATAATCTTCACCACTAGTCCACATTTCATCCTCACCATCGGTAAATACAGACCCAAATAATATAAATGTACTTATTAAAGTTGCTTTTATTCTAAAGTTAACTTGTGTTATACCAATTTCGAAATTTTTAGTATCCCCCCAAAAAGGAATTACATCTACAGACACTTCTTGTAAATCTATATTTGGTAAATCAGTTAAATCATTTGATGGTTTTATTTTTGTTAAATTATCGGTAAATAAATTAGGTGAATATCCTAAATTAGTAACCATTGTTGCAGGAGTCATTGAATATTCCCCAATATCTGTAATATCACAACTCATATGAACTGTTTGAGTTCCAACAGGTACACCAAATATCATATAATCACCACTATTATTAGTAACAGTAGTAAATTTATAATATTTTTCATATACTTCAAGATATGTTGTGTTTGTTAATACTTCTTCTTTTGTTGGAAATGAACCAAACGGTTGTTTAGGTTTTATTTCATTACTTTCTGGTTCATATTCACTAACACGGGGTAATAAATTATATCTTTTACCATAATTATTTTTTGTTCTGGGTGTTTCATATGGATATATACTTACAATATCACTATTATTAACATCATTTTCATTTAAAGGTATAAAAATAGATATTTTAGCATTTGGAACACCTATATTGTTATTAGCAATAACTCTACCGATTATAACCCCATAATCTGAATTAAACGAATTATAAATATCTTTAGAATTTAAATTTAATGACATTATTTCTAAAGTATCTACATTTTGTTCTAATTTTACAATTATATGTTTATTATCTATTGTATTGTTAATTTTAATAACTTGTGAATTACCCATATTAATATTTTATTATAAATACTTTTTATAAAAAAACAAAAAAAATACAAAAAATAAAAATATCTTTTTTTAAACAATTTTGATAAAAATTTATATAAAAAACACTTTTTTTTAAAAAAATAATATCTTTTTTATAAAAAAACATTATTTTTTTATTTTTTAATAATTTACGTAACTTAATAATATACAACATAAAAAGACTTTTGAGATATTTATTAGTATTTATAAGAAAATAAAAAGATAAATAATATTAATAAATAATAAAAAAAATGGCTGAATTTGTATTTACTTCTCCTGGAGTTAAATTTAGAGAAAGAGACTTAACATACGTAACTAGAAATATTGGTGTTACTACTTTAGGTTTAGTCGGAGAAACTGAAAAAGGACCTGCATTTGAACCTGTTTATGTTGAAGATAGTGGTCAATTTAGAGATAGATTTGGTAATCAAAGTATAGATAGATTACCAAATGGTAAATTAAAGTATGAATTACCTTATGTGGCAAATTCATATTTAGACGAATCTAATCAATTATGGGTTACACGTGTATTAGGATTATCAGGTTATGATGCTGGTAAAGCATGGGCTATAACTTTAAGTGCAGGTGTTGATCCATCTACAACTGGTTATACTTCAACAGTAGTTACTGGCTATTCTACCTTCACAGGTGGTTCTTATCTAGGTGTAACATTAAATGCTGTTGGTGATACTGGTAATTTTTTTAGTGGTTTTAATAAAACTTCTAACACTGATTTTACTGGTCAAACAGAAATGTTTACTGCAACAACATATAACAATACCGTTAATAGTGGTGAAACTTATTATGAAAGATATACTGTTACTGCAACATCATTAAACGAATATGAAAATATGGTTTTGGCAGTTATTAGAAGTAGAGCTGATATTGATAATGAAGTTAATTTACCGCAATCAACACATTTTTATGCTGATGAACTTACCATATTAAATAATAAAACATTATTAAATAATGGTGATTTATTTGCTGAATTTATGTTAAAAGCATCTTTAACTACTGATCCTGATGATGTTCCTGAAGAATTTGTGGTATCTTTAAACCCAAATTCAAGTAGTTTTTTACCTAATGTTTTAGGTTCATCTGCTAAAGATAAAAAAAATAAAATTTGGGTTGAAGCAATTTACCCCCAATTATTAAGAAAATTAGATGGTAATGAATTAGGATATGGTATTAACACTACTTTAATAGAAGCAACAACAGAGGCGTTTTCTAATTATAAAACACAATTTCAAACACCAGAAACCCCTTGGATTGTTTCACAATTAAACGGTAATGTAGTTCATAGATTGTTTAAATTCATTTCAATTTCTGATGGTGATAGTGCTAATCGTGAAATAAAAGTAACTATTGGCAATATTGATTTAGAATCTTTAGAATTTGATGTGTTTATTCGTGATTTTTATGATACTGATGCATCACCAATAATTTTAGAAACATTTACCAGATGTAATATGGTAAAAGGTACTAATGGTTTTATTGGTCAGAGAATTGGTACTATTGACGGTGAATATGATTTGTTAAGTAAATATATAATGATTGAATTAGCAGAAAATTTCCCCGTACAATCATTCCCAGCAGGGTTTGAAGGTTATATGTTGAATAATTATAGTAGCACCACTACAAACGCTTCTTATGATGCTATACCGCCACAAATTATGTATAAGACTGCTTATAATGATAATGAAAGAGTAAATAAAGTTTATTTAGGTATATCAGCAAGTGCTTATGATAGTAGTGGTTCAACATCAACAGGTATTAACCAAAATTTATTTAATTTTAATGGCTGGCGTAATGATGGTAATAATAACCCAGATAATTTTGTAAAATCAAAAGGTTTCCATATGGATTCTGGTGTTACTGATATTTATTATGATGGTGGTGAATATATTGGAGAATTTGAAGTTGGTAAAGGTAAATTTCAAACAATTTATGATGTTGTAAATCCAACAGATCCTTATTATGATAAAAATACTCGTAAATTTACTTTAGTACCTGCTGGTGGTTTTGATGGTTGGGATGTTAATAGAAATTATAGAACATATGGGGATAATTTTAGACCTAATGGTATATATGATGGCGTTGATACTAACGTTCCACCTGTAACTGATTTTCAAGCATGGACTACTGCAATAAATACTTTTGCTAATCCAGAGGAAATTACTATTAACTTATTTGCAACACCTGGTATTAATTGGAGTGATAATAATATATTAGTAAAAGATACAATTGATATGATTGAACAAAAAAGAACTGATACATTATATATTATAGATACTCCTGATATTAATATAAAAAGAACTATTGGTGATAATAAAGTTGATGTTGTTGCATCTGAAGATATTGTTGATTTATTAACTGTTGCTGATGTTGATACTAGTTATGGTGCAACATATTTCCCATATATTCAAATAAGAGATACATTTAACAATGTTAATGTTTATATACCACCAACGGGTGAAATAGTAAAATCTATAGCATTTACAGATAACACTAAATTTCCATGGTTTGCACCTGCTGGTTTACAACGAGGTGTAACAGATGCTAAAAAATCTAAATATAAATTATCACCAGATGCTCGTGATATTTTATATAAAGGTCGTATTAATCCTTTGGCTGATTATGCTAATGTTGGTACAGCAATTATGGGACAAAAAACTTTACAAGTTAAAGAAAGTGCTCTTAATAGAATAAATGTACGTAGATTATTATTACAAGTTAAAGTACTTATTGCTAATATAGCAACAAGACTTGTATTTGAACAAAATGATCAGGCTACAATAGATCAATTTTTAGCAAAAGCAACACCTGTTCTTGATTCAATTAAACGTGAACGTGGTTTATATGACTTTAGAGTAAAAATGGATGATAGTAATAATACACCAGAAACTAGAGATCGAAATGAACTTTATGGTGAAATATTCTTAAAACCAACTCGAAGTGTTGAATTTATTGGTATTACATTTACCATTACACCTTCAGGTGCATCATTTGATGATTTAGGTGCTTAAAAAAATAATTAATATTAATATTGTGTGATTTAATTATTACGCAATATTAATATTTTTATATAAAAAAATAGATATGGTTAATTTTAAAAGAAAAAAAAGAAAAAATATCGAAAGAAAAGATAAGATAGATAATTTTATGGATACTGTTTTAAATGATAAAATTCTTAATGAAGATGAATCTATAGAATTAAAAACTAAATCAGATGATAAATCTGATGATTTAGAAGTGAAAACTGATAAAGTAGAACCAGAGGTAATTTTAGAAAAAGAAAATGAAATAAATTTTGGTGGTGGTGATATAAATCTACCCCCTCAACCTGATGAAAAAGAAACTGTAATTGAAGAAAACACTGAAAAAGAAGAAGAAATCGAATATAAAGAAGTAAGTGAATTAACAGTTAGAGAGTATAGATTTTATATGAATACTGGTAAATTACCTTTAAAAAAATAAATGATGAAGTATTTATATAAAAAAATAAATACTATTAAATAAACTTGATATATTATGAGTGAATTAATTAGAGGTATACCTTTTGAATATGAACCTAAACGTGTTAATAGATTTTTTGCTGAATTTACAGACGAATTAGGTATTGAGGTTTGGAAAATTCAAAAGTTTAAAAGACCTAAAATGACAATAAATTCTGTTGAAATACCCTTTGTAAACGAAAAAAATTATGTTGCTGGTCAATATGCATGGGAGAGTATGGAAGTAACTTTTCTCGATCCAATCGGTCCTTCAACATCACAACAACTTATGGAATGGGTTCGTTTACATGCTGAATCATTAACTGGTCGTATGGGTTATGCTGCAGGGTATAAAAAGAATATTTTACTTAAAGCGTTAGATCCTACGGGTGTAGAAGTTGAAAAATGGTTCTTGGAACAATGTATGATAACTGATATTGATTTTGGTGATAATGATTATAGTAGTGATGAATTACAAAATATAACATTAACACTTCAACCTTGGAGATGTATACTTAATATGTAATTTAAAAATAAATAAAAAAAACCATCTATTTAATTTTAGATGGTTTTTTTATATTTATACATACCACAATCATAAATATGATAATAACCCCTTTCTAACATTATTTCTTTTTCTGTTTTATTTTTATCAAAACCTTCTTTTATTAAAACATCCTTACGATATTTAAATCTATACTCTCTTTTAATTTGATTTTTTTTTATATACCAATAATTTGGTTCTGTTTTTTTTATAAAATCAAAACCTAATTTCAAATATAATTTACCATTACTATATCTTCTATCAGCATAAGTTAATATTTCTTTAGGATGGTAATTTTTTATAAAATAATTTAACATTTTACTAGCCCCCCCTATTACTTGTGTATTTAGTTTTGTAGCAAATCTTAACATTTCATAATATCCTTCTTTATTTTCTTTTTGTCCCATACTTCTTCTTAAAGAACCGAAAGTCATTAAAGACACCAATTCATCATTATAAAATAATCCTATTTTAACTTTAGATCCTATAAATCCCTGTATATGATTTTCATTTAAAAAGGTTCTAATTAAATTATTATCGTCAACTTTTTTTATTATAGTTTTACGGGCATATATTCTATCATTAAATATACCTAATTTAGATTTAATAATAGATTTAACTATATCAGGTTTATTAACCCACTCATCCTCAAATATATGAATTAATTGAATACCTTTAGATTCCGCTAAATTAGTTTTATTTAAATGATAATTTTTATCTTTATAAATATTTGAATGCCAATATAAACCATCAAATTCAATACCTAAATTTTTAGAGTATATATAAACATCCAATTCTTTACCGTCTAAAATATTTCTATCATTTTTTATAAACGGTATATTTAAAGTTTCAATAAAATTATAAAAATAATAATTATATGATTTTTGGGGGTTACATTTTAAACATATAGGTATATTTAACATTAAACGACCATTTAAAAGATTAATATTTATATTAAAAATATCACCACATTTTTTACATTTAAAATAAAATAAACCGTTTTCATGTTTTATAAAATCATAATCATTTTTTAATTTATCAATAACTCTTAAAATATTTTTATCACTACCGTTATATATTTTTAGTTGTCTATTATTAATAATATTATTAATTTTCATAGGATTATCTACCCCATAATTTTTTATTAGATTATTAATATATGTTTTTTTTACAACTTTCGATTTCATAGGGTTATCTACCCCATAATTTTTTATTAGAGTTTTTTTCTTTTTTTGTTTAACTGAATTTACTTGATTATGACTTTCTACATCATATTTTTTTAAATATGTTTTCTTTATTTTATTTTTATGTTCTTGAGATTTATTTAAACAATTAATAGAACAATATTTATTATAACCCTTTTTTAAATCACCCCTAAAATTAACATATTTACCACATACAGGACACTTAGGGGGTTCTAATAAATTATTAATAAATAAATAAACTTTTTCTTTAAAAGGGATTTTTAAATTAATATATTTATTATTTATTATATTATATAAATCAGGGTTGTTTTTTTTTAACCAAAATTCTTTTGTTTTTTTACCTGATTTATTATCGGTAGTAAAATATATATAATATTTAGTTAGCATTTTAATTAATTTACAGATTTAATTCTTTCTTCAATCATTAAATTAACATAATAACTTCTATTTTTTGTCTCAATAATTTTATAATTATCATTATTATGAGAAACCCATATTAAATATGATTTACCAAATTTAATATTTGTATTTTTTTCTAAAATATATTTATATAATTCTAATTGAAGTGAATAAATTTCTAAATCACAATCATCTAAAAAATATAATAACTTTTTTAATTTTCTACCTTTTTCTGCTAATAATGTTAATTCTTTATTAGTTTTCCAATCCCATATTTGAAATTCTTTAGCCCTTACATTATAGAATATTATATCACTCATACCAGCTAATAATGATTCTTCATCGTACATTACTAGTTCAGTTTTAATAGGGATTAATTTACCTCTTGAATCATTAATAAAACGATCAACATGTTTTTTTGTTATTTCATATTCATTCCAAATAGGATCGAAACCAAATTCTTTTAAAATTTCATCTTTAGGGTATTTAAAAACTTTATTTAATAATCTATTTTCAGCATAATCATGAATTATAGAACCTTTCATAGTACCTTTTTTATTTAAAAATTTCCATGCTGTAATAACATCATTATATTCCATAACATATTCATCGGCTTTATATTCACCCCAATATTTTTCATCAAATTCTTCTTGATATTGATGTATTAAAGTTGTTACGGATAATAATTCTTGATTATTTAAATAATATTTATGAGGTTCGTCATAATATATCAAATCATTAAATTTATAAAACAATTCGGCTGATATTGTTTCTAAAAATACATCATTCATATTAATTAATTACAATATTTTTTTGCAATATACTATCAAAATTAATATTTTCCAAATCTTTAATCATTGAATCTTTATCAGCAGGTAGTTTAGCATAACCATGAATGTGTTTTATTATAGCATTTCGCATAATATTTAATGCTTCAACTAAAACATCTCCACGAGGTATGGGATGTCCATTATCAAATATATATTTTCTATCATCAGCATTAATTTTAACCGCTTTAAATTTAGGTATACCATCGTGTGATATTAAACCAATTTTATCAGCCATTATAATATTATTACTATAATATTCAGTACTATTTTCTTCAATAGGATCAAAAGTTAAACTAATAGAAGATGGGTTTTTTATATTAAGTTTTAAAGGATTTTCATTTTCATGTTTACCAGCCCTAAACTCTAATTGGTTATCTTTTAATATTATATCAGTATTAACTCTACCTAATAAACCAATTTCATTTTTTTTAGGATAAATACCTTCTGCTTCTGGTATTGTATGAGGTGCAACATCAGGCTCAAAATTACCATATTTCATAGTAGCAGTAGCTGTTGGTCTACTTTCAAAATTTAATTTAGTTAATTGTGAAAATAAACTACCTATCCAATATCTATTTTTATGTGGAAATCTAATATCTTCTATAATTACACGAACATATTCTTCTTTTTTGGGAAATAAATAAAAAAATTTGGGTAAAAAGGGGTAACAATCAGGTAATTTATCATTATCTATAATAGCATTATCTAATGTAGGTATTTTTACTTTAATAACCCCACCATCAGTAGGATCATCAATAGATACTACTTGACCGTAATATATAATTGGTTTAGGGATATAAACATTATTATTACTATTATTATCAATTTTATTAAAACCACCCATTTTAAATTATTTTACTTTATCAACTGCTTTTATTATATCTAAATATAATTTTTCTAAAGCCTCTAATTCTTTTAATTTATTTTTCAAACTAGTTTCTATACTATCAATTTCTTTTGTTAAACTAATAATTTCTTGTTTTAAATTATTATGTTTTTTTACTACATCATCACCTAATTTTAATAACTCTGTTGGTGTATATTCATTAACATTAATCATAATTATTATTGTATTATACCGTATCCCTTTACTGATTTAATGGTACTACCTACAACAGATACAGGACCTGTAGGACCTATACCGTTTGCTTGTAATGGTATACCCATTGGAATACCTATAGTTATTTTTGCATCTAATTGTAAAGCATTTATAATTTCCTCAATTCTAATACGTTCCATAATTTCGTCTGGTGATACATTACCTGATGGTAAAACACCTATTGGTAACCCTGCTTCACTTTTTCTAGATATTATTTTAGATGCTATTTTTATAGCAGATAATCCAGGTCTTTGGGGTACACCAATTAATATTATTAACGGTTGAACACCAGGGGTTTTTATTGTATTTGATAATTGTAATATTTTACCAAATCCACCAATAATAGAATCTAAACTATTAAAATCAACATTCATTATACTATGTTTTTCACAATATCAATTTTAGATGTTATTAAATTAGATATTATATTTTTATATGCTGTTATTTTTTCTTTTGATATTTCTTTTAAAATCGGCTGTAATAAACTTATTAAATATCCCACAACTATAGAAAAAATAAAGCCAAATAAAGCCCATAAAATTTCATCAATCATACACTTTATTGTGTTTTTATATACCTTTAAATCTGTTTCAATATCACCTAATTGAGGTATATTATTATTTTTAAATGAACTAGTAACAGATAATAACATTCTTGCTTGTGGTGATACTGCCACTATTTTACTAAATTCCGTTTTAAATAAATTAATTAATTTAGTGAAAAAATTATCATTAATAGATGTTTTGTTATTTGAAACAGTTTCTTCGTTATTTGTATTTTCAAAACTTTGATTTATAGTTTCATCTATAGCATTTGCTATTAAATTAGGATCTGTAGATCCTGATATATTATTAATTAAATTAGTTAAACCACTTAAAGGTAATTCTGCTTGTATTATACCACAACTCATGTTGAAGTTCATAACACCTTCTTTAATTTCCTTTGCTTTAATATTTATTAATTTTAATTCATCATCAGTTATTAAAATATCCTCATCATTTATTAATTTATCAATTAAATTATTTATTTTTAAATCACCAATAATTGTTTCAACACTTTTATCCTCATTTTTTTTTATAGTACCATATAAATTATCGAGAATTTTACTAGTTAATTCTTTTTTATTAATAAATTCAGTATTATCAACATAATCATTAATCCATTCACCTATATTAATATTTGGTGATGATATATTTGGTTTATAAGTAAATGAATTAGTTATAGAATCGTATTTTATTTTTAAATTATTAAAAGATACTTCTGTACCTTCCCCCATTATAGCATCGTATGATATTTTATCAAAATTTAAATTAGTATTATCATATAATAAATCCCCAATATCACTATTAGGATCTATTTTTAATTTACCAGATAAATCTATTTTAGATGCATCAATATTAACACCATTATTAATAAAGTCAGTGGGTAAAGTAATATTAGAATCAAAACTTGTTAAATTATTTTTTACTGCTGTTTTCATTGTTTTTTCAGCATCATCTAAAAATGTTGACAACATTTCACCTGTCAATTCTTTTAATGCTGCAGATCCAGCAACCGCTTTTAATGTATCTAATAAAAAACCAGTTATATCGTCTTTTTTTGTGTTAATTGATTCAAATAATTCATCTTTACTTTTAGGCATTTTAATACTTTCCCCTAAAGTTGAATATGTTTTTATATCATCAAAAATTTGTTTTCTTTTATTTAAATCAATATCACCCATAATTTATTTTTTCTTTTTCAATTCTTCATTAACCATATTTAATAATTCATTACGTTTTTTACTATCTAAAATTTCATCTTCTTCAGATTTATTTGAGGTTGTTTTGTTTGTTTGATATACCACCTCTTTAAGATATTTTAAAAGCATAATTTTTTGATCTTGGTTTTTCGCTTCAGCACTTATTAATTTAATAATTTGATCACCCATAGCAGCAATTTCACCACCATCTTTCACTTTACTTTCCCATTTTCTAAATAAAACTTTTATTTGTGAACGAATATTATAACTTTCATCATAAATTTCTTGTAATAATTCGTTTACACTTTCTTCGTTAAATTTTAATTTACGTCTTTTTTGTCTAGGCATTTTTATATATTTAAAATTTTATATTATTTTTATATAAATACTTTTTAATATAAAATTTTAATCTTCAAAAATATTACTCTTTTCTATTAAATATATTTCTTTAAAAGGTTTTAAAGCAACTCTAATTTCTTTTGTCGATAAATTTGATTGTTCTTTTAAAAATAATAAAATTTTATTCTTAGCAAATTTATTAGTAACTTCTTTATCATATTTACCAGCAGGACTATCTTCTAAAAATAAAACATTCCAATTTTTTAAAATATTAATAACAGCCTCACCTACAATAACTTCGTTTTTCTTTAATTTAGGGTCATCTAATTTTTCTTCAAATTTTATAATAATATTATTAATTAAATAATCTAATTTATAATATTCGTTATTATCTTTTATTTCATATTGATATTCAATATTATCATTAATTTCATCAATATAATCATCAAAAGGTAAAATTACCTTTTTATCATTATAAGTTTTTTTACTATGATCCCTAAAATAATTTCTAACGATTGTTTGACAATAACTAAATGCTTTTGTTTTTTTACCTGATTTTACAACTTTATTTTCATCAAATTGAACCATATGATCAATGAGGTGAATTAAAGCATTTTGCTCTAATTCACTCATTTCATAATTACCTAAATGTGTTGGGTATTTACGTAATATAGATTGAATCATTTTTTTAAATGGTTCTAATAATATATCATTATAAATCCTGTTTTTTTCTTCAAAAGTGGTCGCTTTTATATAATCAATAACAGCCTGTTCTTCACGTTCCGCAAAATAATAATTTATATTTTTTTTTCTTTTCATTCATAATAAATCAAAAATTTAATTATTATTTTTCTTCAGATATATATAATTTACTTAAATCTATATTTCTTTCATTTATAAAATTAGATTCTTTTATAGCAGTATCATACCAAAATTTACGTTCGGGTAATGACATATCATTTAAATAACTATTAAATAATGAACCATCACGACCATTTAAATGTTTATAACCTAATTTAGGTATAGTATAAACAGATAAACCATTGTTAATTGCTCTTAATATAAATTCATAATTAAAAGTTAATTTAATATTTTTCTTCAAACCACCTATACTTTTAAACGAATCTTTTTTCATTACACTACCTGAAATTTTTATATCTGAATTTTGTTTTATAGCATCTGAATTAAAATAACCCATTTCACCATTTTCACCTACAACCATTTGTGCCCAAACAAATTCATTTGTGAATTTTTGTGCATTACCATTTAAATCAACTTCAATAATTATAGGTAAAAAAATATCAATATCTGGATAATATTTAATATATTTTATTACATTTTTAAAATATTTACGATTATATTCATCATCTAATTCTAATATTGAAAAATATTCAGTTTCAACTTTTTCAACACCTAAATTTATTTGTGATTGAAAGTCAATCTCACCATCATTAGATAATAATTCAATTTCTAATTTATCTTGATATTTACGTTTTTGTGATTCTACAAATCCAATTATATCTTTTTCTATTTTTTTATCATGAACTATTAATATTTTAGGTAGTTCAGATAATTCTTCCTGTATCATTACACTTTCAACAGCATTTGAAAAATAATGTGATACATTATCATTAAATTCATGTACAGGTATTATTATACTTATATTCATATCTCTTTTTTTATTTAATATTTTTATTTATTTTCAATTACCTTTTCTTCTTCTTTCTCATTAATTTTCGGTAAAGCATTTTCAAACATTCTTTCTCTATCAACAATATATGATGTGTATATATCTATTAAATTTTTCTCAGCATTTTCTTGAGAATATTCATTACTAATCTCACTCATACCTTGATATAAATCATCTCCTATAGTATCATCTAAATATTTTATCAATACTTCACCAATTAGATTAGGTATATCATAAAAATCTTCAGTCCAAACACCAGAATTTTCTTTATAACCTGTTGGTTCATCTGTTTTCTCATCTCTAATATATAAATATTCTGGTGTAATATCTGGTTTTAAAGAAATTGGTATAACACCAGACTTCATACATTCTAATGGAAATGTACCAAATGATGAAATTCTATCAACCCACACAGCAGCAAAATTTTCTTTTAATCTTTCAGCAAAATCTTTTCTACGCATTGGTTGTGGTGGTTTACTTTTTGTTAACATAGGATCAAAAGTAACCCAACTATATTGTGGATATTTAGCATAAAATAATTTTACTACTTTTGATATTTCATTTGGATTTCTACCAATAATAGATATAATAGGTTTTTTTGGTTTATCATTACTTTTAAAATAATCGGGAATACCAGGGTTATATATTTTTATATTAAATTTATTAACAAAATAAGTATTCATTAAATTTCTTACTTCTTTTGATGTTGTTATAATATCTCTAACATTAAATCTACTCCAATCCATACCAGGTATTAAAGCATTCATCATATAATCAACAGATTGTAATAAACCAATTCTTAAACATGGTAAATCTTTTGTTTGTTCCATTACATTTGAATATATTTCTGGTATAACCATAATATCTTCAGGACTAACCGATAATTTATTATCTGACATTGGAATATGTTCAAATTCAGTTAATTCTTTATCAACCCATTTAGGTATTTCATATTCAACATTATCTGTTAATATTAAAACATGATAACCCATTTTTTTCACTATAGTAGCATGAAAATATATTTCATACATTGAAGCATTAGGTGTTTTTACATCAGGCATAACAAATAAAAATTTATTATGTTTGTTTTTTAAATTATCTAACGATTTTTGAATTTTATTTATTTTTTCAATATCATTATCAGTTAATTCCATTTTTTTTACGTCTACACTCATTTTATTTCTTCTTTTATTTCTTCTTTATTATTTTTTTCTTCTATTTCTTTACTATCCTTATCTTGAGGAAAGTTTATAAGTTTTTCAAATTTAG
>Ga0256913_10000536_pt1 | contig 19774 bp, 21 predicted proteins | sample Axial_MatmetaG_FD_185970 | JGI IMG/M metagenome (GOLD analysis project Ga0256913, IMG submission 185970) | Deep-sea worm associated microbial mat communities from Axial Seamount, Juan de Fuca Ridge, Pacific Ocean - Axial_Mat | ecosystem: Environmental > Aquatic > Marine > Oceanic > Microbial... | reverse complement strand
AAATGATATTTTTATAAGACCTAAATCAACAATTCTTTATCTAGGTGTTGCATCAGGAACAACTGCATCCCATATCTCAGATATTATTGGTAATGAAGGGATGATTTTTGGTGTAGATCCTGCATTTAGAGTAATGATTGACCTAATGTTTGTAGCAAATGACCGAAAGAATATCGCACCAATTATGGCAGATGCCTATCATCCATCACAATATGAAAAATTAATCCCTAAAACAGTTGATTTTATATTTCAAGATGTTGCTCAAAGAAATCAAGCAGAAATATTTATGAAAAATGTTGACCTTTTTCTTAAAAAAGGTGGTTTTGGTATGATTTCTGTTAAAGCAAAAAGTATTGATATCACTGAAAGACCTAAAAAAATATTCAAGAAGATAAGAAGTCAACTTGAAGAAAAATATACTATTGTTGATTATAAAAGTTTAGAACCTTTTGAAAAAGATCATGTAATGATTGTTATTAAAAAGAAATAATAACACTTAATACTTGTAAAAAAATACTTTTCGCTAAAAACAAGTAAATAACATCTAAAAAAAGTATATTTTTATAAATAAGGTCTGCCTCTCTTATAATATGAACTTCGAAGATATGATTAATAAACCATCAGAATATCTTGAAAAATTTCTTATGAAAGATAATTCATATGACATATCTCCCCTCTGTGAGTCAGATATTGAACTTACTGTACAAAAATTATTTCATAACAAACTATTTAATATCTGTTTTTCATTAGGTGTTATGAGATGTTATCACCAGAGTATAGGTGATTTATTAAATAATCCTTTCAAAAACTCATCAATTCTTTTTAATACAATTAAACCAATCAAGAACGAATTTCTTAAATCAAAAACTTTTGACGATGTTTTAAATGCTACAAAAAAAATAGTACTTCCCTTAATTGGAAATACAACTACAAATGTAACTTATACAGGTCTTGAAAATCTAACAAATAATGATTCATACTTATTTATTTCAAACCATAGAGATATTTTTATGGATGCAGCTATTGAAAATATGATTCTTGATTCTAAAAAGATTAAAACATCACATATAGCAATAGGGTCTAATCTTATGAACTATCCTTTTTTTGAAGAGTTTAGTAAATTACTGAAAGGGTTTATTGTAAAAAGAGAAAGTCATAACTCCAAAAGATTTCTAAACAATATGAAGGAGTTATCAGAAGTTATTTATGAAATAAGAATGACACATAATAATTTATGGATTGCTAACCGAGAAGGAAGATCCAAAGATGGAAACGATGAATGTGATTCAACAGTAATTCATATGCTTAACATGGCATCAAATAATAAAACAATAACTTCTGCAGAATTACTTAACAAATATAATATTGTCCCTGTATCAATATCCTATGAATATGACCCTTGTGATAAATTAAAATCCTGGGAATTATACATTAAAAATAAAAATAAATCATATTGTAAAAAACCTTGGGAAGACTTATTAAATATCTACCTTGGAGTTTATGGATTTAAAGGCAGAGTACAAGTTGGTTTTGGTAAACCAATTAAAATAAAAGACTCTTTTAATAAAAAAGAAATTATTAATTTTGTTAAACAAAATGTAGATAATCAGATTTTTGAAAACTACAAACTATGGCCATCTAATAAATTATGTGACCATTTACTTGATTTAAAAAATCCAAAAGGGGAAGAATTTAAAAGAATTATTTCAAAAGATAAAATAATTAAAAAAAAATATTATGGATTAAAAGAAGAGTGCCGACCTTTTTTTCTTAATATGTATGCTAAACCTGTATTTAACAAATTAAAATGATTATTTATAATAAAAAATTAAATGAAAAAAATATTCAAGAATTAATTGAAAAAATCAAAACCGGAAAATACACAGAGATTAATGAATCAATTATAAAAAAAGAAATTATTAAAGAAATTAAAAATCAACCAAATATTATTGACAAAATAACTCAAAAATCAGTACAAACAAAGATTATTAAAAAAATAAAAACTAATCTATATAGAGGGATTGGTATTTTTAATAATCAAAAATCTCTTAAAACACATTTATCTACAAAAGATAGAAATTATAATACCCTTAATAAAGCTATAAACCTAATAGAAAATCACACACCAATCCAATCAGTGGTTGACTTAGGATGTGGACTAAACCCCCTTTCTTTTTTTAAATTAAATATTCAACCAGAATATATTTGTTATGAAATAAACGAAAAATATGTCCAAAAAATTAATGAATTTTTTAACGAAAATAATATCAAAGGTATTGCTTACTCAAAAGATATACTTACTTTAAGCAAATTACCTAACGCGGATCTCTATCTTCTATTAAAATTAGTAGATAGTATTGAAACAAAAAAAGGACATAAAATAAGCGAAACATTAATTAATAAAATACCATCTAAATATATTATAATATCGTTTCCAACTAAAACCATCTCTGGAAGACCTATGAATGTTCCTGAAAGAAGGTGGATTAAATTAATGATGGATCGTTTAGGTTATAAGTATGAAATTATTTCCGATGATAATGAAATATATTACGTGATTACAAAATGAAAGATAAAATCGAAGAATTGGTTAATGAGTTAAATAAATACAGTAATTATAAGTTTCTTGAAAAACATATTAAAAAAATGCTAAAAAAACAAGGTTTTATTGAACAGAAATCAAGAATAAAATGCGGTTACTTAAACAAAAACTCAAAAGAATGCACTTTTTATTGTAAAATTGATTCCTCACATAACATAACCAATCAAGATATGTTCATACTTGTTAAGCCAGATCATGCTTCTAAAAGAATTATGAGAATTGTTGTACAAGCTGGAAATATAATTCTACAAAAAGAAGAAAATAAAGATCATTGGAATAGAAATAATGATAAAGTGTTCAAAAAAGCAGAACTGGCGATTTTAAAAGACTTGAATAAAATGCTATCTAACCTTAAAAAAGCTGCATAATCGATAATAAGTAATATTAAATTATTCCAAAATAAATAATCTCATTACATATTTTTTAACATTTCAATTTCTTTCATAACTTTTTTCAATTCAACATCCACATCAATGTCACTAACAACATCTTTTTCTTTTTTATAATCAAAAGACTTTGTTTTTGGAATAGAAACATCTGAATAATTATCTAAATTAGTTCTGTTAGAATCTTTTCTAATAATAATATAAGATGCTATAAAAATTACGAAAAATATAAGAGACAAAGTAAACATTAAAATCTCTGGAGCCTGACCTGGAGATAACCGTTCAGTTCCAGGAGTAGGTAAAGACATAAATAATGAACAAACTATTGAAAAAACAGCAATAATAGATACAAAAACAAAAGATTTTACAAGATTAGATCTTCTTTTTGCATATTCTGAAGGCGTCTCATCTAAATTATTTAAATTAATAGGTTGTATTTTGATTCTTGATTTTTTATTAGATACTTTTAACTCTTTAATATCCAAAGAATCATTATCTTTCTGAGACAAAACTTTATTCGGTTTATCTGTTTTTTTTAACATTTTTTTTCCCTTAACTGTTAAAAAATTATGCTTTCCTTTAAATTTTTTAAAAGAAAATCTAAAAAAACTAACCTTCTTTTTACTTTTTGACTTCTTTGGTTCTGGAACATCATTCAAATTAATTTTAGACATTTTAACACACTCATTAATATACTAAATTATCAATTATTTAAATCTTTTGTATTTTTAAAAAATATTTATTTAAAGAGAAGTAGCGGAGAGTGGATTTGAACCACCGACCTCCGGGTTATGAGCCCGACGAGCACTCCTAACTGCTCCACTCCGCTAATAATTTGAATTATGTTATCGTTTATAAAACTTACTATTTAAATTCATAGAATATTATAATAAAAAACAAAACTATCAACAGTAAAATCTATTAAAAAATAAGAATATAATTAATTAACAAACTAATAAGAAATTCGCATAGTATCTTTTTTTCTTTTAAATATCATTGCAGGTTGTTCAAGACCATCTTTTCTAACTAATAATACATTCAACGGTAAAACAGAGACTAGCTCCCATCCTTCATTACCCATACGATTAATAACATTTTCAATTTTTTCAATAGTAATGGAACGTCTTTGTTCATTAGTATCCAAAGATAATTTAATTACTCTGAATTCCCATTCAACCTTATCATTGTCAGAAATATTTAAATGTGAATTATTATTTACTGAAGTAGTTGTAGAAACTGTTGAAGAAATTCCATCATTTAAAGTGACACATCCTGATATATTTTCCTCTTTTTTTGCATAACCTTCTTTTACACAAATTTCACAATATGTACTTCCATCTTCGTTGGCATAAACTTTTTCAAAGAAACCAAACTTTTTACCACAATGTTTACAATTACTCATAATGTAAAATTATCTTTCTACATTTTTAAATATATATGTTTTTAATTAAATATATTTAAGTAACATATTTTAAAGAATATTATGAATAAATTAGCTAAATCAACATAAACAAATCAATTTGGTCCATATAATAACCATTTTACCAAATTAACCCTCTTTACATTTAACCTAGTTTCATTAACATATACAGTCTTATTTAAATGATGTTTTACAGGAACTACTTGTGATACAGATATTGTCCTATTAGTAGGCACCTCGCGTTTGTGTTGAGGTAATTTTGTCAAATTTATTACATACTTCAAATTATCTCTTTTTGAGTAATAATCATTTTTTAAAACAAAAGCATTTTTCTTCTCATTCTTAAAACAGACTGTTTTAAATCCAGAATTAATAATATCTTGCCCATCATATAATTTATATTCTAACTCAACACAATAATTTATATTATTGTTAAACATTATATTAAACTTTTGATAAATATACTTATTACCTCCACTTATTCCAAAAATAACAGGTTCACCTTCAAGAACATAACTCTCATTTTCTATTACCTCTTTAGTTGAATTTACACTTACATTTGTTACATAAGTTTCATTAACGAAATATTCAACGATTTCAGTTTTTGGCTGTGATTCAGTTATTCTTTCAGTTACATTTATTTTAACTTGCGTCAATACTACAATAAGTATAGATAGAATTAAAATAATTACTAAAAACTTTAATTCAAAAGGGATATTTCTTTTTACTTCATAATGAGTCATTTATATTAAAATCACGAACTGATTTTTAATGTTTTCTAATCCCTAAACTATATTTAATAAAACAGAACTTCGCTTATTACAAAAAATAACACTTCATTTATCTACTTTTTTCAATTCTTTTTTAATGATTTTTTCAAAATCAGAGTAAGGAATTGTGCCTTTTATTACCCGCCCGTTTACTAAAAAAAAAGGAGTGCCTTTTAAACCAGCTTCAATCCCCTCATCCATATCTCTTTTTATCTCAGGTAACATTCTACCTTCATCAATACATTTCTTAAACTTAACAAAATCCAAAGATAATTCATTAGCATAATCTAAAATGTCAGAATTTCCTGCCAGCCCTTTATCAAACAATAAATTATGCATTTCATAAAACTTACCTTGCATACCTGCACATTCAGAAAACTCAGCTGCTAATTTTGCATTTTTATGATAAGATAAAGGATAACTCTTAAATACAAACTTTACTTTCCCCGTATCAATATAATTCTTTTTTATTTTACCATAAGTGTCACTATAAAATCTATTACAAAGAGGACATTCAAAGTCACTCCACTCTATAATTAAGACAGATGCATTTTTATTTCCTTCAATATAATCATTATCTCTTAAAAAACTTTTAGCACTATTAGTGGATACTACTTCTGAAACATCATCATGATTCATAAAAGTACCTATATTAAAATTAAACATAGTTATAAAACAAATCAAGAATATTATAATTATTAAAATATAAATAGGTTTTGAGATTAAAAAATAATCCTTATCCTTTATTTTATTTTTATTTGGTTTATTGGCCCCATCTTTTGATAGAGAAAGTTTTTTTTTAACCATAATTAATTAATTTATCTTTCTCATATATATTTGTTTTGTTATTTGATTTGTTTAATATTAGATCTTTTATTATATTAATAAAACAAAAGCAATAGATTAAAAATATCATATTATAATAATATTTATAAACGAACTGTGTTTTTCAAAAAAATGATGTGTCGCGGTGGCACAATCTGGTACTGCGCAGGATTGCTATAGGCAATTCGTCTTTAGATTACCTCGTAGGTATCTGCAAAGATCCTGTGTCCTTACGGACTTCGGGGTTCAAATCCCCGCCGCGACGAATTCCTAATCCTGTAAATTTATATATTTACTATCTGGTTTAAAACACAAATTATTTAAACTAAAAAACTAACTCTTTAAAAATGAAGAAAAAAACATTCAAACTTCTCAATAAATTAAAAATATTGATTATTTATTTTATGTTCATAACATTAATCATCACAAGTCTTCTTACTTTTTCATTCAGTTATTTTTCTGAGAAAGATGTTATGAAAGATTTTTATATATCTCACTATCTTAATGATTCTACACTTAAAGAAAAAGGTGCAACCCTTTATGATTTACATAAACAAAATTGTCTTAAAGGATACACTGAACAAATTATTCCCACAAACAATGGAAATAAAACAGTAAGTTGTGGGATTGTATTAGATTCAAGTACAACTAAATTTAATTATGGTCTAAAAATAGAAGAATTTGTTATTTTTGAAGATCAATATAATAAAAACTATCAATGCACTTTTCTTCAATGTCTTATGAGCAAAGAAAACCGAAAAATAATATATACCTCACAAGGTAATTTTTATCTTAATAATGTTAAAATGTTTCTTATATTAGGCACAATTATATGTGGTTTACTATTTCTAATTTCCTTTGATCATATAAAGAGTGCATTAAACGCATTTGGATTTGCATTTTTTACAATAGGAAGTTCATTTTTCATAAGCAAATTATTTAGTTCACAATTTTCAATTGTAAATGAAGCACTAAACATCATATTTGAATATTTAAATCCAATTTTAATTATATTTATGATTACAGGTTTATTCTTAATTATAATGGGTTTATTTATTGAAAAAGAAGAAACTTGGGGTAGTTTCATTGAAAAACATCTTAATTAATTATAAATCTTTAAAAACACCCAAGTATGATATAACATTCTATTTACGAGTATATAAGTTTAAAAAAGACTTAATTTGATTTTTTAAAGACATCACATCATCAGATAATTCTTCCCTGAATGAACTAAAATGACTCCTATAAATATATTTATCAATCATACTTCTTAAAAACATCATAAATGGATTAACTTCCCAAGTACTCATATAATCTTTGTAAATTATAGCCTTAAATTGTATTTTTACATCGCCTTGTTGATAAGTTCTTTTTTTACCATTCACATCAACACTTATGTCTTTTACATTGTTTAACCAAAACCTTATTTCAATAACCATCTTTACATAATCACTAACAGTTTTATAAGGCTCAAATAAAATTTCTATGTACTTACCATTTTCATCTCTTTTTTCAAAGTGATTCTTTTCATAAAAAGTATAATGATAAGTATCCATATAACTTTTAATTAATTTATGCAACTCTTTTAATTCAAAAGGTCCTGAGTAAGTAATGACCTCATTATTTAACACATAGTCTTTAATCATATTAACCCCATTTTATTTTGTAGTTGTATTAACTGAATTTTTTATAAGTTTATAAAGGTCTTCTAATTCATAATACGCTTGATCATTCCATAAAACATTTATTTTATAAAACCACACAAACCTATGTAAAAATTTTTGAAGTTTGCGCTTAAAAGGTGTTGAAAAAAGGTTATCATAATCATAAACTTGATTGATTCTCATATTTATAAGGAATGAAGAACTTACCATTTTCTTTTCCTTCCCTTCTTTCTTAATAACTAATTCTTTATAATACCAAAAATGAAATGAAACCTCTACGTGAACTAATCTATAACCATCCTCTTTCCTATCACCTACAAATTCTAATTCTAACTCGGGTGGTTTAAATTTATGTAATTTCTCTTGAAAAAGAAACTTATGATCTGAAAACCAGTCCTGTATATTTTTATACAAAGCATCTAAATCAAAAACACCTGAAAAACGAAAATTAATTTCATTATTTGCTTCACCAGGCTTATTGCCAATTGTAACCATAAAGCTGATATTACTTATATATTATATAAATATTTCTAAGAAGATCTAGTAATTATTATTTTTTACAAATTTTCTTTTCCTGATTAAGTGCTATATTATAAACATAAATTCTAATTCCACTTATATAATAAATATACATTATAAATGCAACCATACTTCCAAAAGTAATATTTATTTTAAAAAATAATAAAATAATAAAATTCAATAGTACAAATAAAACAAATGAATAAATTATAGGAATTACTAATTTAGTAAACGATTTAGCCCCTAAATAAAAAGAATCTGTTATTGAATGAAAAATTGTATTTTTCTTAAAAAATAACAAATCTAAAAATAATCCAAAGTACATAAAAAAGAAATAAACTAAATTTAAGTTAATAGGTTTCCAAATTAAACCCATTATAACAACAATTACAAAAGAAGTAACTATAAATAAGGGCAACCATAATAAAAACCAAATTATTCTAATTAATAAATATCTAAAAAATAATTTATTAGTTATTTTAAATCTAACAAATTTGGACCATATAAAAATTCTAGCCATAAGATATGATACTAATACAATACTTCCAAATAAAATTGAAACTATCAATAAAATTAAAAAAAAACTGATTAGATTAGAAGTCAACAAAGAAATATTAGATGCATCCCCCTTACCTAATTGAGTTACTAATGAATTAATTACACTAACTGCTTTAGTTCTTGCCAAACCCAAATTAAGCCATGCATAAAATGAAATGCCCGCGATTAATAGATAAAATAGTTCTACTAAACACAAATATTTCAATTTTGAATTTAACTTAAAGGAACTTATTAAATCAAAAAACTCTGATTTGAAACCCATACTCAGTATTATCCATAAAACATTTATATATTTTTCTAAATCTACACCTTGAAATATAACACTCCTACTTATTTAAAGTAAAAACAAAAAACACAACATTTATAAATCTGTTCTTACTACTGAGTGGTATGAGTTATACTTTGGATGAACTTACTAAACGATGTGATTCATTTTATATCAATAATGCTAAGAAAGATGAACCATATATTGACTTCTTTAAGAGAATTACAAGAGACAGCGATAGGAATTATTTAATTAGATTTGGTTCTACAATGGATTTAGGAATTTCATCTTTAGTTAATCGTGAGTGGAATCCGCTTAACGAAGAGTATTATATTAGACAAATTCAGATTGGTTCTTTAGCAAGTCATCTAGCGGAAAATAAAGTTTTGGATTTTGCATCAGGAGTTGGCTTGACAGTATTAAGTACAGCAATGGTTGATAAAAATCACCTCAAACAAATTTATTCAATCGAACCTGACTCTAATTGTATTGCTGTAAGAAATCAAATACAAAAGCATTTTAAAATGAATGATAGAATTATGAATTTTAAAAATATCTCTCATTTCAAGAAAACAGTAAATTTAAATGAAATTAAACATACGGATTTATTAATTACAATTGCACCTCATTTGACAAAATATTATAAAGAAAAACAAATCGAAGGCAATAAAATCATTTCTATTTCTAAGGACCTTGGGTTCAGTAGTTTCTTATATATACCATGTAATTGTTGTAAAGAACAAAACTCTACAATTCCCAAACTCGCAAAAGAAACATATCATTCTAAAATAATTTATTCAAATAAAGGAGATATTGTTGGATTAATAAGACACCCTTTACTTTATAACCAAAAATAAAATAGCACTCTTATTTAACTATTTAAAAATAAATCTAATATTCTACAAAATAAGGTATTAATCGGAAGATTCTCTTAAAATAACTTTAAAAAAACTTTTAAAGGAATCTTACATTTTAAAATGTACAATGAAAGATAATATAATCAAAGAAACTATAATTGTTCCAGATACATCAATTATTATTGATGGATTCTTATCACAAAAATTATCAAAAAAAGAATTAAAAGTTGAACAAATAATTATTCATGAAGCAGTAATTAGTGAGTTAGAACATCAATCAAATGAAAATAAAGCTAAAGGTTTTCTAGGACTTGATGAAATTGAAACACTTAAAAACAAATTTGAAAATAATCTTGTATTTATGGGGGATAAACCTAAACCTTATGATATTAAAAATGCATCATTAGGAGATATAGATTGTTTAATTAGAGATTTGGCATATAATGAAGATGCCACATTAATCACTTCTGACACTGTACAATATAATGTTGCAAAAGCAAAAGGTATGAAATGCATATTTATTAAAAAGAAAACAAATATTAAAAAAATAAAATTAGAATCCTTTTTTGATAAAGAAACTATGTCTGTACATCTAAAAGAAGATACATTCCCAACATCTAAAAAAGGGTCTCCTGGAAAATGGGAATTTGTTAAATTAAAAAATAAAAAAATAAAACGAGAAGAAATAAAAGAAATTTATCGTGACATTATTGAAGCAACTGAAAGAGACCATAAAGGTTTTATTGAAATTGAAAGAGAAGGTTCTATAATTATACAGTTGAATCTACTTAGAATTGTAATCACAAGACCTCCATTCTCAGAAGGATGGGAAATTACTGCAGTAAAATCAGTTAAAAAACTAAATATAGAAGAATATGATCTATCTGATAAGTTACAAGAAAGAATCCTTAAAAATGCAGAAGGGATTCTTATTGCAGGTTCTCCAGGAATGGGTAAATCAACATTTGCAGCAGCACTTATCGAATTTTACTCTAAACAAAACAAAGTTATAAAGACTATTGAAGCTCCACGAGATTTAATACTTCCTGAAGAAATTACACAATATGCTATATCTCACGGAAGTCCAGAAGAAATTCATGATGTATTATTATTATCTCGACCAGACTATACACTATTTGATGAAATGAGAAATTCCACGGATTTCCTACTTTACGCAGATTTAAGACTTGCAGGAATTGGTTTGGCAGGTGTTATTCACGGAACTACTCCTGTTGATGCAATACAAAGATTTATCGGGAAATTAGAACTAGGAATCATACCTCAAATTGTTGATACAGTTATATTCATTAAAGATGGTACTGTGAATCAAGTTCTATCTCTTGCGATGGAAGTTAAAGTTCCATCTGGAATGACTGAAGCAGATCTTGCACGACCCATAATTGTCATAAGAGATTTTGAATCTAACAAATTAATTTATGAATTATATACTTATGGTGAAGAAACAGTCCTTATTCCTGTTAAAGAAAAAAACAATTTAGAAATTAGTGGGATGAAAAAACTAGCAAAAGAAACAATACTTCGTAAAATGCAACAATTTTCAAAAGATGTAGATGTGGATATTATTTCAGAAAATCGAGCAGTTATTAAGATTCCTGAAAGTAAAATTGCAGCATTTATCGGAAAACAAGGTAAACATATTGAAAAGGTTGAAAAGGAATTAGGAATAAGTATTGATGTTCAAGAATTAGAATCAAATAAAATTTCTATAAAAAAAATCAAGAAAGGAATTACATTTGATATTTTAGAAGAGAAAAATTTGATTAAGTTTATACTTAAAAAAAATCAGAAAAATAAAGAATTTGAAATATATATTGATGATGTATTCCTTATGAATGCAACCTCTAATAAAAAAGCAGTAATCAGATTTAATAAAAAAAACGAAATTGGATCTGAAATAGAACAAGCACTTAATTTCAATAAAAATATTGTAATCTTAAAAAAATAATTTTTACAGGTAAACAATGAAACTTACAATCTCTGGAACTCCAGGAAGTGGAAAATCAAGTGTTGCTTACAAATTATGTAAACAATTAGATTTAACATACTATGATTTAGGAAAAATCAGAAGAAAACTAGCTTCTGAAAAAAAAATAACCCTTGAAGAATTGAATAAACTCGGAGAAAAAGAAAAATGGACTGATAAAGAACCCGATAAGTTCATGGAAAAAATAGGTAAAAAAGAAAATAATTTTATTTTTGTAGGCAGATTAGCATACTATTTTATACCTGATTCTATTAAAATATACCTTAAATGCGACATAAAGACTGGTGCAAAAAGAATTTTCAATGATAATATATCAAGAAGTGTTGAAAAATATAATTCCATTGAAGAATATATTATAAAACTTAAAGAACGAACTAATAATGATATTAAACGATTTGAAAAATATTATAATATCAATCCATATGATGAAACTAAGTATGATTTAGTTATAGATACAACAAACCTTTCAATTTATGAAGTTATAAATCAGATTCTAATTTTTATCATTAAAGAATTTTGTAAAATAAATGAGAAAAATAAAAATTAAAAACCTTGGTCTTCAAATTTATGAATTTTTCTTTGTTTTTGTAACCATGTAAATACTTTTGTATGTTGACTTCCTTTGATTAAATTTGATATTGCTCTTTTTGCGGTTGTAACATCACCAATTTCCCCAATGATAGAAACGGTTTTACCATATACACTAATACTAGTATCAGTTAAATCTTCAATGGTTTTTCGACTTTTCCCATTAAACCCAATAATCCTTCCTTTTAATCTCATCAAATCATTTTTTGAAGAAGTAACCATTTTTAAATCAATCACTTCTAAATTGTAGTCTGGTTTTAATAATTGAAATGCAATTTCTGGATTAAATCCTCTTGCAATTGCTTTTATTATATTTTGAGCATCTAATAAATTGAGAGCATCACTACCAATTACCAACACAACACCCTCTTTTGAGTCAACAGTTATTCGGGTATCAGTCTCTTTTTGGATTCTTTTCTTTATATCTCCCTTACTACCAATCAAGACCGCAATTCTTGCTTTAGGTATTTTTATATCATATGAATATTCTTCTTGATCAATCATTTTTTTTTAAAATCCTCTATTGTTTTTAACTCTTTTTCTTTTACGCCTATCTTTTTAAAAAAAGTATTAATATTTCTCAAATCTCGTTCAAAATATTCCCTTGCTCTTAAAGAATCTTTCGGTGTTGATTGTGAAAAATCAATTAATACTGGTTTCTCATTATAGTTTAAAATATTAAATTTTGATAAATCAGCATGAACTAATCCTGCATTTAATAATTTTTTTATCTCATTGATTAGTTGCTTATAAAAAGTCGATGGATTTGAGGGTATTTGATCTTTTATTTTCATAGATGGATTACCTATCATTTCCATTACTAAAACATTATTTTTTACTAAAAAGATGGTAGGTACCCTTACTTTCGCTTTACGTGCCTTTAATAAGTTTCTATGTTCCCTTTTTACCCAATTTAAAATTATATCTCTTTTGTTCTTTCTTATATTCATAAATCGAGGATCATTCTTAATATAATCATACATTTTATTAAAATCACAGTTTTCCAAACGATAAATCTTTACCACAACATCACCGTGCATCCCATAACCTATAAAAATATTAGACTCCTTACCCATATATAATGGAACTAGTGTTTCAATGTCAAAAAAACCATCTGATTCTAATTTTCGTAAAGTCCTTACAGTAAACTGATCAAAAACAGATTTTTCAACCTTATATTTGTCCCTAGATATTTTAGCCATACTATATATAAAAACCAAACCTTTATAAATGTAATTAGATTGGTATTCAACTAAGGCCCGCCACGAGAGTACTCAAATGAGCTCTAAGGCGAAGTCCGAAAAAAAAACATCTAATGTCAGCCATGACCTTGGGAGTTAGTGTTGCGGGTCGCATTATTATTGTTAGACCATTAATTAAATGGTTAAATTACAAAACTAAAAACAAATACTATATAGACAGAACATTTTAAGTTCACACTCAATATTTTATCATAATTTGTACTGAAGAGTTGAGTTTTTACGAAATGAATTTCGTGAATTAATTAGTTCTAGTTCTATGTAGTTGTGGAGGAAAAAATGGGTAAAATCAGTCAATCAGCTGCAAAATATATTATTCACGCACCTTTTACAATAGAAGGTATTGTTGATAAACCAGATATTATTGGAGCAGTATTTGGACAAACAGAAGGGTTATTAGGAAATGACCTAGAATTAAGAGAACTTCAAAGAAATGGAAGAATTGGTAGAATCGAAGTAACTAGTGAAGTTAAAAATGGAAAAACACAAGGTGAAATTCAAATTCCATCTTCTTTAGATAAAGCAGAAACTTGTGTAATAGGTGCTGCACTTGAAATAATTCAAAGAATCGGACCTTGTAATTCTCATATCAAAGTAAGTAAAATTGAAGATATAAGAGTTAGTAAAAGAACACAAGTTATTGAACGAGCAAAATCCTTGCTTAAAGAACTTGTTGAAGATGTAATGCCTGATTCTCAAGTAATTTCTGAAGAAGTTGCTGAATCAGTAAGAGTAATGGAAATTACATCCTATGGTAGAGAAAAATTAGCTGCAGGTCCTAATGTTGAAACTGATAATGAAATTATTATCGTTGAAGGAAGAGCAGATGTACTTAATTTACTTAAATGTGGTTTCAAAAATGCAGTAGCTATTAATGGTACATCAGTACCTCCTTCTATACAAGAACTTGCAGAGAAAAAGACAGTTACTGTTTTTGTGGATGGTGATAGAGGTGGTGATTTAATAATACGAGAACTTAGTAATGTTATTAATATTGATTTCGTAACAAAAGCACCAGATGGAAAAGAAGTTGAAGAAATCACTAAAAAAGAAATTAATAAAGCACTAAGATCAAAAATGCCTTTTGAACAAGTTCAAAAAGATTTCAAAGCTATTGAAAAATCAGCTAAACCAACATATAGTTCAGCGATTAGAAATTCAAGAAATGGAAGAAATCAAAAGAACGATAATAATAGAAAGACATTTCAAAAAACACAACCTAAAAAGTCAAAAATAAATGATAAAGAAAAAACTAAATTTAAAAATATGTCTGAAGAACTTATCGGAACAAAAGGTGCATTTATTTTAGATAATGACTCAAATATTTTAGGTAAAGTGCCAATTAGTGAACTTGATTCAACAATTTCAAGCTTGAAATCAGGAATTAAAACAATTATTCTTGATGGAGATGTTACATCTGAACTAGTTGGATCTTCTGAAAAATCACGTGTTAAAAACTTAATAGGTATGGATTTAAAAGTTCAAAAAAGTTCATCACGTATAAATCTTTTAACTTTTTCAGACCTTGAAAAGAATTAATTTTTTATTTTTTTATTTCTTAATTTTTTATTTATTAATATATTATTAGTTAAACATCAAAGCAAATAGAAAATATAAAAAAATAAAAAAAATTACTCATTACATTTAAGTAAAGTGTCAGAAAAACTTGTTCTATTGACTGAATAAATATTTTCCTTACAAATTAATACAGGAAGATCTTCCTTTAAATCACCTAAACAAAAGTTAACAAGGTTTTTTGTAGTATTTCTAACATAGATTGTTCCTTTTGTATTATCTTCTATATTTACATCACTATATAATACAGGTTTATTAAACGAACAAGCATCTTTATTTTTAAATCTAACAATATCTATCTTTTTCTGTTGTTCATCCATAAATTTACTAAACACAGACATTTTCTTAATTTGAATTAAATTATTTTTTAATATATCTTTAACATCATAAAAAGACTGATTAATAAATAAATTTGAATTATTCTCATAAAACTCTTTTGCTTCATCATCAGTTACAGTTAGATTATTAAAAATATAATTGTCTAAAAGTTTATTGTACTTAATTTCAGAAATAAACTGATCCCTAAACATTTCTTCAGTTAAATTGTTTTCCTGTAAAGTATCTAAAAACATTGAATAATTTGCAGAATTGGATTTCAAAAAATCATTTAACGATTTATTGTACTCACTATCAGATACAGTTATATTGAAGTCATCAACTAATTTTTTCATAAGTATATTGTTTATAGTTTGATTTATTACAAAATCACGATTAACTTTATTCACCTTGTCAGCAGGAAATAAACTTAAGATTTTATCAATGTCTGAATTAAAAATTGTCTCTCCATCTGCAACAGCAACAACATAATCTGATTTCTCCAATCCTGTTGATTCTGAAACAAAAGTCTTTGTTGATTTTTTAGTCTCATTTAAATATAAAACAAACATTATACCTAAAATGATAAGAACTACTAATAAAATATTAATCCATCTTAATTTCTTTTTTACCATAAACATAGGGTTTAATTAAACTTTATATATTTTATGAAACAGAAAAATAAGCTTTTTATATTAAACATTATTGGAAGATCTACTTAATTATTCTTAATACAAGGCATCTTATAACATCCAAGAATTGTAACGGGGTCTTTTTCACTACTTTTTTTACTTAATTTGTAATTTAAAGAATCTACACATCTTATAAAAGATTCATCTTTTTGATGAGCTTCAATTTCTAAATAAAACATTTGATGTTCAAAATGAGGTTTTATGAACTTGTCTAAAATTGGTCTCGAATGAATTTTTGCATTATTTAAACCATAATATCTTACTTGAGATAATATATCAACCAACAAACCATAACGATCATCTGGCGGGACTATTGCAATCATTGTTAAATAAGATAAATCCTTTATTTTATCAACATCATTTTCTTTAGACACCAAATAAAAATCAGTAAAATTCTTTTTACCATTATTTCTATTACCAATATCTTCACCTAAAAGATATAGTTCTTTTTTTTTTAATATATCTTTATTGGCAATAACATACCCTTCATTTAAAGAAATTACTTTTTCAATTCCTGATACAGTACTACTCATAAATACAGGATTATAATCAGTAAGGTTATTAGATAACCAATCACTACATTCTGAAATTGCTTTAGGATGAGAATATACGGATTTGCTTTTTGTATTTTTATTTGAAACACCAATTGAAAAACTAATGGGTAATCTTTGAATATCTACTACTTTTAAATTATAAGTATATATTAAATCAAGAGTTTCTTGAACTAAACCAACTAAAGAATTATGATACGCCATTACCCCCAAGTCATTTTTACTTAAAAAAATACTTCTTGCCACGTTCGAGATATTTGAATTAGGAACTAAATTTAACTTATCTTTTGTACGCTCTTCAAATTTCTTTGAAGCTATATGTGTAAATGTATTTTCAGGACCTAAAAAATGTAACGATCTCATTCGAACAAGAAACAAAATCTCTTTTTTAAAGTTTTTTAGTAAGTTTAGAAGCTGCATTTAATGCTGCTTGAATTAAAGGATAATTTGTAGGAGGGGACGTTAATAAAGGATGTGTGGCTATTTGAAAATTCTCTAGTTCATAAACTGAAGTTCTCCTTTGTATTGCTAAGGCAACAATATTTATCATTTCCCCCACATTATCTGGTCCCATTATTTGCGCACCAATCAATTCTAAATTCTTTTTAGAAAAAATTAATTTTACTTTAATGACTTTTGTATCGGGTATCTTTTTAGGATGGTGATTTATAGATTCTGCGTAACCTACAAAAGTATCGATGTCTAACTCAGATGCAGCATGCTCATTCATACCCGCTGAAGAAAAAGTTAAGCCAGATACTTTTGTTGAAAATACTGCTAAAGCACCATTATACACTACATGTTTATGTAATTCATATAAACTCGTACTACATATTCTCGCCTCATAACATGCTGTTGAAGCAAGCAAGATAGGCACAGGACTTTGTGTGAAAAAACATCTTGATTCAGTACAATCTCCTACTGAGTAAATATCAGTACAAGATGTTTGCATATATTCATTTGTCTTAATAAACCCTCTATCATTCAACTCAACCTCGCTGCCTACCAAAAAATCAGTATTTGGTTTCACACCAATTGAAACAATAACCAAATCACCTTCTATTATTTTTCCATTAACTTTTATACCTTTTAATCCTTCATCATCACCAATTATCTCATCTACAGTAGATGAAGTATAGACTTCACATCCTTTTTCCTTTAATTTAAGTTCCGCTTCTTCACATAAATTTTCATCAAATACTTTAGATAAACAATGTTTCTCTTTCTCAACTAAAATAACTTCTTTACCATTAGAAATTAACTCATCGGCAAATTCAACACCTATGAAACCACCACCCAAAATTATTATTTTTTTTGATTTGTTTATGTTACTTTTTAATTGTTCCAAATATAATTTATCTTTTTTAACAAACCAAACACCTTTACAAGAAATACCTTTGATAGGTATTTTTATAGGAGATGAACCGGTTGCAAGAATCAATTTGTCATAAATTATTTCTTCAGAACTATTTAACGTTAGTACTTTTTTTTTAGTATCTATGTTTATTAATTCATCAATTACTATTTCTATATCATTATCTAACAAATGAGAATCGGGAACTACATTATCCTCAATAGACTTCAATGTATTAAAAATATAAGGTATGCCACAAGGTATTAAAACCTCTTGCTCTTTTCTAATTAATACAACTTTTTTTAAAGGATTTAATTTTTTAGAAGTCATTGCAGAAACAATTCCTGCAGGGCCTCCACCTATTACAACTATATCAACATGATTAGACATACAGGTACTTAACAATCTATCATTTATATATTTTTTTCAAAAAATATGAAAAAATAAAAAAATTAAACATCCCCTAATCTCGTTTCCTCAACCATAAATGCAGCTTCAGCCTCAGGTAAATTTGGACTGTCCACTAATTTCGCAACTCGACTTCCTTTTTTACCTTTTCTTAAATAGATTCTAAATGTTGAATTATGAGCTACAATATGTCCACCAATTGCCTCGGTAGGGTCACCAAAGAATTGATCTGGTTTTGACATAACTTGATTCGTTACATAAACACATAAATTATGTGTATCTGCTAACTTACTCAATACATGCATATGTTTATTTAATTTCTGTTGTCTATCTGCTAATGTACCTCTCCCAACAAACTCAGCTCTAAAATGAGAAGTTAACGAATCAACAATAACTAATTTTACATTTAAACCTTGTTTTGTTATTAATTCATCAATCTTTTCTGCCAACAACATTTGATGATCTGAATTATATGCTCTTGCAACTTTAATATTCTTTAAAACTTGATCTTTATCCAACCCTGCACCCTCACAAAATTGAATTATTCTTTCAGGCCTAAAGGTATTCTCTGTATCTATGTAAACCGCAACAGCATCATCTTCTAATTTCTGAACCTGAACTGCTAACCAATGTGCGATCTGTGTTTTTGAACTACCATACTGACCAAAACATTCTGTAATCGCACCTGTTTCAAAACCACCACCTAATAATTTGTCCAACTCCTCACATTCTGTTTTTATCTTATTAACTTTACTTCGCTTATCTAACAATTCTTGTCCTGTTGTAAAACCCATGTCAAGAGTATTTCTACAAAAATTAATCATCTTTCTTGCAGCGGACTCAGTAATTCCTGCAGCATCTAATAATTGAGCAGGTGAAGCTACAGCTATAGACATTAAATCATTATAACCTGCATCATTTAACTTATCTGATGTTGCAGCACCAACACCAGGGATATCATAAATTGTTACTTCTTTTTCTTTTTTTTCAATTTTAGTTTCTTTGACTAAATCCTCTTGATTCATCTCATTATCTTTCTTATTACTCATATTTTTCACCTCATGACTATATACATCTTAAAATTCTTTTACAAAAAAAGAAAAAAATAAAAAAATTTACTAATTTTCAATATTCTCTAATTCCTCATTTTTTAAAGACAAA
>Ga0256913_10000535_pt1 | contig 19781 bp, 10 predicted proteins | sample Axial_MatmetaG_FD_185970 | JGI IMG/M metagenome (GOLD analysis project Ga0256913, IMG submission 185970) | Deep-sea worm associated microbial mat communities from Axial Seamount, Juan de Fuca Ridge, Pacific Ocean - Axial_Mat | ecosystem: Environmental > Aquatic > Marine > Oceanic > Microbial... | reverse complement strand
ACTTCATCATTGAATACAGTCCATGTTGTAACATCACCAATTATGTCGGGACGGTCTTCGTTCTCATCCCAGACTCCGTTCCCGTTAATATCTACAGGGTTGTAAATTCCATCACCATCACCGTCATAAAACTTTGCCCCTAAGTCAACAGCATATTTCCATGATTGCCAAGAAATGCCAAATGGTTTATCGGAGCTAAGCAAAACATAAACTTTATTATTAGGATCATCAATTTCGCTTCCTATAATACCGGGTAGATAATGTACTATTCTGGAAGTAGAAAACATAGCATTACTCCATAACTCACTGTTGCCATAACCTGAAAGAGCAAAGCCTCCGGAGAATAATACGGAAATGCTATCAAACCTACCTGCTAAATATGTATTATTGATTCTAACATCTGCTAAAATGCCATCATTACTTAAAGGTAGTTTGAATCGGTTAATATCCATAAGATAACTATTATACGTGTAAGGAATACCAACACTGACCGTATCCCCAAACCTTACTGTACCGTAACCGTTAATATCTTCTGCAGCAACGGAATAAAGTAGAAGATCATTACTATTCATAGAGTCGATTGCAGCGCCATAAATAGAATCGTTTGGCTCACCATCAAAATGCAAACCATCATCAAACATCTCAATTGGTGTTTGTTCAACATCAGTCAATTTATATTTAAGATAGACATGTGCTACATTTTCGTCATCATATACTCTTGCATTTATCACTAATGTATCAATGGCTGTTGGGTTATCAAGAGAGCGAGTAATATCACTAATAACAGGCGGTGTAAATTTATCTTCGGAAACAAAAACAATACCGTACCAAATTGTATTGATTGCAGTGCTACTGATATAATCCGGTTCATTTAAACCACGTTCAGAAACAAAGGATGCATACATTTTTTCGGAGTTGGTATTTATTCTCAGTTTGGAATCCAGACCGCAGTATTTAGTGAATTGTGTCGGTTCCAACCAAGTTTTACCATCATCGAATGATGCAGTAAAATAGTAATCACCGTAAGCAGTTGTATTTGATGCTCTAAAAATTAAAAGTATTGAACCGTCACTCCTTTTTACAACAGAAGGTTCGTTTTCATATTGATTTTCAAGGTATATTGTATATAAGGTACTCCATGTATCGCCATTGTCGTTGCTTGTTCTAAAATAGATATTATTCAGTTTTTCGAAAATTAGCATTAAGCTATCACCGACTGAAATTATATTCCCATTATTAGCGTATGAAGTTAATGTTCCAATACTACTCCAAGTTATTCCGTCATCAGTGCTTGTGATATACTCGAGATTCAATGTCCTATTAAAAATTAACCATAACTTATTGTCATCAGATTGAGAAAACTTAACATCCCATGAACCATTTCGATTACCTGTTAGATCTTTCATTAAAAATGAAGGCTCACTCCAAGTTGTTCCATTGTTGGTTGATGTAATAAGATGATATTCAGTTGTATCAGCATCTATTCTGTAGGCAACTAATATCTTCCCACTATTCGATTTATAGGCTGCCATATCTTGCAAAAAAACATTGTCAGAAAGGTTGGTTGCAAGAATTTTGCTGGCTCCCCAATTAATTCCATCAGTGCTGTACGAGGCTTTTAGCTGACCGTCTTCGGTCCAAATAAAAAGCAGAGCATCATTGTCTAATTCTACAATGGACGAATATTGGTGCGAAACCGTTGTGTCTTGTGCAGGAAATTTTGTTATTTCTGTTAATTGAGGGAAAACTAAATTCGAAAGAAATAAGAGGACTATTCCGGTTGTCAAAAGTTTTTTCATGTTATGCTCCGAATTTTATTACGGAATATTTTAATATTAAATTAAATAATATAGTAAAGCAAGTCAATTGTTTTAGTAATGCAAAATTTTGAAGAAATTATTAAATAATCGACATTACAGTAGCTTGAATTATTATAGAAATCAAGCGTTATTATTGAACTCATTCAATTATGTTACGTCTAAAAATTACGGAAAACTATAATTTGGTAATAAATAATGCGAAATGTTAAAAAAATAATTCTTACACTATTAATCTTTGGTGTAGTATATAGTGTAAATGGGCAAAATCACTCTCTAAAAGTTGGGAATGTTCTCCCCGGCGAATTGGATATGGGAGCCTTTAACCTATCGCAAAAATCGACAATTGATATAAAAGGAGTTGGTGCTTCATTTGATCAGTGGAATAAATATCTGAATTATTATGGATGGATTCTGGAAACAGAAAGTCGAAAAGTTGTGTGGAAAACAACTATGTGCGAGGAATATGAAGAAGAAAATGGAGAGTTTGATATTAACAAGCAACTTAATCTTGAAGCCGGTAATTATGAGGTATATTTTACATCGGGAAGTGATTATAAAAAGTACGAAAGTTTTGAGTTTAATCGGTTCTTAGGAAGTCTATTTAAGAAAAAGAAAGATGATGTGGACGAATACAAAGACAATTTTTTTATAGCGATTACAGGAGAGTCAGGTGTATTTAAGATAACAGATCCTGAACTTGTTGTTGATCAAAGGAACGAAAATGCAATTGTTGCAATTGTACGTGTTGGTGATTATGAAAAGATAGAGAAGAAATTTTCACTTTCTAAAGAAACGGAAGTTAGTATTTACGGTTTGGGCGAAGGTATCAATGATCAGTTCTATGATTTTGGGTATATCTATGATGTAAAAAATAACAAGCGCGTTTGGATGTTCAACAAAGATGATGCAGAAAGAGCTGGTGGTGGTTATAAGAATATGAAAGTTGAAAAAACACTTACTTTACCAAAAGGTAGCTATTATGTGCGTTTTACTTCTGACGATTCCCATTCCTTTGATGATTGGAACGTACTTCCACCAGATGATCCTCAGTATTGGGGCATAACTATTTTCCCCGCAACAGAGGAAGAAGGTAAAAACGTTATACCGTTTCGTAAAACAGATGTGCTGAAACCTGTTGTTGATATTTCAAAAGTTCAAGACGATGAAATCCGTTCGCAAGGGTTTGCATTATCAAGAGATTTGAAAGTGCGTGTATTATCAATTGGTGAAGGTTACCGGAATATGGCGGACTACGGTTGGATAATAAATGCCGATACTCGCGAAACAGTATGGAGAATGAGAAGAAGAAACACCGAGTATGCCGGCGGTGCAAAAAAGAACAGAATGATTGATGAAGTTATCAATTTGAAGAAAGGGAATTACATTGCTTATTATGTTACTGATGATAGCCACTCGTTTATGAATTGGAATGATGCTCCACCGTACCAAGCAGAAGATTGGGGAATAAAAATATGGACATTGAACAAAGCAGACACAAAATATGTTACGCTATTTAATGCTAAAAATTATGTAAATGAAAATATTATTGTGGAAATAAAAAAGGTGGGAGATGATGCTCAGTTGAGTAAAAGTTTTACTTTGAATGAAAATTCCAAAATTCGGATTGTTGCCATTGGTGAAGGTCGTGGTGGTGAAATGTTTGATTACGGATGGATAGAAAACAATGAGGGTAAAACCGTTTGGAAAATGAAATACAACGAAACAATTTATGCCGGTGGTGCAAAGAAAAACAGAAAATTCAACGATGTTATTACGCTTCCGAAAGGTGAATATAAAGTCTTTTTTACAACGGATAATTCCCATTCTTATCCTGATTGGAACAGTACTCCACCTGACGAACAAGAACAATATGGTATTTCAATTTTGTATGAAGAACAGTAAAGATTTATTTCTGTAAGTTAATTCTTGAGACTTGAATTATACTGTAAATAAGCATTATAGCGCCAATCCATTGCAGCCAATCGAGGATGTTATCGTGAATCAGATATTCAAGTAAAATTGCAGTAAGAGGGAAAGATAATTCTGCAATTGTTGCAACAGAAGCGGAAATCCTTTTAAGTCCGTAGTAATAAAGGAAAATCGCCAATCCACCGGATGTAAATGCAATTATGAAAAAGATTATCCATTGATTGTCTGTGACTTCACCTATTGCAGAAATATCGCCTGTTACACCAATTATGATGATCATTAAGATTGTTGTTATTACAAATCTAAGATAAGTACCTAATTCGTATGTAACATTTTTCAATGCTCTTTTACTTAACACAGTTGAAAATCCAAAACTGAATGCAGCCAGCAGCGCAAATAGTGAAGCAACAAAAGTTTTATCTCCTGTATCGATGTTCGGTATTTTGGTGCCGAAAGTCATAAAAAAAGCTCCGACAACAGCAATGCCTGCCCAGATGAAAAATACTTTCGGCAGTCTTTCTTTCAACAATATTGCCGCCAAGATTAACGCAAATACTGGTTGCAATTTTTGAATTAAAACTACAACAGATAGGTTAACATAATTAACATAGAACAGTGCTTTTGTAATTGCCATTGTGCCGATAGCGCCACCGAAAAGCGCTACGCCTCCGAATGCTAATAAATCTAAACCTTTGAGGTTTTTAAGATCGCTGAACCTTTTAAATAATATAGGGATTAAAAGTATTGCAACAATCAAACTCTCAAGAAAAACCACAAGAGGAACGGGCAAAGTATAAAGATGAGGACGTAATACTATCGAATCAACACCCCAAAGAGAGGCTGCGACAATAACAAATAAAGGGGCAAACTTATTCACTAATGAGGTTCACTTTCTTAAAATTCTAAAATTATGACTTACAAATATAAGTATTAAATATTTGTATGTACGTCTTTGAAATAAATCAGTTTTATTTTTGATATTTGATGTAGATCACAATTTTATCATTAAAACTTTTGCAACTTTATTACTAAGATAATGCACAACTGTAAAGCAGAAGACATTTTAACAACATGGTTACGACTATTTTTCAAATATAATTAAGAAGTATTATGAAACAATTAACACAAAAAAGTGCAGTTAATTTTTTAATGAAATACTTTTCCTTATTTGTAAATAATTATATTAACAATGGCTACAAAGTTAGAATAATTTTACCTGAAAATTCCTTATCTAGTGAAGATTATTTTTATGTTCAATTTTGTAAAGGGGATGAGCATACACGGAACTATAAAATAATCTATCAATAAAAAATCCAACCAACTGCCATAAGGTATTTTTATTTATAAATGATTTGTTATCTTTATAAAAGATAACCCAAAAACAAATGACTTTATTATGGCAGAAAAATCCAAATTATGGTATCTGGAAAACTTCAATTTATTTGAAGGATTAGACCAAAGCACAATGGAGAGGAAATATTTATAAAGCCTTTTCTTACTCATCAGGATATCGCATCTCTTACAGCTTGCTCACGGCAAACAGTCAATGCAATTTTAACAAGTCTTCGAGAAAATAACTTAATTGATTTTGATCGTAGGAAATTGATTATCAAGGATAGGAATGCACTGCATAAACTTTCTTAATAATTAACTTTGTCATTCATCTGACAAATCATTTTTATCAATCCCGTTATATTGCCAATCAATTATGAATAATAAATTAGACTTAATAATAGAAAAAGACTGTTCCGTTTGTAGGCGAACAATTAAAGAGCTTAAAGATTACATATCCGGGGGAAACAATATTGAATTAACGGTAACCGAAATTAATGAAAGTGTTTTTGAAAATATACCAATTGTTCCGGCATTGTTGATTAACGGGAAACTATTTGGTTATGGCGATGTTGATCTCAGAAAATTAACGAAACGTTTAAATAGTTAGATCATTTTTATATCATTAAGAAAAGGTAGTTTTGCTCTTGTCTCGGCAACTTTATCAATGTCAATTTCGGCAATCAGCACTTCTTCGTTTTCTGAATAGCAAACAACATTTCCCATCGGATTAATTATAGAACTGTGCCCTGTATAAGTCAAAGTAGGATCGTTTCCAACTCTGTTCACTCCGATCATGTACGATAAGTTCTCAATAGCTCGTGCTTGCAGAAGTTTATCCCAATGTTCAATTCTATCAGCAGGCCAGTTGGCAATATTGATAAGTACTTCAATGTTATCTTTACCGTAGTGTCTATACAGTTCAGGGAATCGAAGATCGTAACAAATTGATAATCCGAATGTGGTTTTTCCAATTTTCGTTGTAGTCGGTGTATCGCCGGAAGAGAAATTTTTGTTTTCACCTGCAAGAGAGAAGGTATGAATTTTTCTGTATCGAATTCTGATAAGCCCTTTGCTATCAAAGTGTATCAATGAGTTAAAGTTTTCTTTATCGTAGTGTTCAATCAATCCGGCGAAAATTTCCGTCTTGGTTTTTCTCGATAGTTCAATGAAATATTTAAATGAAATTCCGTCAAGTTCTTCGGCAAATTTATGGGATTTACTTGTGAATCCTGTTAGTGACATTTCGGGGAAGATCAAAAGGTCAACATCTTTCAAATTGTGTGAATTCAATAGTGTGTCAATTTCCCGAATTGTTGATTCGGGATCTTCCCAAACAGGTGAATATTGTACTAAACCGATCTTTAATTTACTCATTGAAGAAGTGCCTCAAAATTCTCTTAAATAATTTACTTTAAATTAAATAAGATTGTTTAATTATTCAGTAATAATTTTTTATTTTTACATTAAATTCTCATAATCTTTCAGGATTCAAATGTTAAATTATGTTTGGCTTGGACTTTTAGTTCTTGGTATTACAACCGCCCTTACAACCGACATTATCGACCAAAGTGATAACAAATTCAGAAACGGCGATCCGTTGCCTGTTGAGGTATGGTTTGAAGATTCCGTTGCAATCGATCAGAGCGGTTCTTATGATGGTAAAATAATTGTTAACGCTGATACTTACAATAAATTTTATAACACTGATGTAAAGAAAAACGTTGAAGTAAATGCCAAAGTTACGGTGAATATTGATGAAGGAAAGAACACAGTTTTTTTCAAAGTAGATGATTCGTCACCCGAAATTTGGAGATACATGGCGAAAGTTTCCGGCAAGGAAGATGACCTTGTTGGAACAGTTAAATTAGAAAAGCAAGTCAATGCCCATACAGCGACGGGTAAAGTTACGCTTGAGGAAATTGCATTTACCAAAATGAAGGACGTAACAAATGCTGCATTGGATTATGCCGGCACTGCGGTCAACATTGCTTTAGGTTTGATTGGCATTATGGCTCTTTGGCTTGGTGTAATGAAAGTAGCGGAAGAAGCCGGTTTGATAAAAATTATTGCAAGGGCTGTAAGACCAATAACAAAATTCCTATTTCCCGATGTTCCGGCTGATCATCCTGCAATGGGTTCAATGATAATGAACATAGCGGCAAACATGTTAGGGCTTGGCAATGCTGCCACACCTTTTGGCCTCAAGGCAATGGAAGAACTTGACACTCTTAACGAAAACAAGGGAACGGCTACTAATGCAATGGTTACTTTTCTTGCAGTTAATACCGCCGGATTGACTCTTATACCTGTAACTGCCATTGCAATTCGTGCAGCGTCTGGAAGTAGTAACCCGGCTATAATAATCGGGACTTCGATATTCGGGGCGCTCTGCGCAACAACAGTTGGAATTACTTCGGCAAAAATTCTGGAAAAATTTCCGATAAAAAAAGGGGAGTTCGGTACTTGGTTAAAATCATATAAAAAGGGTTTAACTATTTTTGTTTCCATAATTGCAGTAATTACAATATTAGTATTAACCGGCGCTTTTTCAAAAATCTTTTCACTATTTAGCTTTATCAATGTGGATTTCTTCAAAGCTATAATAAACATTATTTCAATTCTTGCAATTCCCGGACTAATATTTTTATTCATTGGATATGGAGCACTCAAAAAGGTAAAAGTTTACGAGGTATTCGTCGAAGGAGCGAAAGAGGGATTTGATGTTGCAGTCAGAATTATTCCATACTTAGTTGCAATGTTAGTAGCAATTGGAATATTCAGAGCCGGTGGTGGAATGAGTATTCTGATTTCCATTTTAACTCCGGTTACCGATTTTATCGGAATGCCGGCAGAAGCTTTACCGATGGCAATCATGCGCCCGTTATCTGGCAGCGGTTCGTTGGGTATAATGGCAGAAATAATTTCTGTGTATGGGCCTGATTCCTTCATCGGGATTTTGGTATCGACGTTCTTCGGAAGTACGGAAACGACATTTTATGTATTAGCTGTTTATTTCGGTTCAGTAAATATTCGCAACACGCGTCATGCGCTTCCGGCAGGATTGTTAGCAGATACGGCTGGAATACTCGGCGCTGTATTTATCGTAAAATTATTATTCGGATAAAATTTTTATAAACACGTTGATGATGGTTATAAATTTAACTTTGTAACCGGTCATTGGCATTATTAATGATGGTTTTATAAACATAAAAGAGTAATTAAATGAGAATAGGAATTCCAAAAGAAACACTTCATGAGGAGAAAAGAGTTTCTCTCGCGCCGGCAGGAGTTGATACTCTTGTTAAATATGGTCATACTGTTTTTATTGAAACAGAAGCAGGAATTGGAAGCCACTTTACCGACGAAGACTATATTACCGCGGGAGCAACAATTGTTTACAGCAAAGAAGAAGTTTACCAAAGAGCCGAACTAATAGCGCAAATATCACCTCTTACCGAAGAAGAGATTGACCTTTTAGAAGAACATCAAGTGGTAATTGCTTTCCATAAGTTTGCCGTTGGTAAAAAAAGTATAATGGAAAAATATATTGATAAGAAAATCACTGCCATTAGTTATGAACTTATAGAAAAGAATGATGAGTTGCCAGTTCTTCAATCAATGAGTGAAATAGCCGGACAACTTGCTGTACAGATTGGCGAAAGGTATATGGGCAGTGATTATCAGCATGGCAGAGGAATATTGATGGGCGGTATTGCCGGCGTTGCTCCTGCAGCAGTAGTTGTATTGGGCGCCGGTGTTGTAGGATTGAACGCTGCACGCGCTGTTGTTGGCAGAGGCGCTCAGGTAATTGTTTTAGATAGAGACTTAAGAAGATTGAAACGATTGGAAAATGTTCTCTCGAAAAATATTACTACTGTTGTTGCTAATCCATATACAATTGCCAGAGGTGTTAAGTTTGCAGATTTGTTTATCGGTGCTGTACAAGTAAGGGGCGAAAAAGTCCCTCACATTGTAACCGAGGAAATGGTAAAGTCAATGAAAAAAGGCGCAGTAATTGTCGATCTTTCAATTGACCAAGGCGGATGTGTGGAAACAAGCAGACCGACAACGTTGTCAAATCCGGTTTTTGTTGAGCATGATGTTATTCATTTCTGTGTGCCTAATATTCCGGCAATGGTTGCAAGAACCGCCTCTTACGGATTGACCAACGCTTCGCTCGAGTATATCCTTGAAATTGCAAACAACGGATTATCCAATGCAGTACTGGGCGATCCCGATTTTTCAAAGGGAATTTGTACATATAATGGTTATTGTACGAATCAAATCCTTGCTGAGTCGTTTAACTTGGAATATAGACGTTTGCATATATTTTCAACAAATTAAGAATTTGTTATGACTATAGAAGAATTAAATGTTAAAATGATCAAACCTCCTTCTTGGATGAGGAAGTATAAGGAAAAGCTTACTACTGCCGATAAAGCGGTAAAGATTATTAAATCCGGTGATAGCATTATTGTGCAACCTGGTTGTGCTGCTCCAATGGAATTATTAAGGGCAATGGTTAGAAGAAAAGATGAACTGTTTGATGTGAAGCTATACCATATCCTGATTGTTGGCGATATTCCTTACCTCAAACCTGGGATGGAAAAACACTTCCGTCACAGAGCGTTTTTTATCGGGGCAAATACACGAGAGGCGGTTAATGAAGGTCGCGCTGATTTTATCCCCATATTTTTATCCGAAGTTACACTTCTGTTCAAAAATGGGATTTTACCGGTGGATGTTGCTTTCATAAATGTTTCACCGCCGGATGAGCATGGTTTCTGTAGCTATGGTATTGATGTGGGTAATATCAAAACTCCGACCGAGAAGGCTAAGACGGTTATTGCACAGATAAATCCGAATATGCCACGCGGACTTGGCAACAGTTTTATCCATATTAACAAGATTGATTACATAGTTGAACATGATGAAGCGCTGCTAGAACTTCCGCAGATTGACCCGAAAGCAAGTCAAGAATTAATTGATATTTACGATAACATAGGAAGAAATGTCGCTGATCTGATTGAAGACGGTTCAACATTGCAGATGGGAATTGGCGCCATACCGGACAATGTTATGAAATATTTAAGGAACAAGAATGACCTTGGAGTTCATACCGAAATGTTTTCGGATGGAATGATAGACCTCGTTGATGAAGGGATAATCACCGGGGATAGAAAAACACTGCACCAAGGTAAGATTATTGCCGGCTTTGTACTCGGTACACGCAAGGCATACGACTATATTGATAACAACCCGGTATTTGAATTTCATCCACAAGAATATGTGAACGATCCTTTTATCATTGCGAAAAATGATAAAATGGTTGCAATCAATTCCGCTCTTGAAATTGATTTAACTGGGCAAGTCTGTGCCGATTCAATCGGTACGAAGTTGTTCAGCGGTATTGGTGGGCAAGTGGATTTTATACGAGGTGCGGCATACTCGGAAGGAGGCAAACCGATAATTGCGCTTCCTTCAACTACAAAGGATGGAAAAATATCACGTATAGTTCCAACGCTAAAACCCGGTGCAGGTGTTGTTACTTCGAGGGGCGATGTTCACTATGTCGTTACGGAATATGGCACGGCGCAACTTTGGGGTAAATCGATTAAGGAAAGAGTTGCCGAACTAATCAGAATATCTCACCCGAAATTCAGAGACGAACTTTCGGAATTTGCAATGCAAACTTATAACGTGAAAATATGATAGCGGTAATTGGCGATATACACGGGTGTTACTTTACTCTGAAAGAGCTTTATCAGGAAATAAAGGATAAGTATCCCGATATAAAGGTCTATTCGGTTGGTGACTTAGTTGACAGAGGAAACAAAAGTTATGAGGTCGTAGAGTTCGTTTTAGAAAACAAAATATTTTTTACTCCTGGTAATCATGATTATATGTTTTATTATTTTTTCAAGGAACCTTCAAGTGTATTTGCAAGATCATGGGTGTTTAACGGGAGTGAAGCGACTCTGCAATCGTACGATGATCACGGTGAAAAATTATTTGAGCATATTGATATAATTAAAAGAGCACCGTTGTATTTCGATACTCCGGATTGCTTTATAACTCATGCTGGAATTTCCAAGGAATATGAAAAACTTTTGGAACCGAATTTCCGGGATAATTATGATTCATTATATGAACTGATTAATAAGGATTATAGTTCGGATAGAGGTGTTCTTTGGTTACGTGGCAAGGCATTAAATATTGGTAAACTTCAGATAATGGGGCATACCAAACATCAGGAAATTACCTTGGATGAAGAAGCCAATGCAATATACATTGATACCGGAGCTTATGTCGGAAATAAACTAAGTGCTGTAATAGTTAACGATGAACAAATTATTGATGTTATAGATGTAAAAACGCATTTAAATGATATTATTTAAGTTAGTGTAATTATCAGTCACTATACTAATTAACATTGAATTTCATACTATAAATGAATAATTTTTCGCATCAGTTTTAATCAAAATTGGAGGAATATCGAAAATAATTCTACCTTAATTGGATTTTATAAATAACAATTAGGTCATTCGATTTACGGTAGAAAATCAAAACTGGTGCATGATGGTAAAGGAGGAATATTTCTCCTAATTCTGATAGTTTCTATCTTAGCATCTTTAGGTTTCACTGCAAAGGGAAAAATAAATTCCGAACATCTCTATTATGGAGATGAGGAGGTGTTTAATATCCTTTCTAATATGAGTAGTGAAAATCTTAATAATGATGCTGTTGATGAAGAAATCAGTGACCTATTTTTCTTAGCTGATACAACCGATTCCACTTCAAAAAAACTTTTAAACGGCGCAGACTCTCTTTTAGCAGATTCCATTGTTGTTGTTGATTCAATGGCTCTAGACTCAACAGCAAGATTAAAATATTTCCACTACAAACAACCCGATAGTTATAGCACTAGTGTAACAGAGGGTTATAAATCCGGCTTTTTTGTTTATCCATCTAAACAGTATGTACAGAAAAGCGTTGAACTGGATTCAACCGGCCAGTTTGTTCTGATCAAAGAGAAAATTGCCGGACAAGAAAGTAAGGTAATGGTCAAAATGCCTCTGGATGAATACATCGATAAAATGATTGAAGCAGTAAATAAACAAGGGCTTGAAAAATTAGGTAGGAAGTATGAATTAGTAGAAGGAAAAAAAGATCTTGGTAAACTTTTAACTGATATAACCAATATTGATATTCCGTTACCAAGCACTTCATTCCTTAGTATTTTTGGCCCACCCAAAATTAGTTTAAAGATCAACGGTGCTGTTGATATACGCGGTGCATGGAGAACAGAGACCACTGAAGGGCAAACTGTATCCAGGCTTGGTAATACAAGGAATGAACCTGACTTCAGTCAACAAGTACAGATAAGCGTTAATGGTAGCATAGGAGATAAGTTAAGCATTAATGCCGACTGGAACACCGAGCGTACTTTTGAATATGAAAACCAATTGCGTTTGAATTACAAAGGATATGATGACGAGATAATTCAGAGTATTGAAGCCGGTAATGTGTCACTGCAAACATCACCTCTAGTTGGTGGTAGTGAAGCCCTCTTTGGTGTTAAGGCAAAATTCCAATTCGGACCGTTTACACTTACGGCTCTTGCTTCTCAGAAAAAAGGCGAGATAAAAGAAGTTTCTGTTTCCGGTGGTAGTGAAAAGCAAGAATTTGAAATTCATGCTTTTGCTTATTCCGATAACCACTATTTTTTAGACAAAGTATATTCCTTAACCGATGCCGAGCATAACTTCTTCAATAACTATTATGGTAATCCTACTGCAATTGAAACTGATTCTTCGCGAAAGTATTTTGTTAAAGAGCTGGAAGTTTGGAGAACAGCAAGTGGAATAGAGGAACAAGATAAACAGAGAAGAGCAAATGCCTTTATTGATTTGCCTTCGAGACCTGTGGGTAATACTATAGATCAGAAATATAAAGATACTCAGATTGACCAAGAGCCTGGAGTAAATATGATCAATACCAGGTTTGAACGGTTGACAGAAGGAATTGATTATACTTTTAACCCATACGCCGGTTTTATCAGTTTCAAAACTAATATTCAAAAAACAGATGCTATTGCTGTGGCATATACCATTGAAGGTGACGGAACGGGAAATAAACAGTATGGCGAGTTTGTTAGAGATCTTGAAGACTCTGCTGTTGCCGTACTTAAACTCATAAAACCTAAGAACCTTCAACCTGGATATAGAGATGCATGGGCACTGAAGCTAAGGAATATTTATCCCCTAGGTGGACGTGACATAAACGAAGAAGAGTTTAAACTTGACATTTATTATAGGGTTGAGGGGCAAGAACCTCAAAACGATTTTAACGGTATTAAATTACTTCAAAGCTTTGGTTTGGATAAATATGATGACAGTAAAAACTTAAAACCTGACGGTGCGTTCGACTTTATGCCCAAAACAATAATGCCGGAAACTGGAGAAATTATTTTTCCAGTTCTTCAACCGTTTGGCGAACAACTCCCGAAAGCTTTACCGGATACGATTAAATATCAAAGTATTTACGATACAACAAAAACATTTGCTCAACAGGATAGGACAAAAGATAAGTTCCTTATTAAGGGGTCATATTCTGCCGCTACTTCGTCCACATTTCAGATTGGATTTAATGTCGTTGAGAATTCTGTAAGAGTTACGCTTGATGGACGTGATTTAAAGTCTGGGGTTGATTATTCTGTAGATTATAATATCGGACAGATTACAATTCGAAATGCCGATGCATTAGTGCCTGGTGCTAATTTGAAAATCACCTATGAACAGAACGACCTCTTCCAACTTGCATCAAAGACACTAATGGGTTTGAGAGGTATTTATGAGTTCAGTCAAAAAACCAAATTAGGTTTTTCATTTTTGAACTTAAATCAGAAGTCACTTAGCGATAAGGTTAGGATAGGTGAAGAACCGTTGAATAACTCGATCTATGGTGTTGACTTTAATACTAGCGCTGAACTTCCTTTTCTTACAACTGCGCTTGATAAAGTTATTTCTACAAGTACTAAATCTAACTTTACGTTAAAAGGTGAAATGGCTTACATGGATCCTGACCCAAATACAAAGAAGAGTACGATTGCTTCTGACAGGGGTGAAAGTATAGCATATATAGATGACTTTGAAGGATCTAAGAGAACAATCCCTATTGGAATTTCATATACAACATGGAAAGATCTTAGTGTGCCGAATAAACTTCCTTTCATTGGAAACCTTCCGAGAGAAGACCAAATGGATTATAAAGGAAAAAGTTTTTGGTTTAATATTTTGCCGTCTAATGTCACAACAGATCAGATTTGGCCAAACAAAGATGTATCTACAAAAGATAGGAGTGTAACAGTCCTTGATTATATATTCCGTCCAGATGATAGAGGTATGTACAATTATGAACCCAACCTGAACGATCCTACTAAGGTATGGGGCGGTATGATGAAAGGTTTATCATCAAGTGCAAATAACTTGGTGGAAGAAAAAATTGAGGCTATTGAATTCTGGATCAATATCATTAACGCACCGGAAGGAGCAAAACTTCATTTGGATCTTGGAATGATTAGTGAGGACGTTATACCGAATAATGAATTTGATACAGAGGATAAAAACTTCAATAGTATTGTTGATGAGGGCGAAGATACCGGTATTGATGGACTTCCAAGTACACAAGAACCTGGGTACAATGGTAGTGATAATAGAGACCCTGCCGCTGATAACTTCAAATTGATACAAAGTAATTCCAAATATATTGTATATGATGATTACTATGCAGTTAATGGGACTGAGGGCAATGCTGCTCTTACTGATATAGGTAAATTTCCCGATAGTGAGGATTTAAACGGAAATATTACCCTGGATAATCTTGATAGTTATTTTAGATATGAAATTCCGCTTGATACAAGTAAACAAAATAATCCATTTGTTGCCGGTGGTGGAGCAACTATTAAAAAAGGTGAATATGCTGGTATGAAATCATGGTGGTACCAATTTAAAATTCCTTTGAAAGATTTTAAGGAGAAAATTGGTGAACCGAGTTTTTCACTAGTCGAATTTATTAGGTTGTGGGTTGGCGGAGTTAAGCAGGAAGTTCATTTTCAGATAACCGAATTCAACTTAGTGGGAAACCAATGGCAGAAAATTGTTGATCCGCCAAGAGTTACTGAAGATGACACTGTTCTTACTGTATCGAATGTGAATATTGAAGATAACACAGATTATTACTCTCCTCCTGGAATTGTAAGAGAAAGAGATCGTACTCAGATTGAAGAAAATATTTTCAAAAATGAGCAATCACTCGACTTGATAATTAAAGGACTTAATGATGGTGATCATCGTGAAGTTGTAAAATATCTTGTTAAACCTATGGATGTTTTTAACTATACTAGAATGAAACTTTTTGTTCATGGCGATTTGGATAGTGCAAAAGGATCAATCTCACATTATGAAGACCCGAATAATTATGCAACTGATCTCTATTTCAGATTTGGTTCCGATAGTACAAACTACTATGAATATATTAGACCGACAAAACCTGGTTGGCATGAGATATCTATCAATTTTGATGATCTTACAACTATTAAAGAATTAAGGCCTGTTGATACATTAAATGCTGTTTATCGGATACCAGTGCCCGGAATGCCCGGGCACTTTTACGGAATTAGAGGAAACCCAAGTTTGACGCGAGTATCGTTCTTTGCATTTGGTATAGCGAATCCAAAAGACAAGGGGGATCAATTTGAGGAAGTATCTGGTCATCTCTGGTTGAATGAATTACGTGTACTCGGGGCAAATGATACTCCAGGTTATGCATTTAGTGCATCTTCATCAATCAATTTTGCCGATCTTTTGAGTGTTAGTGCTAACTATAGGCAGACTGATCCTTATTTCCATAAATTAGCAGATCGTTTTGGTAATAGGGTTGATTCAAAAAGTTGGGGTGTTTCAGGTAACTTAGATGTTATTAAACTTATTCCTGTTAAGCTTCCGGGGAGTAATTTAAAAGTGAGTTATTCACATACGGAATCCGAATCAAAGCCATTATACAAACCTCAGACAGATATACTTGTTGAAAAAGCTGCTGCTACATCGGATAATCCTGATAGCTTAAGAGAAATAACACAAACAATAAATGTGTCTGATACTTGGTCTGTTTCTAATATTAAGCTAAGAATACCATCAAAAAAATGGTATATACGTGATACATTTAACGGACTTATTTTTAGCTATAATTATAATAGTTCGCAATCACGTAGTCCTTCTGTTAAAGCTTCTAACAGTTGGTTGTGGAATGCTAGCGGCAAGTATTCCGTTAATTTTAGTAAAGATAATTTTATCTATCCGGCAAATATTCCTATCGTTGGTTTGTTTTTCCAAGTATTTAAAGATTATAGAAACTTAAAATTCTATTTTACACCACAAAAATTAGACGCCGGAGTAACAGCTAAAAGGAATTACTCTTATAATCAGTCAAGAAACGATAAGGTTGACCCGAATATAAGAAGAGACTTTTCTGCAGCAAGAAATGCCGGCTTTAGTTGGAAACTCACTGATGGAGGTTTCTTTAATTTATCTACTAATTACTCACTTAATATTACTTCTTCGTTAGCGCATCTGCTTACAGACGAACATGATAATCCTCGACCGGAGAAAGATATTTGGTATGATATTTTACATGGCGATCCCTTTGGTAAGGATAATAACTATAATCAAAATATTACACTTAATAGTAAACCAAAAATGCCTTCAATCTTTAATCTTGATAAATATTTTACATTAAGTGCTAGTTATAGTGTCTCATATACTTGGAGAAATGATTTTTCTCAACCTAAACTTGGTAGAAGTGTTGGATGGGGTAATAGAATTAATGCAAGTTTAAATGTACGACTTAAATCTATTATGGACCCGTTATTTTTGGTATTTAAGGGTGAAAGCAAAAGATCACCGGATAGACCTAAACGAAAAAGTAAATTCCAAAAACCAAGGCGTGGTGGACAGAATATTGATAAAAAAATTGAGAATGACGATAAAGCTAATAAACGTGCCAATAGTCCGGCAGATAGTTTAGCTAATATGAATAGACCTTCGGTGTTTAATAAAGCGCTTGGTCTTATGCTCAATTCAATTCAATATGTTTTCTTCGACTTTGATCAATTCTCATTTAATTTTAGCCAAAATAATTCTGCCGGACATAGTGGTATGAGATATTTCAGTACTGGATTTTGGAACTTCTGGGGTGCATCTCAAGATCCGATGAACGGTCCTTCACGTCTATACCAACTTGGATTATCAACTGATCCCGGACCAAGAGCATTTGGTGGGACATTATCTAATAAATTTTCACAGAAAAATAACTTTACAATTAAAACCAGCAGACCATTGTGGGAAGGAGCAACCCTTGATGTGAACTGGAATGTTGGTTGGGGATATAACGAATCAATTTCGATGTATGTGGATTCATTAACAGGTGAGCAAATAATTACAAACCGTTATGTTACCGGTAACATAAATAGATCTTTTATGGCTTTACCATTAGCCGGCGCATCAGTTAAAGCGGTAAATGAACTTTATGATCCGAGTTCTCCTGATCCGAATGCTAGTTTATCCGATGCATTTGTGAAAGGAATGGAATCATTCCCGCTTTTATCTGGAATTCCATTATTAAGTAGTATTGCCCAATATATACCAAGAGCGAATTGGAGAATAAATTGGAATGGACTTGAAAAGCTACCAATTCTTAAAAGTCTTTTTAAACGGGCATCGCTTAATCACGCTTACCAATCAACGTATATGGAGGGGTGGAAAATAAATTCCGATGGTCTTGAAGAAGTGCAAACGCAAAAGGTTTCATATGGCTTTGCACCGCTTGTAGGTCTGAACCTTACTTTCGCAGAGATGTGGGGGGGTAATATAAAAGGAACCGTTAAATATTCAGTAAAATCAAATTATGACCTGGGAATTGCAACTTCTACAACTACGGAAACATTTTCGCGAGATATTAATTTTGCATTTAGTTTTGCTAAGTCTGGTTTCGAACTTCCGTTATTTGGTCTGTCACTTAAAAATGATATTGAGATTTCACTTTCTTATACAATGGGAAGAAACTCTGTATTGATTTATGATATGGGTGAAAACTTTGATGAGGCTGGTAAACCTAAGGATGGAAATACACGAACAACTATTGAACCGCGTATTAGATATGTTATGAGTTCAAGAGTTACTTTAGCTATATTCTTTAGAAGAACATCAGTTGAACCGGAAGGAGCTTCGAGAATTCCGGCAACTACAACAAATGAAGCTGGTATTGATGTGCATATTTCTATTCAATAATTTGAAAATTTTATTATTATCTTTAATTATATCAAGAGTGATAAAGATAATAAGCAACGTAATATATATGAGAGGAAGTTATGGAAAGGTATAAGATATTATGGGTAGATGATGAGATAGAGATGTTAAAATCTCACATCATTTATTTAACAGAGAAAGGCTACGATGTTGAAACTGTAACCAACGGTGAAGACGCTATTGATCTTGTTAAACAAAAAGATTTTTCACTGATCTTTTTGGATGAAATGATGGCGGGAATGGGAGGTTTGGAAACTCTTGCTAAAATAAAAGAGATCAATCCAAATATACCTGTTGTAATGGTTACCAAGAGTGAAGAAGAAACTTTAATGAACGATGCAATTGGTCAGAAGATTAGTGATTACTTGATTAAACCTGTTGTCCCTTCACAAATGTTTATGGTTTGCAAGAGATTACTTGAAGGGAAGAAGATCTCCGGTCAATATGTACAGCAAGATTATCTACAAGGGTTTAGCCAAATCAGTCGTTTAATGGGTGAGGACCTTTATTATGAAGATTGGATTGAAATTTATCAGAAGTTGATTAATTGGGACCTTGAACTTGACGAACATCCTGAAATTGATCTAAGGCAATCACTTGACGAACAGCGTAAAGAGGTGAACAAAGAATTCAGCAAATTTGTTGAACGGAACTACAAGAATTGGATAAACAATGTTGGGGATGAATACACACCCAAATTAACTACTGAAATTGTTGATGATTATGTGGTACCGTTGGTAAAAGATTCTTCCGGACCAGTATTCTTTTTTGTTATCGATTGTTTGAGATTAGACCAATGGATGATAATGGAAAAGCATTTGGTAGATATGTTCAAGATTAATAAAGAGTATTACTATTCGATTTTACCTACTGCAACACCTTATGCAAGGAATTCGTTGTTTGCCGGTCTTTTCCCATCTGAGATTGAAAAACATTATCCTGATTTATGGCATACAGGTAATGATGATGAACGAAGTATGAATAAATACGAGAAAGAACTTCTGGAAAAATTACTCCAGAGAAGAAATGTAAGATTGAAAAATGACCTAAAGTATATGAAGATAATTGACCCTGAAGTAGGTAAAAGTTTTGAACAGAATATTTCTTCACATCACAAAACTCATTTGATGGCTGTTGTTGTTAACTTCCTTGACATGATCGCTCACGGTCGTTCGGATTCCGATATCCTAAAAGAGATTGCACCGGACGAAGCGGCATATAGATCACTTACAAACAGTTGGTTTATGCACTCTTCGCTACTTGGTATGTTCAAAGTTATATCGAAAATGAAAGGTGCTAAGGTCATAGTAACTACAGACCATGGAAGCATTAG
>Ga0256913_10000534_pt1 | contig 19794 bp, 17 predicted proteins | sample Axial_MatmetaG_FD_185970 | JGI IMG/M metagenome (GOLD analysis project Ga0256913, IMG submission 185970) | Deep-sea worm associated microbial mat communities from Axial Seamount, Juan de Fuca Ridge, Pacific Ocean - Axial_Mat | ecosystem: Environmental > Aquatic > Marine > Oceanic > Microbial... | reverse complement strand
ATCAAGCTGTTTAGGGATATCCTTGATTGTTAATATACTTTTTAACATTGCAGCTACCTGCTCCTTAGAGGCATTTCCATTTCCGGTAATAGATTGTTTAATTTTCTTGGGAGAGTATTCAAAAATAGGCACATCTCTGAAAAGTGCTGCAGCCATAGCAACACCCTGGGCACGGCCAAGCTTCAGCATACTCTGAACATTTTTCCCGTAAAAAGGAGCTTCAAGAGCCGCCTCATCAGGTTTGTATTCATCAATCAAAGCCAATACTCTTTCAAATATCTTTTTAAGCTTTAACGCCTGATTATCATATTTCGCAAGATGAATCACACCTAATGTGATAAGTTGCAAAGAGTTACCCTTTTTATGAACAAGCCCATAACCCATTATTGTGGTTCCTGGGTCAATACCTAATATTATTCTATCCGATTTCAACCTAAATTATTACTTTTGTAACTGCTAAAAATATGAAAAAGCATTTTACAAATATACACAAAAATAAAACTTACAACCTTATAGTAAGGATATTAATTATCTTTGCTACCTACTATTTCATTTATGCTCAAATATTTAAGAAAAGAAAGCTAGAAGAAGTAATTGCGGTATTCAACGAAATTATTGACCAGCCTCATATCTATTTTTTTCTTATATGGTTATTTTTATTAATGGTTGTTAACTGGGGTATCGAATCGCTAAAATGGCAGTTCCTGATAAAAAAAATTGAAAAAGTTTCATTTGCAAAAGCTTTTGAAGCTGTTCTTGCAGGAGTTTCCGTAGCACTTTTTACACCGAACAGGGTAGGAGAATGGTTCGGCCGGGTTTTTATTCTTGATAAAGCCAATCCGTGGAAAGGTATTGTGATCACAATGGTAGGCAGCTTCGCTCAGCTTCTTACAACAATTGTTGTCGGCTCATTAAGTCTTCTTATTTATATTCCGATTTATTATCATGATTCCGATATTTTTTCAAACTATCTTTATTTCGGACTTATTTTACTAGTTGTCATTATTGTCGTTTCCTTAATATTAATTTTTCTAAATATTAAAACTTTACCTGGTTTTCTAACAACATTTTTTGAAAAACGATTTCCTCATTTTTATGAATATATTTCCGTCATATCTGAATATTCTACTTTTGAACTCGCAGCAGTTCTTATGCTGAGTTTCCTTCGTTATTGTGTTTTTACATTGCAATTTTATATAATTTTAATGCTGTTTTCAGTTAACTTGCCTTTTTTCCAAGGACTTACAATAATATCACTGGTCTTTTTTATTATGACAGCAATACCTACCGTAACTTTAGCTGAACTTGGTATCCGTGGTTCTGTTTCAATCTTTTTTATAGGTTCTTATTTTGAAAAATTTGGATTACTAACCGATAAAATCACACTCGGAATTGTAGCTTCATCATCCACATTATGGCTTATTAATTTGGCATTCCCTGCTATTGTAGGAACTTTCTTTGTTTATCGACTAAAGTTTTTCAGGAAACACAAGTATGATGACTAACCTGTTTATAATATATTTTTGCATTCTGTCTATATTTTGTATTTTGTATTTCGGAATAATATCATCATACACTTATGGATGGTTTAAATTAAAAAATTTCGCACCAAATAACAATGTTTTAAAAACAACAATAACTGTTATTATTCCGGCGCGTAATGAAGAAAATAACATTTTAAACATATTAAATGATTTATCTAATCAAAAATATCCGGAAAAATTATTTGAAGTAATAGTCATTGATGATCACTCAACCGATGATACATACAATATCGTTTCAGATTTTATTAAACAGAATAATACACTTTCCATTAAAATAATCAGACAGACATCAGAAAATATTTCAGATACTTATAAAAAAAATGCAATAGCAAAAGGAATCGATATTTCAAAAGGAGAACTTATAGTAACTACCGATGCCGATTGCAGGGCTCAGTCAGGATGGTTAAAAATAATTGCAAGTTTTTATGAAGAAAAAAAATGTAAAATGATAGTAGGTCCTGTGGTATATCATAACGAGTCAACTTTTTTTGAGAAGCTGCAATCACTTGAATTTATGAGTCTTGTGGCTGTTTCGGCAGGTTCGGCTTCTATTGGTAACCCGATTATGTGCAACGGAGCCAATCTAGCTTATGAAAAATTAGCTTTTGATAAAGTCGGTGGTTTTTCAAAAGATAAATTCTCATCGGGAGATGATGTTTTTCTTATGATAAAATTCAGAAAAATGTTTGGTTCCAGATCTATTACATTTCTGAAAAACCGAAATTCTTTTGTTTATACAAAAGCAAAAAAAACTGTTAAAGAGTTTATTGACCAGCGGGTGCGGTGGGCTTCAAAAAACAAAGGATTCAATTTTAACATTCTGTTTATCTCCGTTACAGTATATTTTCTCAATCTATTATTATTATCAGGGGTTATAATTTCAATTTTTAACCCAAATATTTTCCCGCTGGTTGCTCTTGCATTTGGCATTAAATTACTTATTGACTTTCCTATACTGGCAGGTTTTGTTAAATTTGCAAAAAAAACGGCCCTTTTATTTTATATAGTTCCGGTATATCTGTTTTATCCGGTATATATTGTGATATCAGGAGCTATGGGAATGACAGGGAATTACAAATGGAAAGACAGAAAAATTAAAAACTAAGTTGTTATGATAAAAAAAATCAATTACACCACTATTAAAAAAATCCTTGACGACAAAGATAGAAGGGTTGTCTTTGAAAAAACAAATATTATCCCCGATCATTCTGAACTTAAAGAGGAACTTCTGAAGTATATTAAATGCGATAAAATAGGAAATAAATCTGTTCTTGGAATTGATATGTACCAATACAGCTCTTTCGGAGAGTTTGAGCAAACATTAATACCCTTTTTATTTAAAACCCTTTTTGATGCCACAATCAATCTGTGTTTTCAAAACCATCCGTTTATTTTTCAAAAATATACAAAAAAAGATATTGATAACAATTATATAAGCACTGGCGACGGCGGTTTTTTAATATTTGACAATCCTATCCATTCTCTTCTGTTTGCTGCAAATTTTGCCATTATGCTACGTGCTTACAATGCTTTTCACTTTTATCCAAAACTAAGAAAAATAATTGACGGTATAAATATGAGATATGCAATTACTTACGACAAAATTTATAAATTTAATGACAATTATTACGGAAGAGCAATAATTAATAATGCAAGGATTCTGATTAAGGATAACCTAAACCGCTGTCTGATGGACGAATATACGCATACCTGGTTTACAACAAACCTGGATGGTATTGAAAATCTCCAAATAGCAACACTTGATGATATTGCTAATATTTACGAATTTAATAAAAATTACAACAGGGAATATGTTGATGACGGTGATGAGATTTTTGAAAATGAATCTTCAAGACGATATGGTATTATTAATTCGGATATTTTGAAAATCGGAATGATAAAATCAAAAGAGACTTCATTAAGTATATATAACCTCCATCTGCAAGTTACAATACGCCTATACAATAATGATAATAAAGAGCAAAACAGATTAATCACCGTAAGCCTTGGAAATTTAAATACAACAGGGATATAAATTTAACTGTCTTTTAACAAAATATTTATCAAATTAGTAGTCATATATGATTTGCTTTCTATCTTTGCATCCAATTATTTGGATTTTAACATATTTAAAAACTTTTTTATGAAAAATTTATTTGTCATTTTTATCTCCGTAGTACTTTTTACTTCGTGTAATAGCAACACAAAAAATAATAAAAATCCTGAAACGAAAACGCAATTGAAAAACGATACCGGATATACAATAAACGGGTCGGTTGACGGAGATTTTTCAGGAACAGTCTATCTTCTGAAACGTAATGACGGAGAATGGATCACACTTGATTCAAGCACAGTTAACAACGGAACTTTTACTTTTAAAGGAAATATTGATTATCCTGAAATTTATTATATTCATTTTGAGGGAAATCGTCAATATGCAAGACTTTTTGTCGAAAGCTCGGATATAGATGTAAAAATCAATTCCAAAGATATGCGAAACCCCGAAGTAACAGGCTCAATATCTGACAAAGAGTTTAAAGAATTTCAGCAGCAATCGTCAGCATACGAAAAGCAATTGAACAAATTTTGGGATAATATGAAAAAAGAAAAGAAAGCAGGTGACGATGATGCAGCTAAGATGTGGGAAGACAAACTCGACAGTGTAGATGCCATACGTCAACAGTTTGCTCTTGATTATGCAATGGAAAACAATAAATCCGTTGTTTCGGCTTTTATCGTTTATCTTAACTCATACAGTTATGATGAAAATCAGTTAGAAAAAGTATTAAATAATTTTGATGAGGATGTTAAAAATTCAGAATATGCAAATATCCTTCAGAAAAGAGTTAACATATTGAAAAAGGTCGCCGTTGGTAAAAAAGCCACCGATTTCACAATGAATGATACCGAAGGAAATCCGGTAAAACTTTCATCTCTTTACGGAAAATATCTGCTGGTTGATTTTTGGGCATCATGGTGTGGTCCTTGTCGTAAAGAAAATCCAAATCTTATTGCCACATACAATAAATATCACAAAAAAGGTTTTGATATTCTCGGTGTTTCATTCGATAAAGATAAAAATAACTGGCTGAAAGCCATTAAGGATGACAAGCTTACCTGGAAACATGTTTCCGACCTAAAAGGATGGGGTAACGAAGCTGGAAAACTTTACGGAGTAAGCGCAATACCTTCGAATGTTCTTCTCGACCCCAAAGGAGTAATTATTGCCAAAGGACTTCGTGGCGATGATCTTAATGACAAGTTGAAAGAAATTTTTGGAGAGTAAAAATTTAAATAAATTTGAATTTTTTACCATTTTAGTAATTTTTTCAAGTGTACCTGAAAAAATTACTTTGGATTATTATCAAGCCACATCTCGCGGAATGATTTGGAAGCAACTTTGGGTACTTCACGTCGCGGACCCCAAATTTTTTTAAAAAAGGTTCTTAATACAAAATTTTTATAACTCGCTTTAAAAAAATCCATACGGCTACGCTTCATCATCGTTGTTGTCCAGCCATAAACCATAAGTTTATCCATCTTACCCATATAACCTTCTTTGACAATATCGTTACGATTATAAAGTAATAATTCATGAATAGGAATGTTAACCGGACAAACTTCGGTACAGGCACCGCACAACGAAGATGCAAAACATAGATGCTTGTATTCATCCATATCCTTTAAAAAAGGAGTTATCACAGAGCCAATCGGACCGCTGTAAGTCGTTCCGTAACTATGACCGCCAATATTTTTATAAACCGGACAAGCATTTAAACAAGCACCACATCTGATACACGAAAGAGCCATCCTTTGAACTTCTTTCTTCAATAATTCCGAACGGTTGTTTTCGAGAAGCACAAGATACATCTCCTCCGGACCATCGGTTTCACCTTCCTTTTTAGGACCGGAAAGGATTGAGTTATAAACCGTCATATTTTGTCCCGTGCCATGCGTTGAAAGCAAAGGCCAGAACAGATCAAGGTCGGTTATAGTAGGTATTATTTTTTCTATTCCTACAATTGCAATATGCACCTTTGGAAACGACATTGTCATCAAACCGTTGCCTTCATTCTCAGTAATACAAACCGAACCTGTGTCTGCAATTAAAAAGTTGCCTCCCGTAATACCGATATCAGCATTAATAAATTTATCTCTAAGTTTTTCCCTGACAAAATTAGTCAACTCTTCAGGTGTACTTTTTTCGGGTGTATTAAATTTTTCGTGAAAAAGTTCTGCAATATCCTCCTTCGATTTATGCATTGCAGGAGTAACAATATGATAAGGTTTCTCACCTGCAACCTGAACAATATATTCTCCGAGATCAGTCTCAACTACTTCTATACCTCTTTCTTCAAGAGCATCATTGATTTCTATCTCCTCGGTGGTCATCGATTTGGATTTAACAACATGTTTTGCCTCATATTTTTCCATTATAGACAAAACCTCCCGAACAGCTTCCGCACCATCGGTAGCCCAAATTATTTTTCCTCCGTTATTTTCAAAATTTGCAGAAAATTCTATTAAATATTTTTCAAGTTCGTTTACAACTCTATGTTTTATAGCAGCAGCACGTTCGCGCGCAAGATCCAGATTGGCATATTGATTTTTACCTTTTTCAACCGCAGCATAATATTTGGACATATTAAACCTTATCTTGCTTCTATGCTCAAGATCAAAGGCTTTCCTTTCGGAGTCGGTCATAAATTTTTTGTAAATCTGCTGCATAAAATTATTTAATAGGTATCTTTTCTATTCTCCTTTGATGTCTTCCCCCTTCAAACTCAGTATTAAAGAAAATGTCAGTCATTTCGACTGCGGTGTCAAAATTAACAAATCTTCCCGGTAAAGCAATAATATTTGCATTATTATGTTGCCTCGAAAGTTTTGCCTGCTCCTTGTTCCAGCATAAAGCCGATCTTATCTTCTGGTGTTTGTTGGCCGTCATATTAGCACCCTGACCACTACCGCAAATAACAATTCCCTTTTCATATTCACCGTCATTAACAGATTTTGCTACCGGATGAATGAAATCCGCATAATCAACACTTTCATCTGAATAGGTACCGTAGTCATTAAATTCATATCCTTTTTCCGTAAGCTTATCAATAAGATATTGCTTTAACTCAAAACCTGCATGATCTGACCCTATGGGTATTATTTTACTTTTTACGCTCATGTTTATAACTAAAATATGAAACAAAAATAGTTATAAATTATATATATCTATAAATTAAAGGATTATTTAAAATCCGAAATCATATTTTTGTTGCTATTATGTTTAAAATCAAAAAAATAATAGTTTTTAACATTTTATCTGTTAATATCTGTTTATCTTTGTTATTATTTTTTAGTAAACAAATGAGATATTAACAATGGCACGCAAATAACTGTTTTTAATACAAATAATCATTATTTATAACTATTTATTAGTTGTATATTAACATAAATTGATACTATTTAAGACATAATTTTATCATTTAAAATAATATTAACATATTGTTTAAATCAGTGTAAACCGTTAAGCTGTAATAATATTTAATGTTAATAATCTGTTAATAATAAGTGACAGATGAATAAGTCAAGTAAATTAGTATTTTTTTATTCACACAGTTAACAGGAACATGATAATAACATTAATTTTTTAAATAAAAATATAATAATAATATCATTTATAAATGACTTCAAAAGACAATAATTCAAAACTGACTACTTTTACAAACGAAGAGTTAATTGAAAAAATAATAAAGCTTAAAAAACAAAAAAATGCTGTTTTGCTTGCACACTATTACCAGGTATCCGAAATTCAGGATATTGCCGATTATGTCGGAGATAGCCTCGGGCTTGCACAAAAAGCTTCACAGAGCAAAGCTGATATTATTGTTTTTGCCGGCGTTCATTTTATGGCCGAAACCGCAAAGATACTCAATCCTGATACAAAAGTGCTATTACCAGATATTGAAGCAGGATGTTCGCTTGCCGATTCATGTCCCAAGGACGATTTTGCTGCTTTCAAGACAAAGTATCCAGATTATAAAGTTATATCGTACATCAATTGTACTGCAGATATAAAAACTATGTCGGATGTTATCTGTACTTCGGGAAATGCAAAGCAAATTGTAGAATCGTTTCCTGATGATGAAAAGATAATTTTTGCACCTGACAAAAATCTTGGCGGATATATAAATAATATCACGGGAAGAAATATGTTGCTTTGGAATGGAACCTGCGAAGTGCATGATATACTTTCAACAGAAGCAATAATCAAGCTTAAGATGGAAAACCCTGATGCAAAAGTTATTGCACACCCCGAGTGTAAAGCTCAGGTTCTTGAGCTTGCCGATTTTGTCGGGTCAACTACTGCAATGTTGAAGTTTACTATGGAAGATGATTCAAAAAGATATATTGTTGCAACAGAAACAGGTATTTTGTACGAGATGCATAAAAACTCACCGGATAAAGAGTTTCTTATTGTTGCAACCGACGAAACTTGTTCCTGCAATGATTGTCCGTATATGAAAATGATAACACTTGAAAAAATTTACTTAAGTTTGAAAAATGAAAAACCCGAAATAATTCTTCCTGATGATATAATGAAAAAAGCTGAAATACCGATAAGGAGAATGCTTGATATTTCAAGTAAAATGAATCTTATTAAGTAAATTGTGAAAATAGTGAATTTGTAGATTGGTTCTATATATTTGACAAATAAAGGATATCAATGAAATACAAAATAATAAACGCATGAAAAATATTTTTTTTATAATAATATTTTTTCTTTTATCAACATTCTTGTTTTCACAGAATGAAGCCGATACTATAAATTCTAACGGATTGACTGTGTTTTATTTCGAAAATGGGCAGATTTCCAGTATAGGAACAATGCGTGACGGTAAACCAGACGGCTACTGGAAAACATTTTACAAAGACGGAACAGTTAAGTCAGAAGGTAAACGTGAAAATTTTGAACTAGATAGTATCTGGACATTTTATAATGATACAGGAAAAGTCGTTTTACAAATAACTTATAAAAACGGCAGAAAAAACGGTGTCAGAAGAACATTTCAGGAAGATGAGGTTATGGAAGAAAACTTTGTTGACGATATTAAGCAGGGTTACACCTATTACTACTATCCGGATGGTAAATTAAAAAAAGAGATTCCTTTTGTTGACGGTCTTGAAAAAGGATTGGGTAAAAAATTTGCACAAAGCGACGGAAGAGTGATAGAATTAATACATTACAGAAAAGGATATATTGAAGAAATTGAAAATGTTAATCGTATTGACCGGAACGGACTGAAACAGGGTAAGTGGGTCTGGTTTTATCCGGATGGAAACATCAGAAAAGAGGGCGAATACAAGAATGACCTTGAAAACGGTTATTTTAAAGACTTTGATGAAGAAGGAAACCTGCTATCCACAGCAAAATATGTTGATGGAGTGCTTCAGGAAGATGTGGCTGAACTTGCCAAGCTTGACATAAAAACGGAGTATTATCCAAATGGCAAGGTTAAGGTGATGGCAAGTTTTAAAAACGATATTCCTGAAGGTGTTCGCCGCGAATATGATGAAAATGGAAATATTGTTAAAGGTTATGTTTTTCATAATGGTAAAGTCATAGGCGAAGGTATTACGGATGAAGAAGGATTAAGAGATGGTCAGTGGAAAGAATACTATCCTAACGGAACTGTTAAATCAGTTGGAATTTATGATAAAGGCAAAAGAATAGGAGAATGGAAGTTTTACCACCCTAATGGTCAGCTTGAACAGATTGGAAGTTATAATAAAGACGGTAAACTTGATGGAACCTGGACCTGGTATTATTCCGACGGTCAGTTAGAGCGTGAAGAGAGCTATTTTAATGGTATGCTTGATGGTCACAGTATTGAATATGATGAATTTGGAAGTGTAATCGCAGAAGGGGATTACATAGAAAATTACCGAGATGGTAAATGGGTTTTTAATTATGGCGATCATCGTGAAGAAGGTGATTATCTTGACGGAATGCGTCACGGTTTGTGGAAGAGTTATTATAATAACGGGCAATTGAGTTTTGAAGGAGAATTTATTGAAGATAACCCTAACGGACATCAAGTTTGGTACTGGTCTAACGGTAATAAAAAGAAGGAAGGAGATTATTCTATGGGACTGAAAGACGGCGAGTGGATAAAATATAATAACGACGGAACACCTTTTATTTCAATATATTACAAAAACGGTGTTGAAAAACGTTATGATGGTGTCAGAGTTAAAATTTATGATGAGGATGAAGGTTCTTTTTCCAATGGGGAATAAACAGTTTGAAAGTTTTTTTTATGGCTGAGGATATCCAGGCACTTTTTGAAAAAAAAATAAAACCACAGAAGTTCAAAAGAACTATGGGTTTATTTGGTGCAACTACCATTGGTGTTGGATCGCTGATGGGTGCTGGTATCTATGTGCTTATCGGAGAAGCTGCAAATGTAGCAGGACCTTCGCTGATTTACTCATATCTGATATGTGGTATATTGGCTTTTGCAACCACTATTCTCTATGCTGAAATAGCTCGTATTATCCCGCAGTCGGGAGGTGGCTATACATACGCTTACGATATACTTGGAAGTATTGGCGGATTTACTACCGGATGGTTTTTAGCTCTTGGAAGTCTTTTTGCCAGTGGTATTTATGCCATAGGGTTTGCCGAATACGCCGTTGCTCTTACAGGCCTTAATTTGCCACAGTTTGAAGTTAAACTGATAGCAGTTAGTATTACGCTACTAATTATAGTACCCAATTTATTTTCTTCTAGAGAAAACAGTAAATTTAATTTGCAAAATTGGATTATATGGGGTAATGTATTTATTTTACTCGCTTTGATATTGTTTTCAATGTTTCACATAAACCCGGAATTAGCAAAACCTGTTTTCCCAAAAGGTTTTAGCGGAACTTTCGGTGCCATTTCTCTTATTTACATCTCATTTTTCGGCTATCAACTTATTGCAAATAATGCCGATGAAATTGTTGAACCCGAAAAAACCGTTCCCAGGGCAATGAAGATATCTATGATTATCAGCATTATTCTAAACCTTTTAGTAGCTGCTGCAGCGGTGTTTACTATTTCGTGGCAAGACCTTTCTAACAGTAGTGCTCCATTGGTTATGGTTGCCGATAAAGCATTCGGAGGGAAAGGATGGATACTTATTTCAGCCGGTGGTATATTGGCATCTCTCGGTGCTCTTAGCAGTACTTTAATATCGCAAAGCAGACAATCATATGCTATGGGAAAAGACAGATTTTTTCCTGATATACTTGGCAAAATAGATGCAAAAACAAATCAACCGAAAACGGCTTTGCTAATAGGTGCCGGTTTAACCGGTTTAATATTGCTTTTTTTCGATTTGAATTTTATTGCGAAAGCAGCCAACTTCAGTCTTATTATTTCGTTAATCCCTGTTTCACTTGCTTTACGTAAGATTTATAAGGAAAAACCCGAATTAAAACCTAAAGCTAAATGGAAACATTATCTTCCTGTCCTGACACTGATTATTAATTTGGGGCTGCTTTTAAGTCTTGGTATTGTATCTCTTGCATTTGGGCAACAGTTGGCTTTGATTGGTGCAGCTATCTATTTTTTCTATTCAAGGAAAAGAGAAAAAAGCGGAAGGGAAGGACTTAACATTGTTTTAGAGAACGAAAAAAGATTCTCCTTTTTTAGTACTAATAAGGTAATTGTTACATTGTCGAATCCAGAAACACAGAAAAACTTACTAATGTTCTCTGATACATTAATGGCAAAAAAAGGAGGTGATGTTATAGTGCTTGCAATTAAAAACGTACCGACAAATGTGAATTTTTACGAAGCCCTTTCCGATGCGGAAGAAACACTGAAAGTCATAAAACGAAGTGTTGAATTAGCCAAAGAAAAAAATATAAATATAACACCGATTATCCGGGCATCACGTGATGTTTACAAAGGTATTGTTAATGTTGCCGAGGAAGAAAAAAGCAATCTTATTATTATGGGTTTTCCAAAGCCTGAACTGGATGGTAAGCCCGGAATCCTTAATAGGGTTTTGAAAAATTCATTGACAGATGTAATAGTTCTTAATCTTAAAATCAAAAGCGAAAACTTTAAGCCAAAAAAAATAGGTGTCTATATACACGGTGCATCGCATTTGAATTTAATGTTGCAATGTGCCACTGCAATAGCCGAAAAACATAGTGCAAGGGTTATTTTGAAAGCCTATTTACCTAAAAATTACACCAAAAGGCAGAAAACAAAAGCCGATAAACTGATGATAGACAGTTTACAAAACCTTAACTCACCAACACTTTATGAGCTTGCTATTAACATAAGCGATAACCCTATTCATGATTTAATTGCTGCATCCTCTTCATTAGATGTTATTATTGCAGGAGTTGAAAATGTTAAGAATGAGAACACTTTTGAACATTCACTTCCTTTTCAGCTCTCAAGGCAGGCTAAATGCTCCGTTATACTTGTAAAAACCGTTAGTCGGTTTAAAAGGGTTATTAAAAGTATCTGATTGTCTTCCGGCAGCCCCTTTTAATGTTACAAATCAGTTGTATTTTCTTAAGTAAATAATTTAGATGTAAATAGCTATTTCACCCATTCCGGTTTTCGTTTTTCAAGAAAAGCAGCCATACCTTCCTGACCTTCATCTGCATCCCTTAATCGTGCAATAATATCTGCCGTGTAATCCATTGCATCAGTCAATGTCATAAAATCATTTGTCAAAGTGTTTATCATTACTTTTGTTACTTCTACAGCCTTTGGAGCCGAAGTCATAAATTTATTAATGTACTCCTGAAGTGTATCCTCCATTTTCTGTTCAGGCACTGCCTTGTTTACAAGTCCGAACTTTTCAGCCTCTTTACCTTTGAATTTCATCCCTGTCATCATAAGTTCTTTACCTCCGAATTCTCCAATCCGTTTTAAGACATAAGGCCCGATGGTTGCAGGCGAAATTCCTATTTTTACTTCACTGAACGCAAATATTGAATTTTGTTCGGCTATAACAATATCGCAGGCAGCGAGCAAACCGTTGGCCCCACCGAAAGCTGCTCCTTGAACAATTGCAATCGTTGGGTGTGGACACATATAAACGGTCTTGAAAAGCGTTGCAAGTCTTTTACCGTCTTTGTAATTCTCCTGATATCCAAATTTTGCAATGTCTTTCATATAGTTAAGGTCTGCTCCGGCGCAAAAAGATTTTCCCTTACCTCTTAAAACCACAACCCTTAAATCATCCGTTTTACTTAATTCAGCAAAAACATCGGTTAACTCTTCTATCATAGTTTCGTCGAAAGCATTATGTTTTTCCGGTCTGTTCATCCAGACTGTAACAATCGAATCTTCCCGTTTTATTTCTATTGTTTTGTAGCTCATATTTATTTTTTTTCACAGGCCTAACAGGTTTTTAAAACCTGTTAGGTTTGATAGGTTACATCCTAAAGACTCCATACTTTGTTTCAGGGAATTTCTTATTAAGCGACGCAGCGATTCCCATTGCAATAATTTTGCGGGTATCAATTGGGTCAATTATTCCATCGTCCCATAGTCGTGCTGTACTGTAATATGCTGCCCCCTCACGTTCATATTTTTCAAGTATTTCCGTTCTCAATTTTTCCCTGTCTGCCGGGTTCATCTCCTGTCCGCGTGCTGCGAGTTGTTCTTCCTTAACCTGAATTAAAACTCCTGCTGCTTGCTCGCCACCCATAACTGATATTTTAGCATTGGGCCACATAAATAGCAATCGCGGATCGTAAGCTCTTCCTGCCATTGCATAATTTCCGGCACCGAAAGAGCCGCCGAATACAACAGTAAATTTCGGAACATCGGCATTGGCAACTGCATGCACAAACTTAGCTCCGTTGCGTGCAATTCCGCCATGTTCATATTGTTTACCTACAATGAAACCGGTTATATTTTGCAAAAACAGAATCGGAATGTTTCTCGAAGTGCACAACTCAACAAAATGAGCTCCTTTAAGTGCCGATTCGGAAAACAGGACGCCGTTATTTCCTATTATTCCTACCGGATAGCCCATTATTCTTGCAAAACCAGTAATAAGTGTCGGTGCATACCTTGCCTTAAACTCCTGAAAACGGCTTCCGTCAACTATACGAGCAATTATCTCCTTCACATCCAAAGATTTACGTAAATCTATCGGAGCAATTCCATATAGCTCTTCAGGGTCATAATATGGCTCTTCAACAGGAGCAATATCCAAGATCTGTCTCTCTTTAGGTTCGATGGTTTCAAGAATATTGCGGCATATCTGGATTGCATGGCGGTCGTTTTCGGCATAATGGTCGGCAACACCGGAAATAGCAGTATGAACATCAGCTCCTCCAAGTTCTTCAGGCGTAACCACTTCACCGGTAGCAGCCTTTACTAGCGGTGGACCTCCGATAAAAATAGTTCCTTGTTTCTTTACAATTATAGTCTCATCACTCATAGCTGGCACATAAGCACCTCCTGCAGTACACGAGCCCATTACAATTGCAATTTGTGGAATACCCATTGCAGACAGTCGGGCTTGATTGTAAAAAAATCTCCCGAAATTATGCCTGTCGGCAAACACTTCAGCCTGCTCCGGAAGGAAGATTCCACCCGAATCAACCATATAGATAGATGGAAGTCGGTTTTCCATAGCAATTTGCTGTGCTCTAACGTGCTTTTTGATTGTTTCTTTGACGTATGTTCCACCTTTTACCGTCGCATCATTAGCAACAATCATCACTTCCTTTCCATGTACAACACCGATTCCGGTTATAATTCCTGCTGAAGGAAATTGGTTATTGTAATATCCATAGGCAGCCAAAGGAGAAATTTCCAAAAAAGGTGTGTTCGGGTCAATAAGCAGATTTATCCTTTCACGGGCAAGCAATTTGCCCCTATTTTTATGCCTCGTTACTGCTTTCTCGGAAGCTCCGTGTTTAACGCTTTCCAGAACTGTTTTATATTCATTCAATACTTTAAAAAATTCCTTCTTGTTTCTCTTAAATTCAGCAGAGTTTGTATCAATCTTTGATTCTATTCTATACACAATTTGTATTTTTTAATTAATGTTTGAAAATAATTGCCAAATTTACATAAACATCTTATATTTACTGAAATATTTTTATCTTTGCTACTTTCTAAATATATCATTCTTCCAAATGTTAAAAGTTACAATGAAAGATTCAGAAATACAGGTTGGTAATATTCTATTGTTAATATTTACTTTTGCATTAATTTTTCTTATTCCGCTATTTCCCGAATCCATTCAAAGAACATCAAATAAAATCTTATTTTCATTAATTTTCTTTTTTTCTATTTTAGCACTTAAAGGCAAAATTAAAAAACGTATGCTTGTCATTGCACTTATTGCTTTTATAACCGAATGGATAGCTGAAATATTCAATATGAAGATATTATATTATATTTCTACATTTATTAATGTGATATTCTTTCAAATAATAGTAATAAGGCTTATTGTTCAAATTGCGAGAAGCAAGAATGTTAATGCCGGGGTAATACTCGAATCGGTTAATGCATACCTTCTATTCGGATTGATGTTTACTATGCTGGTAACTATACTACATTTGTATGATATAGAAGCATTCAGTTTTATTGAAGGAGAAACTATTGATTTTCAACATTATATCTATTATACATTTGTTACTTTTTCCACGCTGGGTTACGGCGATATTATTCCAAAGGAACCTATCGGCAGATCATTGAGCATATTGATTAGTGTTTCCGGACAGCTATATATAGCAATTATAATTGCCATGTTGGTTGGAAAATTTTCAGCAAGTACAAGCAGAAAACATTCCGATTCTTAATTTAAAGAACATCTTTCATCCGGAATGTCTGATCCGCTCTTGCTCCTTTATCAGTCATCTTAAGCGTGCAGCATTCATAATATATATCGTGCTCAAAAAATAAAATGTAATTATTTTTTATCGCTTCATTGAAAAACTTCTCTTTCTCTTTTAATGTTATTAGCGGACGTGTATCATAAGCCATAATGTATGGCAATGGTATATGAGCAGTTGAAGGTAGCAGATCGGCCATAAATACAATTGTTTTCCCGTTGTAATTGATATGCGGAATCATTTGTCCGCCAGTATGCCCGTTAAAGAATTTAATATTGAAATTAGGTAATAATTCCCCTTCCTTCTCGATAAGTTTTAATTGGCCGCTTTTTTCAATCGGGTATATGTTTTCTTTCAAAAAAGAAGCTTTTTCCCTTCTGTTAGGGTGAATTGCCCAGTCCCATTGCTCCTTACTAATCCAGTAAGTTGAGTTCTTGAATGTGGTTTCGTATTTATTTTCGTCGGTTTTTGTAATACTTCCGCCGCAATGGTCAAAGTGTAAATGTGTAATAACTATATCCGTAATGTCATCGGTCGAAAATCCCGCACGAGCCAGAGATTTTTCAAGCGTATCGTCACCGTTCAGGTGATAGTGTTTAAGGAACTTTTCGTCCTGTTTATTTCCTATACCGTTGTCTATCAATATTTTTCTGTCACCGTCCACAACGAGCAGGCATCTCATTGCCCAATTGCAAAGATTATTTTCATCGGCAGGATAGATGTCGTTCCAAATCACTTTGGGCACCACGCCGAACATCGCACCGCCGTCGAGTTTGAAATTTCCGGTTTCTATTTTGAATAATTCCATTTATAATCAATTATTAGGTGTACAAAGTAACAACAAATGTTTGAGATTGTTTTAAACGAGAAGTATAATTCAGGAATTTTTTTTAAAATATCTGTCTTGCTTGTAATTATTTCATCAGTAACACGACAAAACAAATATGAAAAGAAAGATAATAACTTTTTTAGTGTTGCTTTTTGCAATTTCCGTTTTCGCCGGAGGTCCGTGGACAGCCGGTAAAAAACATGGATTTGCCCAGATACAAGCAACATTTCCGATAAGGCCTTACAACAAATTGTTTCTATATGACGGAAGCACACTTGAACTAAACAGGGGTGTGACGGATGTTTCCGTTCAGGCTTATCTTGAATATGGATTGGGAGATAAGCTTTCAATTGTTGCGGCGATACCTTATAAATTTGTCAGTACCGATAATGATATTAATACGGATGCGGAAATGCCGCTTTTGAGTGAAGGAAGTCTGTCCGGTTTTGGTAATTTTGAGTTTGCACTAAAATATCAATTTCTTGATAGATTTTTTGTTTCGTCATTTTCAATAAAAGCGGATTTCAATACCGGAAAACAGGATATTGCAAAAGGTCTGACAACCGGTTTTGATGCTTCTGGATACTCTCTTTTCTGGTATTTCGGTAAGGGTTTTTCTTCAAGGTTCTATTCCTTTTTTGAGACCGGATATACGTTGCGTACCAACGATTACAGTGATAATATCAGGCTGATGATTGAAACCGGATATATGCCCGCAAATGATTTTTGGCTTGCTCTTGTCTTTGATTTTAAAAAATCAATGTATAACGGAAATTACTACGATGAAAATCTTCGGCAAACCGGTTTATATACGAATAATCAGGAGTTTTTTGCTTATGGCCTTAAAGCAAGTTATGAGTTAAAAAGCAAAATAGGCTTTTCAGCTTCGACATTCGGTGCCTTATGGGGAAACTATGTTGCCCATTCCATAACTATAAACATAGGCATTTATCAAAAGTGGTAGCCTTTGCAATTGTGAACGTTATTCTTTAATTGCTTTAACGCCAGGCAGTTCTTTGCCTTCGATGTATTCAAGCATTGCACCGCCACCTGTCGAAACATAACTGACCTTGTTTTTCAGACCGTATTTATTAATGGCAGCAACCGAATCGCCACCTCCGATTAATGAGAATGCACCTTTTTCTGTTGCCTGCGCAACGGCTTCGGCAATGGCTTTTGTGCCGGCAGCAAAATTTTCCATTTCAAAAACTCCCATCGGACCATTCCAAAGAATTGTTTTTGAGTTTTCAATTATTTCGGTGAACTGTTTAACCGTTTCATGGCCTATATCCAAACCCATCCATCCGTCAGGAATAGTGTTTACATCAGCCACCCTGAAATTGGCATCATTGTTAAAATCGTCGGCAATAACAGTATCCATCGGAATATAAAGATTGACTCCCATCTGCTTTGCTTTCTCAACGGTGTTTTTTGCAAGGTCAAGAAGATCATCTTCAATTAAGGAGTTACCGACTTTTCCACCAAAAGCTTTTATAAAAGTAAACATCATACCCCCACCAATAAGTAGGTTATCAACTTTGTCGAGCAGGTTGTTTATTATTTCTATTTTTCCCGAAACTTTTGCACCGCCGAGAATTGCAGTGAACGGCTTGTGGGCATCGTGAAGCACCTTGTCAATATTTTTGACCTCATTCTGCATAATATATCCAAACAATTTGTTTTCGGAAAAAAATTTAGCAATTACTGCCGTTGAAGCGTGTGCACGATGAGCAGTACCGAAAGCATCGTTCATATAAACATCACCGAGTACCGAAAGTTTGCGTGCAAATTTTTCGTCTCCTTTTGTCTCTTCTTTGTAAAACCTCAGATTTTCAAGTAATAAAACTTCTCCGGATTTTAATTCTTTTGCCAACCTCTTTGTTGTTTCACCGATACAATCATCGGCAAATTTAACATCAACACCCAATTTTCTCGATAAGTACGGAACAATATGCTTTAGCGAAAACTTCTCCTCCGGTCCGTTCTTAGGACGACCGAGATGCGACATAAGAATGGCAGCACCACCACCCGACAAAATCTTTTTTATAGTTGGTATTGCAGCATCAATTCTTGTGGGGTCTGTTATCTCAAATTTATCATTTAAGGGTACGTTAAAGTCAACCCTGACAAGTACTTTTTTATTTGTGAAATCAAATGTATCTATGTTTTTCATCTGTTTATGATTTTGATAAAACAATGCTCAAAAGTAGATAAAAAAGATTATTTTAAAGGTTTTTAATATTTTTTTTGATGGTTGAAATTAAAAAACCTGACAGATCTCTGTGACCTGTCAGGTTTAACCGGCTATTTTTCATCATCCGGCTGTTGCAATCCCGGATAATGCTGTTGAAAGAATTTATTTTTCAGCGAATCCATTTCCCTGAATATTCTTTCCGACTCTTTCCGACTTTGCTGCCATCTGTCGAAAAAGTAGTCGTGCATAAAAAAATTCTGATAAAACGAAGAATCGCTGTAAAGAAAGTTATCAATGCCCGGCATATTTAGATCAGGGAACTGTTCATCAAAAAACGGCCTGAATTCCGATAGAACGGTATCCGCATTTACAGTTACCGAATCTCCTTTAATATTTGAATATGTCCAGATATAGGTTGAATCATATTTCACAAGATTCCCGTTTTCATCAAAAATTTTGTTTACCTTGATGTCAACCTTTGGCTTGACCGCCTTTTCAGTTACAGCCGGATTGTTTTTTTTATTTTCTTTATTGCCCGTTGACTGGGCATCGCTGCAACCTGTGAATAAAAACGGCACTAAAATCAAAAACAATATCCTTTTCATAATAAATACCTCCTGTTATTTAAACTCCAAACTCAATAATTCTAAGAAACCAGTATATAAAAAACAAGGCCGGGATATTCCCCGGCCCTCCTTCTCATTAAGAGATGCTAATAGTTTTTGCCGGTTTAACTTTAGCTTCTTCACGTTTCGGCAACGTGATTTTTAATACTCCATCTTTGTATGTAGCTGCAATCTTATCCCGGTCTATTGAATCCGGAAGTGTGAATGAACGTTCAAACGATGTGTAACTAAACTCCTTCTTAGTGTAATTACCTTTTTTGTCTTTCTCCTCTTTCTTCTCCTCTTTTTCAGAAGAGATAGTCAGCACATTGTTATCAAGGTCAACTTGAAAATCTTTTTTGTTCATTCCCGGTGCTGCCACTTCAACTTGAAAATCATTTTCAGATTCAAGAATATTCACAGCCGGAACAGATGTACCTGCCGCTACAACAGATGGTAAATTAAACAGGTCTTTACCAAAGAAATCTTCAAATACCGATGGAAGACCCCAGTCGTCACTTCTTTTTATCAGTTTCATAACTTTATCCTCCTTTCTTTTTTTTAATTGTTACGACTACAACCTAACAATCTATATACCAAAGGGTTAAACTGTAAAATTGACAGTTAATAAGTGTTAAATCAGGATAAAAAATGGCAGTGTTAAGATTCTGATAATTAGTGTTGAATGTCATTTTGGCGGAATTTTTATTCCGAAGAAAAACAAAAATTGTAAAATTCAAAGTTACAATTATTCGT
>Ga0256913_10000533_pt1 | contig 19810 bp, 23 predicted proteins | sample Axial_MatmetaG_FD_185970 | JGI IMG/M metagenome (GOLD analysis project Ga0256913, IMG submission 185970) | Deep-sea worm associated microbial mat communities from Axial Seamount, Juan de Fuca Ridge, Pacific Ocean - Axial_Mat | ecosystem: Environmental > Aquatic > Marine > Oceanic > Microbial... | reverse complement strand
GGGTGCAGAAATGACTCTAGCTCTCTCCTCTTCTTGCTATCAGAGAAGATAGATAGCCCTAGTTTGGCTCTATCTACTCTACCATTAGATACAAACTTATCTCCAAAGAGTTGAGCTATCTTGTCGGAGTGAATATCTAGCATAGAGTGAGCTATCTTATCTGCATCTATAAATCTAAATCCATATAGAGATAGTAGCATAGTGGTAGTACTCTTGCCCGTGGCTATCCCACCTGTGAGGGCTATAGCATATTTGAAAGCCATTAGAGTTTGATAAGCCCTAAAAACTCTTGACGAATCACGGTAGGTAGATGAAATGTACCTATAGCTATATCAGAGTTGTAGTACTTAAAACCATTGGTCAAATCTGCTCTTTGGAGGTTGATGTCAGCGGTAGGGTGGTAAGTGTGACTAGCCAATATAAGATTGCGACATGACAATCCTGTACCATGTGCGGATGCTTCATACCTATATGGCATCACTATCTTAAATATCTCTCCTATGGTCTCTAGCTCTGCTCTAGCATCATCAACCTGTGTCAATAGTCTACTTGAAGTGGTAGATATCACTCCATCAGGCTTGAGTGTACGGTTGAGTAACCCCCAAAATACCCTATCACTAGCCATCTCATCTACTGCAACAATAATGATATCAAATCTGTTTTCATCTAGTAGGGATACTTCATCACTAGCCTTTGATCCGTCTATACGCACTATATCTACTATACTCTTATGCTTCTCAACCTCACCTTGAAGCTTTTCAGATCCCCCTACGATAAGCAAACTCTTTGGATTGGCATGTGTGCATATAGGTACATGTGTCAACATCTCATCTTTTATATAGTGTAAATCCTGCATTCTATTTCCTTGGTAATATTTCTATTTTTAGTGATTGTATCAAAAAACTTTATGAAAATAATTAAATTTAGGGATTATAGTAGAAAAGTGAAGATTTGAAGATATAGGTGTAGTCTTGGTCTGATATCTACCTCCACTCAAGAGTGGAAGTATTGAGGGGATTTAAAACTCTACTTTTTTTCAGTTTTTGCTTCAGTTTTTGCTTCAGTTTTTGCTTCTGCCTTATCACCAGTGACAGCTTTTACTACCTCTTTAGTAGCCGCGTCTGTAGCCGCATCTGTAGCCGCTTTTACTACTGATTCTGCTGGGTTAGCAAATAGTGCCGATGCTGCAAATGCAGAGATTAGTACGATTTTTTTCATATTATTCCTTTGAGAATGAAAATTATGTTAATCGTTTAATATACAACCAAACAATTACATCTATTATGCTATCTATATATCTATAAGGTTTTGCTTACATAACTAGCTAAAAAATAATGCTATTATAAAAATGTCACTAAATTATCATTAATATCTATTAATTACCCAATTAAGTCTAATTTTTTTATTTTTATAGATATACTACCAAAAATTTTATAAGGATACTATATGTCAAAATCTATCATATTTGATACTGAGACTACAGGAGTATTGACCGAAGATCGTATTATTCAGATAGGTGCTATAGTCGTAGACTCAAAAGATAGAGATTATCTCAAGATATACAATGAACTATGCTCGACTACTATACCTATCAAGATAGAGGCTATCTCAGTGCATGGTATCAGGGAGGTAGAGCTAGATGGCAAACCTACCTTCAACCAGAGTGATTTTGTAAAAACTCTAAATAGATTAAATAGTGGTGAAAACTACCTCATAGCACACAATATAAATTTTGATCTTGGTATGTTGGCCAAAGAGGGATTTGAGAATAAAATGCAACTCGTAGATACACTTCAGTGTGCCAAACATCTATGGGAGATAGGTGAAGAGATCAATGAGTATACTCTACCAAATCATAAACTACAAACCCTTAGATATATGATGCTTACAAAAGAGGATGAGTCTAAAGAGGCTTCTAAATATGGTATAGATATCAAAGCCCATGATGCCCTTAGTGATGTAGTCATACTAAAATTGATCTTGAGAGAGATATATAAGAAGATCATGAAAAAATATAATTTAGATAGCTATGAGAAGATTATGAGCAAGATGGTAGAGCTCACCAAACTACCTGTAGAGGTGAAGATCATAAATTTTGGCAAATATAGTGGAAAGAGTATCAAAGAGATAGAGCAGATAGATTCAGGTTGGATAGATTGGTTATATAGAGAGCAAAAAAAGCAAAGAGATAGTAGTGACTCCAAATTCAATAGAGATCTCTTCTATACCCTAGAGAAGATAAGAGCCAAGAGAGCCAGATGAGTACAAATTATATACTATTTGATAGTGAATCTACAGGCAACAGAAGAGAAGATAGGATCATTCAGTTAGGATTGATGATATTTGAGGATCTATCAAGTGATAACCCTATAGAGGTCTATAGCGAACTCAACTATAGTAGTGTAGAGATGATGTATGAAGCTATGGAGATACACCACATAACCCCAGAGATGATAGAGGGTAGAAGAGATCTACAAGATACAGATGGGTATAAGAGATTGATAGAACTCAACACTCCCAACACTATATTTGTATCCCACGATACACCAGCAGATCTCAAGATGCTAGAGAGAGAGGGTTTCCAAAGCACAATGCAAATCCTAGATACCCTCAAGTGTGCAAAACATATATATAGTGAACTAGACGCATATAGATTGCAATATCTTAGATATAGATTGGAACTATATCAACATGAGAAGAGTATAGCAGATAGTTATCAGGTAGGAGAGATAAAAGCACATGATGTTATAGGGGATATCATCATAACAAAACTACTCCTCTCCCGATTGGTTTTGGATACAAAGAGAGAGTTTGGACTCACAACAGATCAAGAGGCTATAGAGAAGCTCATAGTGCTATCAAATACTCCTGTCTTGATAAAGAGATTTCAGTTTGGTAAATATAGGGGTGAGTATATAGATGATATTATCCATACTGACTGTAGATATATTGAGTGGATGAAAAAAAATCTTGAATTAGATGAAGATATGTGCTATACGCTTGATTATTATCTATAATAGAAAAATGAATAATATTATGGTAAAATTCGCAAAATTTATTTCCATGAAATGAGAGTAATATAATGACAGAATTTGATTATTATGAGATATTAGAGGTTAGTAGAGATTGTAGTAGTACAGAACTAAAGAAGTCTTATCGTAAACTAGCTATGAAGTATCATCCTGACCGTAACCCCGATGATAAAGAGGCTGAAGATAAGTTCAAGCAGATCAATGAAGCTTATCAAGTACTTAGCGATGATGAGAAGAGATCTATATATGATAGATATGGTAAAGATGGACTCAATCGACAAGGTGGCGGTGGATTTGGTGGTGGCATGGATGATATGATGGATATCTTCAACTCCATGTTTGGTGGAGGGTTTGGTAGTGGATTTGGTGGAGGATTTGGTCAAACTAGACGAGATCCTAGCCAAAAGTATGCACTAGACTTCGAGATGGAGTTGTCTCTAGCATTCAATGAAGCAATATTTGGATGTGAAAAAAAGATAGATATCAAATACAAAACACTATGTAGCAAATGTAAAGGTACAGGAGCCAAAGATGGTAAGCTAGAGACATGTGACTACTGTAATGGTCAAGGTCAAGTAGTGATGCGTCAAGGTCCTATGACTTTCGCCCAAACCTGCCCTAAGTGTAAAGGTGAAGGCAAAAAGATCATACAGAAGTGTGATAGTTGTCATGGCAAAGGGTATAAGGTAGTTAGTGAAACTATCACTATAAATATACCAGCTGGTGTAGATAGTGGCAATAGACTAAGGGTGCAAGGGTACGGTAATGAAGATAGACATGGTAGAAGAGGTGATCTCTATATCACATTCCGTGTAGAAGAGGATGAAAACTTTGTAAGAAATGGAAATGATATATATATAGAGGTGCCTGTATTTTTCACTCAAGCTATATTGGGTGAGACTATCACTATCCCATCACTTGATGGTCAGCTAGAGTTAGAACTCAAATCAGGTACAAGAGATAAAGAGCATTATGTATTTAAGGATGAGGGTGTTGTAGATGTGCATAGTGGCAAAAAAGGTCGTCTTATAGCTCAAATACAGTTCAAGTTGCCCAAGAAGATAAATGATGAGCAGAGGGAGCTTCTACTCAAACTACAAGAGAGCTATGGTGTAGAGAGTACTCCTCACAAGAGTTCACTAGAGAGTGCTTTTGACCGTGTTAAGGATTGGTTCAAGGGGGAGTAGCGTATGATCTACTTCATAGGTGCAGGTAGTGGAGATCCTGAGCTTCTGACTATAAAAGCACACAATATCCTAAAGGTAGCAGACGCTATACTATATACAGGGTCTCTCGTACCCAAAGAGATACTAGAGTGGTGTAGGGATGATGCTATCATAGAGGATTCTCAGGGGATGAAGTATCATGAGATATTTGAGTTTTTGCAAAGGTATAGAGATAGTACAACAGTAAGACTACATACAGGTGATCCATCTATCTACTCAACATTGGCAAAGCAGATATCCTATCTACAAGAACAAAACATAGAGTATAGTGTCATACCTGGTATAAGTGCTGCTTTTGGGGCTGCTGCTTCTCTAGGTATAGAGTATACTATCCCTGGAGTATCTCAAACCATCATACTCACTAGAGTAGAGGGTCGCACTCCCAATCCTGAGTCACTAGAGAATATACTTAGATGCAAAAACTCCTCTTTGGTATTTTATCTCTCTATACTACTACTAGATAGACTCAAAAGAGAGGCATTGGATATGGGGTATAGCCCTGATACTCCTTGTTGGGTGGTAGAGAAGGCTACTTGGGCAGAGGAGGCTATATATAGAGGTACTATATCTGATATCAAGGAGAGAGTCTCTCATATCCGTGGAGTAGCTCTGATCCTCTTGGGTGATTTTCTCTCTCAAGAGGAGATTGTAGAGTCGCATCTATATGTCAAACCACTACTTAAAGAGTCACAAGTTTGAGAGTAGCTATTATTACTATCAATCAACCTAGTTTAGATAGTGCTTTGACTCTACTGCCATATCTATATGACTACGATGTAGATCTGTATGCAAAATATAGCTCAAATCACAAACTAGATGATATGATTGTATTTGATAGATTGGATGATATACTCCCACAGGCATGGGCAGAGTATGATATCATCATACCGATATTGGCTATAGGTGCAGTAGTACGGAAGATCGCCCCACTACTTAGAGACAAATCTACAGATCCTGCTGTAGTAGTGGTCGATTTAGCACTTAGCAAGATACTACCTTTGGTCGGTGGTCATATAGCTGGAGCAAATGAGTTCTCCAATATATTGGCACTGAGATTGCCAAATGCTATCAATTTCATATCTACTGCTACAGACCAGACCAATACACTTGCGTTTGACAATCTAGCCAAGAGTAGAGGGTGGGAGATACTCAATCTCAAATCACTAGCAAATATATCAAATAGACTACTCAATAAAGAGGTAGTCAAGGTAGCGACATATAAGAGTATATTTGATAGTATTGAGAGTAGAGAGTATCTTCGGTTGATAGATTTCGATGATATTGATGAAGATAGTGTAGTCATCTCTCCTATAGTAGACTCAAACTATCTTACGCTAAGACCCAAGATATATCTAGGTATAGGGTGCAATAGAGGCACTACCAGACAGGAGATCAAGATAGCAGTAGGAGTATTTTTGCAGAGATATGGATTGAGTATAGATCAGATAGACTCTATAGCCTCATTTGAAGCCAAACGGGATGAAGAGGGATTGTTGGAGTTTGCCAAAGAGAGTGGGTTGTGTATAGAGTTTTTCGACAAGGAGTCTATCAATGCTCTTGAGATAGAGTTTTCTCACTCTGCATCTACCAAATTTTTTGGTCTTAAGGGTGTAGCAGAGCCAAGTGCTATTTTGGTATCCAAATATAGAGAGTTGATCATCAAAAAAGAGGTATACAACTCTGTAGTTACGATAGCAGGAGCACTATAAGCCCCCACCATTCACATGTACCTATCTTACTATCTTGCTAAATTTACTACCCTCTATAGTGAGATTATACATTAAGCCCTTATTTCCAAATACAAACCCTATCACGGACTTGTTTAGTGTCGCATTATTCAAATCTTTGCCAATGCCTAGGTTTACAAGTGCTACGGAGCCATCTACCCCAACTGTCCAGCCATCTTTGTTTCTAAAATCATTGAGTGCTTTATCGGTAAGAAAAGCTATGATGATAGATTTTTGTTGTAGACCAAACTGAAAGCCTATAGATGCAGATGCTGTACTATAGTACATTATACTCTTCCCATCTACTCTCAATACACCCTCACCATACTCACCACCTACACCTATACCAGCCTTGACTACACTAGGGAATATCAATAACCCCTTAACCTTATCATTGACAAATTCAAGTGATCCCTTAACCTCTCTATTGAACTCTTTTAGTGCCAAATCGGCCTCATGATCTATCTGTCCAGCTGTCTTCGCATAGAGTGATGGACTAAGAAAAGTAATTGAAGCAATCAAGAGAATAAACCTAATCAATTTCATACTGTTATCCTTTTTGTAAAATTTATAGTAAGATTATAGCAAATAATATTAAATAGATAGATATTTTGGTATACTTTCACAAATATTATCACTAGTTTAAGGATAAAATATGAAAATAGAGACAAATAGATTGATAGCTTTATCTATGGTAACTATGATTAGTTTGAGCTTTACGGCTTGTACCAAAGCACCGACACCAACTCCTCAACCCAGAAATATAGAACATCATACTCAAGAGTACAAGAGACAACAACAGATAGCTAGACAACAGCAGATAGCTAGACAAGAGAGAGAAGCCAAAAAAAATCAAGCTTACAAAAATGCTATGCGTGAAGTGGGAGCTATTATCAAAAGTGATAGCAACTACAGAAGATTGAATCTTAGTACTGTTGAACTCAAAAATTGGTTTACTGATGTCACATTCAAGGTATGGGACCACCAGATAAGCAAAAGACAATTTATATCAATGGGGCTTGAAAAGTTTCCAGACCATGCATATGAGTTCAACCTAATAGCCACAGAGCTTATGACTAGATAGAATACTCCATCTGGAGTGATCTATCCAAGCTACTCTACTTCGCACCCTCTTTGAGAAATACTGTCTTTATAGTCTTGATCAATACGACACTATCCATCCATAAGTTCCAGTTGCGTATATACCACATATCCAACTCTATTCTAGATTTGAAATCTACCTCATTTCTACCACTCACCTGCCAAAGACCAGTAATACCAGGACGAACAGATAGTATAACATCTATCGCTTTTCCCACTTCATCTTTTTCATTTACCATATATGGACGAGGACCGATGAAGCTCATCTCCTGCTTAAATATATTGAATATCTGAGGGAGTTCATCAAGAGAGGTACGACGAAGTACTTTTCCTATGTTTGTGATACGCGGATCTTCTCTATATTTGTGATACTTCTCATAATACTCTATCTCATCTGGATTTTTTGACAAGTACTCTTGTAGTATGGTTTCACTATCCTCATACATAGTTCTAAACTTATAGCATATAAAAACTTCACGATCTCTTCCTAGCCTCTTTTGCTTGAAGATTATAGAGGCATTTGGCTCCTCTCTATATATCCTATATGATATGTAGATCATAGGCAAGATCAAAAATGGAGTGATCATCAGCGACAAGAGAAGATCTGTAACTCTCTTCATATGTAGACGATATCTGCTCTTGAGTCTATTTTGAAATACTATGAGATTGGTTCTTGTGTTTGATAGCTCATATATATGAGAGTGGGTGAGATCATAATCATCCATCAGGGGTATGAATATCACTTCACTTCTCTTTTTTATCTGAGAGGCTATGATATTTTTGAGTTCAGATACATCACTATTGGCAGAGTTGACAAATACTGTATCGGGCTCTTGTGCATCCTCTGGCTTGATATACCCCAGGTATGGATTGCCATATATCTCATCAGTCAAGAATGGATCATCTCCATATATTTTTGCTCTTTTTCTCCATAGCCCTAGAAAGTATAGAAGTTTTTTGGTAAAGTTCTTTGATAGTGGAATGATAAATGCCATTATGAGAAAAGATAGACCTATAACGCTTCTTGAGTATACTCCTACTGATTTGGTGATAGCTAGATAGGCAAATACAAGCAATGCACTAAATATAATACCCTTAAATATCAATCTACTCTCATGCCAAAAGTCATAGCGATAAGTATATATACCCTCATAAGCAAATAACAATACAGGCAGTACATAGAGAGGTAGTATGGCTCTATAGTTTGATAGTGAAGCTGTATGCATAGTACCAAAAAAGTCTGTAAAATAGCTACGGATAAAGTCAGCAAAATATATAGCAAAAGATATAATCAAAAGATCAAAAAATATAAAAATAATTTTAGATACTATCTCTCTCATATCTATAAACCTTTGAGTAAATAGTATGAATTTTAGCTAAATATGGATTGAATGTAGTTGATAGTGAGGCTATTTGTATTAAATATTTACAAGAGAAGATCCCTTGTAAATAGTAAAAAGATAGAGACTATCTTTTTGAGAACTGTGGAGATCTTCTCGCTTTTTTCTTACCTGGTTTCTTTCTCTCAACGACTCTTGAGTCACGAGTGAGTAGTCCCATAGGCTTGAGGATTGATCTAAAAGACTCTTCATATCCTACCAATGCTTTAGTGATACCATGTTTGAGTGCATCTGCTTGAGCTGAGTATCCTCCACCTAGTGTAGTAGCTTTGATATCGACAGCATCTAGCTGTTTTGTAGCCTCTAGTGGTAGTCTTACTTTCATCTTGATAGCTTCGTGACCACCTAGCCACTGATCAAGTGTTTTACCATTGATAGTCATCTCGCCATTGCCTGGAGTCAACCAAACTTTAGCAATAGCAGCTTTTCTTTTGCCTGTTGCATAAATAGTAGCCATCTTTTAGTTTCCTTTGTTTAGTTGTGCAGTGTGTGGATGCTCTGATCCTGCATACACTTTGAGCTTTTTGAGCATTTGTCTACCAAGTGTTGTCTTTGGTAGCATACCTCTGACTGCAAGTCTATATAGCTTTTCAGTATGGTTCTCTAGCATATCGCCTAGCTTTTTACTCTTAGTAGATCCGAAATATCCACTATGTGTAAAGTACTCTTTATCATCAAGCTTTACACCTGTGAATTTTGCTTTTTCTGCATTGATAATGACTACAAAATCGCCACAATCTACATTTGGTGTAAATGATGGTTTGTGTTTGCCTCTTAGAAGTGTAGCTACCTCAGTCAAGATACGACCAAAAGTTTTACCCTCTGCATCGATCAAAACCCAGTCTCTCTGTACTTCATGTGGTTTCATGACAGATGTCAATTTCATGATGTTCCTTTTATGTTTTGTGGGTGGAAGTATAACAGACGATACTTAAAAATAGTTTAATTTTAGCTTCATTTAAGTAAATAATCCATTGATGGTTATCCTATTAGGTTTGATACAGTTTATTAGTGTTATGATATCTACCGCACAATTTGGGATAGATGAGGATAGATAATGGATAAAAACCAATATGAAAAAGAGATATTTGAAGCATATATAGCTACTGAGAGTCAATTTGATTGGTATCGTAGGGCATTTGACTACTATGATAGTAGGGGTGGCAAGATTGGATGGTATTGGAATAGCTGGGCTATGATAGGAGGCTTTTGGTATCTGCTCTATCGCAAAGAGATGAATATGGCTCTATGGACACTATTTATCACTCTACTTATAGCTACTATATTGCCATTTGGGTTGTATATATTTGTCATTCCTATATATATGGTATCTATGGGTGGATTTGCTACATATTTTATATATAAGCAGTATCACAACAAGAGGGATAGCCTAGAGAGCATACTCAAAGATGAGACCAAATCTATAGTAGTGATGAAGCACCAGTTGGGTGGAGTGTATCACTGGGCTATATATTTGGCTATAGTCTCCTTGGTATCTCTGATACTGATACTTATAGCTCTATACTCTATCTCTAATAGTGTGAGATAGCATATGAAAAAGATAGGCCCAAATAGCGACTGCCCATGTGGAAGCAGGATCAAATACAAAAAGTGCTGTCAAATATACCACAAAGGTGCATTAGCAAAGAGTGCTTTGGTATTGATGAAGTCAAGATACTCTGCATACGCTACTAACAATATCAAATATATCATAAAGACAACCCATAAAGATAGCCCTCACTACTATGAAGATAGAGAAAAATGGCAAAGTGACCTAGAGGAGTTTTGCCAAACTTCACAATTTTTAAAATTAGATATTTTGGAGTATATTGATGGTAAAGATGAGGCTTTTGTGACCTTTAAAGCTACTCTTGATAGGGGTGAGATGGTCGAAAAGAGTAGATTTGTTAAGGTTGACAATAGATGGTTATATGAGAGTATAGTTGTGATATAATCCTACTGCATAATTGGGAATAATACAAACAAAATATATAAGGAGTTCCAGTGGCAACAGCAACAGCAAGACATATTTTAGTAAACGATGAGTCTAAATGTCTAGAACTTAAGAGTCAAATAGTCTCAGGAGAGGCAACTTTTGAAGAGATAGCAAGAGATCATTCACTATGTCCATCAGGTGTCAAGGGTGGAGATTTGGGTAGCTTTGGTCAAGGTCAAATGGTACCAGAATTTGATCAAGTTGTATTCAATGATGAAATAGGCGTAGTGCATGGACCGATCAAAACACAATTTGGATATCATCTACTAGAGATAACAGAAAGAAGTAACTAACCTACAGATAGAGGATCAAGTATCTATCCACTACTTGATCTCTACTCTATCTCTATGATCTACTACCTAATATCAGTCAATTGGTAGATAAATCTCTGTTTTTAAGTTTTTTGGTTCTGTTCTTCTTGGATCACGATTTAGGTATATTTCAAATATTGGTCTCTCCTCTATTTTGATACCATTTTCCATCATCCAATCCCCCCATCATATCATAAGTTGATTTCAAATTTTCATATGCTTCTTATGATTTGGAATTTGCCAATCTCTTAGCCCCTTTAAAGTCTATCTTGCCACTACCTAGCTTTGGTAACTCATCCAATTTTATATATCTGCTAGGTCTCATGATAGGTATGATAGAGCTTGATTTGACTCTATCTTTTAGCTCCTCTTGAGATAGATCTCCGCTAAATAATAGCACTATCTGTTCACCTTTTTTATCATCATCTATAGTTGTAGCACATATAGCTATCTCATCACCAAATAGTTCTGCTAATCTCTGCTCTATGCTACCTAAACTTATCATTTCACCACCTATTTTAGCAAATCTACTATATCTATCTACTATAGTGATGAAGCCGTCACTATCTAAGTGTCCCTTATCTCCTGTAAGGTAGTATATTATACCACTATCTCTATATATCACCTCATCTGTTTTCTCCTGATCATTCAAATATCCACTCATCACTTGAGCACCACCTACTATGATATGACCATCTTCGCCTAGAGGTAACTCCTCCATACTATCAGGATCTACTATCTTGACTATAGTACCAGGGATTGCTTGTCCTACTGTACCTAGTTTATTGCCTATGACAGGTTTCATAGTATCTATATCCAACATATCAGGCATATTTACTGATATGACAGGTGATGTCTCTGTCGCACCATACCCCTCATATATATCTATACCAAACTTCTCTCTAAATGCTTTTTTTATCTCAGGTTTGAGTTTTTCTGCACCAGCTACTATCATACGAAGTGAATCAAACATAAGAGGGTGTAACTTTCTGTTGCGTGTATATAGCCTAAAGAATGTAGCTGTACCGAACATAATAGTAGCTCTATATCTAGCTGTAAGTCTACCTATAGTATATGCATCTGTAGGATCTGGAGCAGATATCATAGTGATACCCTCACTAAGTGGTAGTAGTGTAGTGATAGTAAGTCCAAATGAGTGAAATATCGGTAGAGAGTTGAGTATCACATCATCATCTTGAAAATTGAGTAGAGCTGATACCTGTTTGATATTTGCCAACAGATTTTTGTGTGTAAGTAGTATCCCTTTAGGGCTACCTTCACTACCACTACTAAATAGTATAGTAGCTATATCATCTAGTTTTGTAGGTGCAAAGTATAGCATCTCTATCATCCAACTAGGAGATATATAGGCTTGTAGAAGTGATATAAATTTATCTACTTTGCTAAATGAAGCTCCCATACTCTCTACACTAAGCACTCTATCTCCTATGGTATCACTAAAGTCAAATCCTTTGTCATTTAGCTTTTTTAAGAAACTATCAGAAGTTATGACTGTTTTTATATCTGCTTTTTTTAGAGCTATAGCCATGCCCTCTGATGATAGAGTATAGTTGAGGTTGACTACTCTTTTTCCTAGTATTAATATAGCTAGATTTATGATAGAACCTATAGATGAAGAGGGGAGTAAGATACCTATATTTTCTTGGGTTTCTAGCCTACTTTTGAGGGCTTTGACAAATAGTAGTACAGCTGTTATCATCTTGGCATTTGTGAGATCTGCTCCTAGTGCATCCACTACAGAGCGTTTGGATAGATTGGCTTTGGATCGTCTAAGCCAGTGGTAGTGTAGAGGTCTACTCTCCTCTATACTCTGAGACCAAGTCTTAAGCGATAGTAGCTTGATCTCTTGTTTTAGTTGCTCTGCTGTAGTAGTAGATGGTAGTGGTGAACCAAATTTTACTATAATATCTCTCTTTTTGCCATCATTTGATATCATCTTATACTGTTTAGAGGCTCTAGAGAATGTAGAACCCCAAAGCCCATGAAGGTATATGGGTACTATGGGATGGTTACTATCTTTGATAGCATACTCATACCCTCTTTTAAACTCTGCTAATTGACCATTGTAGCTTATCCTTCCCTCTGGAAATAGTGCTACCACTTCACCATTATCAAGTCTCCGTCTTATCTGCTCTATAGAGCTTTTGCTACTTGCATTGGAGATAGGTATGACATTGAATATCTTGAGAAAACCTTTGAGATACCAACGATTGTAGATACTCTTTGCCATTACAAACTTTATAGCTCTAGGTGAAGCTACTTGAATGATAAGCCAATCTATCCAGCTGATATGGTTGCTAAGTAGTAGTACACCACCACTTTGAGGCAGATGCTCTATACCCTCTATAGTTAGGGTATATCTACTCTTTAGTATAGGTATCAAGAGTATTCGTGCAAAGAGGTGGGGTAACTCTCTAACTGCATATAGTGAACCCAATAGTGTGATGAGAGAGGCAGTAAAAAATAGTGTCATACTACTCCAACCCAACTCTACAAGTACTATAGAGAGTACCAAAAAAGCCAACATTATAATGTTTTGTATAAAGTTGTTACCAGCTAGTATAAGTCCCAATTGTGATGATTTGGCAAAGTACTGTATAGAGGCATTTAATGGCACTATGAGAAGTCCGCCAAAAAATCCAAACGATATACTACCTATGCTCATTCCCAATTTTGTAGAGCTAAATGTAAATATGAGTAGTGATACAAATATCCCTAATGCTCCTAGAGGTACGATACCCAACTCTATATGCTTTTTTGACCATCTACCAGCTACTATTGAACCTACCATGAGTCCTATAGCACTAAGTGCCAATATCCCTTGGACTATGATAGCATTCTCATCTCCTGTCATATCCTTATAGTGGGCAGGAAAAGCAGCAATCATCATCTGCCCAGCACCCCAAAATATACCTAGTGCAAAGATACTAAGCCATATATTTCTGTCTGATTTGAGTAACTCTATATTTGATTTGAGATATTTTAGATTTAGATACTCTTTTAGTAGAAATTTATCATCTGCTGTAGTAGGAGTGATGATAGGTAGTCTATAGCTCATAAGTGCCTCTATTGTAGAGAGTAGTATGAGTAAAAAACCTATAGGTATAAGATGAGGCATTAGTTTATGAGGAGTATCCCCTCCTATATATAGGTATTCAAAGAAGATAGAGAAGAGTATAGATGCAGCCAATATAGATATGATAGTTAGTGCTTGTACTATACCATTGGCACTACCTAAGTTTGGTGTACCTACTAACTCTTTGATAAGTCCATATTTGGATGGTGAGTAGATAGCACTCTGGATAGCCAATATAAAGGTGAGAGCAAATGCCATATAGAACCACCCCATAGCATAACTTATAGTGATGAGTATAGTGATAGGTACAGCAAATAGGGCTGAGTATCGTATCACTATACTCTTGGCAAATCTATCACTGATATAGCCTGATGGTGAAAATAGTAGTATAAATGGTAGCAGTATCATAGCATTGATGAGAGCTGTAAGTATGATGAGGCTATCTCCATCATAGCTCTTGAGTAGTATATTTTGTATAGTGATTTTATGTCCTATATCCACTATGACATTGATAAGTAGTATCATTAGATATGGCATGAAGCCACGGATAGTTAAAAGGTGTTTCATTTTGTATCCTTTGTTATCTCTTGGTTTGTTGTTGATTGGTATGATTTGAGTGTCTGCATATTGTATATATACTGTTTGAGTATAAGAGTTGTATCTAGTAGACTTTTAAATGTTGAGTTTTGCTTTTGCTCTTCTACGGATTTTAGTAGTTGTTGAGCAGTATCTACCTCTTTTGTAGCTATAGCTTTAGCACTATCTACATAGCTATCTACTATAGAGCAGTTATCTGTCAACTCATCTATGAAGAGTAGTATCTCTATGATCTCTATCTCCTTATCTGTCAAACAACCATCTCTAAGGTAGATCAACTCTCTTTGTATATACTCATCTATCTGCTTTTTTGGTATATTGAGCTTCTGTGCTACATCCTCAATACTGTATGTAGATATATATGTAGTTCCCATCAATATATCTAGCGTCTCCCATATCCCACGAAATCCATCAGAAAAATCAAATGCACCACTTTGAAGTATACTCTTTATCTCATCTATAGATGTATCAAAATATTTCTGTAGATATGAGATGAGATGAAGTCTATCTACTATAGATTCATCATATAGATGTAGGTTTGGTTTTGGCTTTTGTGGTTGAGGTAGTAGCCCCTCCTTGATATAGTAGAGTATAGTTGATTTAGGTACACCAGATCTCTTGACCACTTCACTCATCTTAACAGGCATATTTGACCCCCTCTTAGATAATAGATCAAATTATATCGTAAAGAGTATAAAGTGTCAAGTTATACTTTACATAAGTATATAGAGTATTGAAAAGTGAAAGATTATCCCAAATTGTGCAGTAGAATTCTTAGCTCACCTGCATTTTTATGCTCTACTACTATAGAGAAGTGGTGGTACCTAATCTTTTTTCCATATTGTCCTGACTTTTCTGTCTTTGTTTTTTGTACTTATTGTATATAGCTTCAAGTCTCTTCTCTTTACCTATGAAGTTCCATATCTTGTTATTGTTGCTATGCGTGATATAACTTTGAGTCCTAGCTCAATCTATAGCTATAGTAAGCTTCTCTGTCTAGGTGGTGTTTTGGTGCGAAAGTTAATATATTAATTATCCACCCCACCCATGCATTTTTTTAGAGATTATCAGATCATACCGTTCAAAGATATCCAAACTATTTGTAGCTACAAAATTGTTCTGTGATAGTAGTTCACTCCATATGTAATTTTGTTCAAGATCACCTTTGGGGATAAATATCAATATCAAACCACCATTTTTTATGACACCATAAGACTTTTTTAGGAATGACTCTCTCTCCTCTTGAGCTATATTGCTAGTGACAAATAGATAGTCATATAATTTTGCTTGTATGTTGTATCTAGCTTGAGATAGGTTAAATCTCTTTATGCGGATAATTTTGTTCTCACTGTATCTTGTCGTTGCTTTTTGGAAATATATATCATTGGTACAGTTGAGTTGATACTCATACTCATGCTCTCTACATAACTCATATATCTTCTTAGTAAGTAGGTGGCTTCCCTCACTAAAGTGCATAACCCTAATAGCTGGGTATATATCTATGATACCCAAGAGTTGATCTATCTTATTCTCTTCGAGTTGCATCATCTATCTCCTTGCATGTTTATCCAATGAGAGTGTAACATAAAAATTTAAGAGCTAATGAGTATAATCATTTTTATACATTAATTTAGTAAAAAGTTTACAATATGGAGATTGGATTTTAATGACTTCTAAAAAAATGATGAGAGTATTGTCTCTACAGCTACCAAGTACAAAGAGCTATCGTGAAAATCTTGATAAGTTGTTGGAGTTCATAGAGCTACATAGAGATAGAGAGTTGATAGTAGCCCCAGAGGTATATCTCACAGCGTATGACTATCCCAATATTGAAGAGGCAGCTAAATTTTCAGCAGAAGCACTAGAGATACTCAAAGATAAGATATCGGATCAGATATTGGTCATAACACTTATACTAAAAGATGGTGATAGCTTCGTAAATAGAGCTGTTGTGATACACGATCATCAAGTAGTATATCAACAAGACAAAGCAAAACTCTTTAAGTTGGGTGATGAAGATAAGTATCTTAAGTCTGGAGATATAGAAGATATCAAGCCATTTGAGATAGATGGTGTCAAGTATGCTCTGCTTATCTGTTTTGAACTTAGGTTCAAATACCTATGGAGAGAGATAGAGGGAGTTGATATCATTTTGGTACCTGCTAGATGGGGATTGCCACGCAAAGCACACTTAGAGATATTGTCAAAAGCACTAGCCATAATAAATCAATCTTTTTTAGTCCTATCCAATAGTAGTGATAAAGATATGGCAAGTTCATCAGCTATCATATCGCCAAATGGTGATGCTACAGTCGATGATGGTAGTAGTGAGATAGTAGGAGAGATTGAATTTTCTGAGATCAAAAAGATGCGTAGATATATCATTATGGATTGATAATTTCAGGCTAATTTTTACAAGGATTTATCTTAATTATATCTACTTCTATTTAGGTAATCTAACACTAAAATTATGGTATAACTATCTTTAATGCCATTTTGGATAAAATTGCAATAATATTATAAATTAAGAGAGATTATGCCAGCAACTATTAAGCTTCGCAGAATGGTCGAAGAGATTAAGAAAGAGTTTAGATTAGATCCACATGTTGAAAATGCTTTTATGCATATCGACCGTGAAGTTTTTGTACCTAGAGCTTTTAGGCATCTTGCTTACAATCTTGACGCACTGCCTATGTTGGCTAGTCAGTGGATCAGTTCACCTCTTACGGTTGCGAAGATGACTCAACACTTAGATCTAAAAAATGTAGATAGTATACTAGAGGTAGGGTGTGGTAGTGGATATCAAGCAGCTATATTGAGTCAAATATGCAGAAGAGTATTTACCATAGAGAGGATAGATACCCTTATGAAAGAGGCTAGAGGTAGATTCTCTGCACTAGAGATCAACAATATCTTTACACATTTTGATGATGGGCAGAGGGGTTGGAAAGCACATGCTCCATATGAGAGGATACTCCTCTCTGCCACAGCCAAAAGTATACCGACAGCTCTATTTGACCAACTCTCAGATGGTGGTATATTGGTAGCTCCTGTCCAAGATGGATCAAAGGAGATCATCACACGATTTTACAAGCGAAGAGGACGCATCACTAGTGAGGCTATAGAGGCTTGTAGATTTGTACCTATTCTTGATGGTACAGAGAAGTAAACTTACAAAAGGTAGTATATCGTGATATTGACTATGGATATAGGTGGGAGTAATATTCGCTACAATATCATAGATAGTAGTGAAGAGATAGTAGAGCACCACTCTATGAGCAGTAGAGATATATCTATCATTGATGTTATAGAGTCTATCATCAAAGCATATGATATATCAAAGATAGGCATATCATACGCAGGTCAGATAGATAATGGAGATATACTATCTTCACCCAATATCAGAGTAGATCGACCAGATATAGAACACTATTTTAAAGAGCGATATGGTATACCGTTGGCTATAGATAATGATCTCAAGTGTGCTGCTCTTGCTGAGCATGACTACTGGAGATCTAGTGGTAGTATAGTGGTGGCATATATCGGTACTGGATTTGGTGCTGCTATCGTAGAGGATGGTAGAGTAGTAAGAGGTAGTCACAATCTAGCTGGTGAGATAGGTCATATACCATTTAGGAACTCTCCTATAGCTTGTGGTTGTGGCAATCACTACTGCATAGAAGCCTCATGTTCGGGAGAAGCGTTGAGTAAATATATAGACTATTATGATCTGCCTATAGATAATGATCCTTTAGATAGCTTAAAAAAACTCAACAACCCCAATGCTCAAAAAATATTGGATAATTTTCACGAAGGGTTACTCTTTGCAGTTGCTACCATCATATCTCTGCTAAATCCAGAGAAGATAATACTTGGTGGAGGTGTAGTAGATAAGAATCACTATCTACTGGACTTCATAAAAGAGAATATAGATAGATATGCTCTCTCTACATCTTTGAAGCAGACAGATATTCTCATAAGTCGATTGGATGATGCACCTATAAGGGGAGCTAGATTGCTATTGGATAGCAACCAACAGAGTAAAAATAGATAAAATAGAGGTATAATATGATAGAAGTTATTAATGGAAATAGAGAGTTTTTGGAGTCACTTAGATCTAAAAGTGCTACATTTATCCTATCGCTTAGCGGTACAGATACAGCCAACATAGATGGCATAACACAAGCAGGTATACCAGGTATGATATATCTCACCCCTACACTAGATGCTGAGTTTTTGACTACAGGTGAAGTGAGGAGTCTTGAGAATATAGCCAAGACCCCAAAAGGAGTACCCACTCCAGCACTTATCACTAGAGCTATCCATCTGCTATATCCATTTGCTCATATAGAGTTGTTGGATTTGGGATTGAGAGTTTTACCCAAGGTAGATGAAGTTACTACTCATAGTCTAGGTATAGAGCCTAGTGGCAGTATCACAACAGGAGCAGGTATAGATGCCAAAGCTCTATTTGATAAGGGTGTAGAGTTTGGCAAGAGATATACTACAGAAGATGACTATATCATATTGGGTGAGTCTGTACCATCAGGGACCACTACAGCTACAGCTACAGCCATAGGGCTTGGGTATGATGCTAGAGGTCTATTCAGCAGTAGCTTCAGAAATGTACCAAACTCCATAAGAGATAGAAGTATAGATGATGCTCTTAAGATAGTTGAGGGTATGGATGATATATTTGATATATTGGGTTCTCTATCTGACAATATGTTGATATTCAATGCAGGATTTATCATAGGTCTAAATGGTCGGATAGCTACTATACTAGCAGGTGGTACTCAGATGGCATCACTACTACTAGTAGTAGACTCTATAGCTAGATATATGGGTAGCAGATTTGATAGCTCCAACTTGGCACTTGCTACTACCAAATGGGTAGCAGAAGATCCACATAGTGATATCAAATCCCTCCTTGAGATGTTGGATTTCCCTATAGATGCCTACTATGCTGATTTTGACTTCTCACTCTCTAGCCATCCTGCACTCAAACTATATGACAAAGGTGAAGCCAAAGAGGGAGTAGGAGCAGGAGGTGCATTGGTATATGGGCTACTAAATGGATTGACTCCCAATGAGATCACAAGAGGTGTTGAGGAGTTTTTACGATAATGAATATACTCTACTTTGGTGGTCAAAAATCTGGCAAGAGCAGATTGGCAGAGTCCAAAGCACTAGAGATAGCTACTACCAAACCATACTATATAGCTACATATGATAGTAGTTATGTAGATAGTGAGATGCAGCTACGCATATCAAAACATATAGAGAGTAGGGATGATAGATTTGTGACCATAGAGGAGAGTAG
>Ga0256913_10000532_pt1 | contig 19814 bp, 23 predicted proteins | sample Axial_MatmetaG_FD_185970 | JGI IMG/M metagenome (GOLD analysis project Ga0256913, IMG submission 185970) | Deep-sea worm associated microbial mat communities from Axial Seamount, Juan de Fuca Ridge, Pacific Ocean - Axial_Mat | ecosystem: Environmental > Aquatic > Marine > Oceanic > Microbial... | reverse complement strand
GAGGATTCAGAAGAAAAAGAAAAATTTCCAAAGAAAAAGAAGAAAAAGAAGAATCCTTTTGCTAAAAAAGATGAAGATGACGACGAAGAATAATTATAAAAATTGAATATTTTAATTATTTTTATAAATAATTTTGGTTATAAATAATTATATATATTTAAGGGTAGTATTCATACTATCCAAAATAACACAAACAATAGGAGAACCATCATGCTAAACCAGCTTTTTGAAAAAATCAACTCAGAGCTGCTTAATGATGAGGTTAAACTCGAAATGACTGCTATGTTCGAAAGTGCTGTTAATGCTGCTATTGAAGCAAAAGAAACAGAACTTGAAGAATCTAATAAAGTAGAAATTAGTGAATTTAAAGACACTTTAACTACTAAATTAGACGAATATCTCACTTATTTTGTCGAGGAGTTTACTCAGGAAAATGAGCAACAAGTTGAAAATGCTGTGAAGATTAAAACAGCAGAAAAAGTTCTCAGTGTATTTGAAGGCGTTGTAAATGATTTCAATATGAAATTATCTGATGACGTTGTTACAAATGAAGCTGAACTTGAAGAAGCAAAAGCAACAATTAATACTCAAACCGAAGAACTTCTAGAAACTCGTAAAGAATTAGAAGCTCTTAAAGTTGAAAAAATTGTTGAAGGAATTGCCGCTCATTTTGAAGTGGAATCTGATCAAGAAAAATTCCGTGAAATTGCTAAAACTATTACCTTCAATGGTGATACAGAAGAATTTAAATCCAAACTCGTAGTTCTTGGTGAATCAATCGTTAATGTTGAAGAAGATGTAATCGAAAATCGTCTTGATGAAGAAATTGAAGATGTACAACTTGACGAAGAAAATGAGCCAACAAGAATGACCGATTACCTCACACAATTAGTATAATATAGGAGATTACAAAAATGTCAAAAATTTTACTTGAAAAATGGAATGATGTTATTACCGCTGAAGGTAATAAGCTCAAGCCTGTTCAAGAAGCTGAGGCAATGGCTCAAATTCTTGAAAACCAGGAAGAATATGTTCTTCAAGAAGAACAAAATAATACTGGGGATATGGCTCCTTTCTTTCCAATCTTAGTGCCTGCTGTACGTCGTGTATTCCCAGGACTTTTAGCTAACGATCTCGTTGGTGTTCAGCCTCTTAACGGTCCTACTGGTTACGCTTATGCTATCCGTTTCCGCTATGGTGATGGTGCTGAAGCTGATGCCCGTCCTTATCCTGCTCCTTTTGACCAAAGTGGTCTTAATCGCGGTGATTCAGCTAATCCTTTCGGATTTAAATCATGGGCTATCGTTTTAGAAGAAGTTCCAGGTGTTGCTCCATCTTTATATGCTGTCGGTGATGCTGTTCAGTTTGATGGTTCTGGTACTGATGACGCTGTTGTTGTTTATGCTGAGCCTGGTCGTGTTTTAGTTGACCTTGCTGATCCAGTTACTGCGCTTCCTAAATCTGGTGGTACTGTAATTATTGATGGTAATGCTGCTGAAAATGTTTCTCTTGCCCTTGGTAATGAAGCTGGTTTCAACATCATTTTCAAAGATTATGCTTCTAAAATGACAACGCAAGCTGGCGAAGCTCTTGGTACTGCTGGTACTTACGATGAGCGTGCCAATGCTATGAAGACTATGAAGATGAGCCTTGAGCGTGTTGCTGCTGAAGCACAAACTCGTAAGCTTAAAGCTGAATACTCAATGGAATTAGCTCAAGACCTTAAAGCTGTTCATGGTCTTAATGCTGAACAAGAACTCATTAACATCATCGAATATGAAGTTGGTGCTGAAATTGACCGTGAATTAGTAGACAAAATGAATGCTATTGCTACTGCCGGTCTTAATCCTTGGGTTTATGGTCTTACTTCTTCTTCTATCGCTCCTGGTACTAACGTATCTGATGGTCGTTGGGAAGCTGAGAAATTCCGTACTCTTTACACACGTATCGTTAAAGAAGCTAACACTATCGCTTTAACTACTCGTCGTGGTGCTGGTAACTTCGTAATTTGCTCTACTAACGTTGCTACTGCTCTTGAATCACTTTCTAGCTTTATGTATTCAGCTGTTCCAGGTACTGTTAGTGCTGGTACTGGTGTTTCTAAAGTTGGTGTTCTTGATGGTCGTTTCACTGTTTATGTTGATACATTCGCAATGATCGATTATATCACTGTTGGATACAAAGGTCCAGGTGCTTTTGATACTGGTCTTGTTTATTGTCCATATGTTCCATTGATGGTTCAAAAAGTTGTTGATCCTAACAGCTTCCAGCCAAAAATTGGTTTCATGACTCGTTACGCTATGATTGAAAATCTCTTCGGAGCATCCAATTACTATCGTCGTTTCTTTGCCGATTTCAGTGGTTCCTCTATCGCTGGTTCTTCTCTTTACTAAGTAGAAGATTCGTATAATATTAAAAACCTCCGTTGAAAAACGGAGGTTTTTTTTTGTCTAAAAAAACTTGACAGTTTTAAAATCCCATGATATACTAAAATCAACATTTTGCGGGAGAGTAACATGCATAAATCATTTTAAGATTTTCTTGACAATTTTTCATATTTTTGGTATTATAAATATATTAATAAAGGATATAAAAAATGGATTATAACGAACGAAGAAAAGAATTAATCGAACGATATAAAAAATTAAGAGAAGACGGAACAAAAGATTGTAAATTTTCAAAAGCTGACCTTCATAGTTCTTTTAACAATACCGAATTAACAATGAAATGGTTGAGTATTCGGGCTAATTGGTTACAATTACATCATTCATTCGAATATAAAAGAATGGAAGCATGGAAAAAAGCATATGAATATTATAAAACCGATTATCCTTTTACATTGAACACCAAAGATGAATACCAAAATATGATTAAAACAGATCCATCATATGCCGAAATTGCTGATTTGGCAACTATTACAAATGATGTGATTGATTATATTGACGCAACTTTAGAAGCCATTAAAAGCCGTGGTTGGGAAATCAAAAATTTTATAGAATGGATGAAATTTTCTCATGGACAATAAATTTATCACTTATTTGAAAGAAAATAATAAAAAAATGAAATATAGCTATGTCGAAGATGGAATTTATAGCTCAATTTTTATTTCTAAATATGGGGAATATTCAACTTTCGCTAAAGCCAAAAAAGAATTGACTAAATACACTAGACAAAGATTTAAAGAGTTTAAAAACGGATTGGCTGAATTACCTAAAAGTGCTGATGATATTAACGCTCCGCCGGGGTCTTATTATACTGTTTATTATGATGGAATGTTTACTACAATTGAAGCTAGTAATAGTAGTTCTGATCATAAAAAATTTAGTGATGCTAAAAAAGAAGCTAGATTATTTTTCAAACATAAAATTGATGATTGGAATGACGCTTGGAAAAGAGCCACTGCTTTAAAACCTGAAGATGTTGAAGAAGAATATAGATAATTAACGAAAGATTTTTTAATTGAACGATTTAATCAAAATAAATAAATTAAATTCAGCGGTGACATTTGTTGATTCTAATCCTATTATATTACAGGAATTAGAACGATATTTTCAAGCATACGCTTCTAATTATAGATTCCATCCGAAATATAAAGCTGGTTGGTGGGATGGCTATATTAAACACTTTCCTTTACATACACAACATTTGCCTATAGGTTTATTGAATGAAGTGTATGATTTTGCGCGAAATAGATATCAAATCCAAACAGATTTTCAAGTCGGTCATGAATTAGATCCAAAATTATTTAAAAAATATGTTGATGCTTTAAATATTCAATTTAGAGATCGTCACGGAAAAATTATACCATCCACACCAAGACCATATCAATATAAATCTGTATATGATGCTTTAACTAAACAACATATTAATATTGAAGTGCCAACATCTGGTGGTAAAACATTAATATCATATATGATTGCGAGATATATAATTGCTCGTGGGTTAAAATTATTAATGATAGTTCCTACTACAACATTAGTTGAACAATCTTATGGTGATTGGTTTGATTTTGGTTGGGATAATGTACGCGATAATGTTCATAAAATTTATTCTGGTCAAGAAAAATGGTTTGGGGCTCCTATAACTATATCAACATGGCAATCATTATATAAAGATAAAACCATTTTTGAACAATTTGATGCTTTAATTATTGATGAGGGTCATGGTGCTAAAGCCACTTCTTTAAAAAATATTGCGAGTTGGTGTTGTAATGCGGAGTGGAGGATTGGTATGTCTGGTACATATCCATCCAAAAATAATAAAGATGATTTATCAAATTATTTTAATATTGTTGGTTCATTGGGTCCAATTACTACATATACCACATATAAAGAAATGGAAGAACAAGGTTGGATTCCTAAAGTCAATATAATGGTTATAATATTAAAATATTCTCAACAAAGAAGAAAAGAAGCTGCTATTTTAATGACCAATCTTCGTCAAGAAGAAAAGGAATTAAAAGCACAGGGTTTGAGAGGTCCTTCAGCTTATAATGAAGAATTAGATTACATTCATAATTTTCCTGAACGCAATGAATTTTTGATTAAATTAATTAAGAATTCATGTGAGGGGAACACCATGATTTTATTTGCTAAAAAGGAGAAACATGGTATTCCTTTAAAAGAAGAATTAGAAAAAGCGTTTCACAACAAGAAAAAAATTGTATATATTGATGGTAATGTTTCAACTGAAAAAAGGGAAATGACTCGAAAGAAGGTGGATTTAGAAGATAATATGATTTTATTAGCTTCTTACGGTACATTTTCAACTGGTATTTCAATTAAGAATATTCACAATATTATTTTTGCTTCGAGTTATAAATCCAAAGTCAAAGTTTTACAATCCATTGGTCGAGGTTTACGGAAGATGGAAGGTAAAGAGAAAGTTACCATTTTTGACATTGTGGATGATTGTTCCATTAGAATGAAAAATTATCCCATTTATTCTAACACTTCATTAAAGCATTATAAGGAACGAGAAAAAATATATGATGAAAAAGGTCTTAATTGGAAGTCCATAATATATAAAATAAAATAAAAATTGACAAATTAAGAAAGCGGTGTATAATTAATGAAAACTTAATAAAAAGGATAATTATATGGCTAGAATAAAACATGAACATTATGTTAATAATAAAATATTTACAGAAATAGTAACAGAATGGGTAAAAGAATATAAAGAAGCCCAAAAAACAAATCAACCGTTACCACCCGTACCATATGAAATGGCAGATGCTTTTTATAAAATCGCAAAAAGATATTCATCAAAACCAAATTTTTCAGGTTACACATATAAAGATGATATGATAGGAGAAGCGATATATACTTGTATTAGATATGCCCATAATTTCAATCCCGAAAAATCAAATAACGCATTTGCTTATTTTACCCAATATTGTCATAATGCGTTTATCCAATGTATCAATAAAGAAAAGAAATTTGCCGATTTTAAATTTGAATTGTTAAAAGAGGGAGATGAAAAAATGGGCAAAAATGATTATCATGATATTACTTTATTTTACGAGGATGAAGATAATATTGGTATAGCAGAAATTGAAAAAGAAGAAGAACGAATTTTAAAAACCCAAATCACACCTATTGAAGAATTATTAAAAGACGAATTATGAAAAAATTTCAAAATGAAGGTTTAATTCCATTTATTACAGATACACATTTTGGCAATAAATCATTCAACAAAAATGTATTTGAAAGTATGATGTTATTTTTCGAGGAACAATTTTTTCCTTGGTGTTTAAAAAATAACATTAAAAATGTAATTCATTGTGGTGATTTAGTTCATAACCGAAATATTATTGATTTATGGATTAACCAACAAATTAAGAATCGGTTTTTCAAATTTTTTGAAGATAACAATATAAATCTTCATATATTGGTTGGTAATCATGATTTGTATTATAAATCTTCAATGGAGATCAATTATTTAATTGAGAACACTCGCGAATTCAGCAATATTAAAATATATGAAGACCAAGAAAAAATTCAGATTGGAAAATATACATTTTTAATGGTTCCTTGGGTTATTAACACAAAGGAATTTCAATTCAAAGAATCTGCTGATATTTGTTGTGGACATTTTGAGACTATTGGTTTTAAAATGACTTCTAATATGTATGCTGATGAGGGTTTTCAAGTCGGTGATTTTGAAAAATTCAAATTAATATTTAGTGGTCATTTTCATATTAAATCCACAAAGAAGAATCTTAGATATATTGGAACTCAATATCCAATAACGTGGAATGATTATGGGGAAACAAAAGGGTTTTATACTTTAGGGGATGATTTCAAAGTCAAATATATTGAAAACAAAGTCAATCCTAAATTTTTGAAATTGTATTATTCAGAGTTAAATAAAAATCAAAAAATTCAAGTCGCGGGTATTAAGAAAAGAACATTAATTGATATTGATGTTAATGAAGCTATTGAATTGGCCAAAAACAATTATTGTAAATTAATTTTAAAAAATGTTGAACATCAAGCATTAATTGATACTTTTTATCAATCATTGGTTACTGTAAGTAAAGATGCTTATAAGATTGAAATTGTAGATTCTAATGAAATCATTGAATCATTTGACGTATCTGAAATTGAAGAACAGATTCAAGAAGAAACGGATTTAGAAATAACAGTTTCATCATATTTGGATGGAATGACCTTTGAACAAGATATAGATAAAAATTACTTAATAGAGATGTTTCAAGAATTATATAAAGAAAGTTCTGATAAGGTTGTTGAAGAATGATTGAATTTAAGAAAACAGAGTTCAAAAACTTTTTATCTTATGGTAACACACCAACAATTTGGGAATTTGAACCTAGTTCAATTACTCGTATTTCAGGTGAAAATGGTTCAGGAAAATCATCGTGTGTTGTTGATGTTTTATATTTTGGATTGTTTGGTAGAACATACCGTAAACAAAAATTAGAAAATCTTGTCAATTGGATTAACAAGAAGAATCTTGTTGTTAAAATTTGGTTTGATGTTAATAATAAATCATATATTATTGAACGTGGATTGAAACCCGCATTATTACGTGTATGGTTATTGAAGGATGAAGAATATGAATTAATTCCTGTATCGTCCTCAAGCAAAGATTATCAAAAAATCATTGAAGAAGAAATTCTTCAAATGAACGAAAGTGTTTTTAATCAAACTGTTATTAAGTCTATGACTAAAAATCTTTCCTTCATGAATTTACCCAAATTGGAGAAACGTCAAGTTGTAGAATCTATTTTGGGAATTGAAGTTTTTTCTCATATGAATATTTTGGCAAGAGATAAACTCTTTGAGGTTAAGCATGAAATTGATTTGAAATTAGAACAGATTCAATCCAACAAAAGTTTGATTTTTGCTGAAGAAAATAACATTAAATCTTTGATTGAAATTAAAGAAAAAATGGATAAAGAAGCTCAAATCAAGATTTCTGATTTGAAAAATGAAATGATTGAATTGGATGAAAAGTTAAAAGAATATGTTTTAGCCGAAAAAAAATTACAAAAATATACAATTACAAGAACTTCTCTTGAGGAGAAAATCGAATCAATTAAAAATGTTATTAAAAAGAATAAGAAAGAACGCAAGAATTTAGAAACAAAATTAATTCTATTGGAAAACAAAATTGAATTATTTGAATCTACTTGTGCGGGTTGTCCCAAAATTAAAGAAATGAAACAAGATGAATCTTTAATTGATTTGAAAGAGGAAATTGAAGAATTTAATAATCTAATTTCGGTTGCTCAAGATGAACAAGTTGACCTTTCTAATAGGTTAGATAAAATTAAAAAAATGCTCTTTAATAGCACGTTTGTCAAAAACACTATACTAAGTACCAAAAAAGAAATTAAACGTGTTGGGAATGAAATAGCGAAGTCAGAGGAAGCAAAAGAAACAATAGTAATAGACAAATCTAATTTGCGAAAATTGATAAACCAAAAAAATGATTTGGAAGTGGAATATAACAACTTAACAAAAAAACAAAAACATTTGAAAATCCTTAGAACATTACTATCAGATGATGGTATTAAATCTTTTATTATTAAACGATATTTACCACATATTAATAAAATATTGAATACATATCTTCAAAAATTTAATACCAATATATTGTTCTATTTCGATACCGAATTTAATGATGTTATTGGTTCACGTTATAAAGAAAATTCAAGTTATAATTGTTTCTCAGAAGGTCAAAAACGTAGAATCGATTTGTCAGTGTTGTTTACATTTATCGATTTCAGCCAAATTAAAAACCGAAAGTCAAATTGTAATGTCCTAATCTTAGATGAAATTACAACTGGTGTGGATTTGTATGGCGAAAATATTTTGTTCGATATTTTAAAAGAAATTTCAACTAAGGAAAATAAAGAAATTATTACTGTGAGCCATTCTGGGAATATCGATCCTGAAAAAATTGACCGATTATTTGAAGTTAAACCAGAAAACGGATTCTCTACAATTAAATTGATTGAATCATAATTATAAATAAGAATATATAAAAAGGATTTTAAAATTATGTTTCAATCACAAGAACGTTATTTCAGGAGATTATCTCGTAAAGCCAAAATACCCGCAAAACTTGTTGGGGAAATATGGAATGGCTTTATTGAAGAAATGATTAAAGAAGGTCTCGATAAAAATGACACTCAATTTCTTCAAATATTAAATGAAAAAGTTCGAAATGAATTGAACATAGAATCAGATGAATCCAGCTTAGATAAATTTAAAAAATTCTTATAAAGAGGTATTATTATGGCTTTAGTCGTTAATGTATTAGGTTATGAAGCAATTTATGACGCAGCAATATCAGCACCAGACAGCAATGGTATGGTTACTATTAGTGGTAATATTTACACCACAAACCCTAACTTGGAACAAGCTAATACAGCTGCCGCTTATTCAGGTGATATTCCAGTAGATTTTCCTCCAATTGCTGTACCAATTAGTATTAATGTGAATCAATCACGTATCCAAGAAACTGCGAATTATTAATGAAAAAATTAAACTCATCAGAAGCTATATTCGGTTTTTTAGGATGGTTGACCACGAGAGATGAAAAAGTCACTTTCTCAGCCAAACATGATTCTGCCATCGCAGCCGAATTAGCTAATGAATTTATTAAAACAAATAAATTAGGTGAGTTAAGACCAGAATGGGTTGATTATCTAAAACACCCAAAATCCAAAAATAAATAAAAAACGTAGAAAACACGCCGATATAATATTTTAAGCTAAAAGTACCCACCGCAATTCAGCACAGGGGAATAAAGCAATTAAAAAGGAGATAAAATGGCAAAATCAATGAGAGAACGTATGCTTAGTGCTAGTAAAAACCCTAACGCTGGTTTTTTTGATGACGACAATTATGGTAAAATTAGAGATTATATTGACACTGGTTCAATAATCCTTAATGCCCAAATTTCAAGCTTTCCCCGAAAAGGTATCCCTTCAGGTCGAGTTATTCAAATGGCTGGACCAGAATCATCTGGTAAAACATTTGTTTGTTTAGAAACTGTCAAAAACGCCCAAAAAGATGGTTATTTCATTATCTATTATGATTCCGAAGCTGCTAATGATGCTGCTTCTATGGGTGAGAGAGGGTTAGATTTATCTCAACTCATGTATGTGCCTGTTGCTACTGTTGAAGAATTAACAACTTCCATTTTGAATATTCTTGATGATTTAAGTAAAGATGATCGAGTAATGATTGTTATTGATTCTTTAGGAAATCTCTCATCTACTAAAGAATTGGAAGATGCTACAGATGGCAAAGGAACTCGCGATATGACTCGCGCCCAAAAATTAAAAGCACTATTTAGAACAGTAACTGTGAAAGCTGGTGTTTTGAATGTTCCCATTATGGCCGTTAACCATGTTTATGCCACCATTGGCTCATTTTTTGGTGGGAATACAGTTGCTGGTGGTTCAGGACCAGCTTATGCCAATTCATGTACTTTAGAACTCACTAAAGCACAATATAAACAAGGTGAAGATGTTATTGGTGGAATCTTCACATCCAAAGCTACTAAAAATCGTTTAGCACGTGAAAAAACTAAAGTGAAATTTAAAATCAGTTTTGATAAGGGTATGGCTCGTTATTCTGGTTTAGATATTGCTGCCGAAACTTCAAAATGGTTAATTTTACCTGAAAGAGCAAGAAGTTATCGAGTTAATATTGGTGGTATTATTCCTGATGAATGTAAGGGTAAGACTGCTGATGCCAAAACAGCATACAAAGCTTGGTTAGAAACTCTACCTCAAGTTTCTAAAAAAATTGTGGAAGAAGGTACAGATACTGAATTTTGGGAGGATTTTCTTAATCAAGGTTTCGAGGAAGTTTTGACCGAAATGTTCCGTTATGGTGATGCTGATTTTGTTCTTGATTTATCAGGGGAAACACCAGAAGATTTATAATATTTTTTACTTGACTTTTAAAGCTCTATTTGATATAATTTTATATTCGAATAGAGCTTTAATTTTTGGACTTTACATGAATAAAAAATTAGACAAATGGTATACAATACCATCAACAGTAGATTTTTGTTTAAACATATTGGAGAAATATGTTAGAGCCGAGACAATTTTTATTGAACCAAGTGCTGGTGACGGAAAATTTATTGATGTCTTAGAAAAAAAATTTGATAATGAAATAATAGCATTTGACATTTTACCAGAACGAAGTGATATAATTCAACAAGATTGGTTTTGTAATAATTTATCATATAACGAAAACTATTTAATTGTTGGAAACCCACCCTTTGGTGTCAAAGGTAAATTAGCAGTGGATTTTATTAATAAAAGCTCATCAATAGCTAATACAATCGCGTTTATATTACCTTTAACCTTACAAAATTCCTATATTGCTCAAAATAAAATTAATAAAAATTTTAACTTGGTTGAAAGTGTAGAGATTCCTAAAAATTCATTCATATTCGAAAATAAGATTAAAAATATTCCATGTGTTTTTCAAATATGGCAAAGCAATTCAGATGTTAATTTGAGATTATCAAAACCACCAACATCCCATGATGATTTAGAAATTCACATTTATAATAAAACTGAGGGTGCCAAAAAATGGTTATATTGGGATTGGGATTTAGCTGTGAAACGGAATACAAAGAATGCTAAATATACAACCATTAGGTCAGAAGTTCAAGATGATTATCATTGGATTTTAATTAAGGGTGATTTAGAAAAATTAAAAAAAATTCCTTGGGATGAATTGAATCGAAATAAAGTTACTGCTGGTATTGGAAAATCTGATGTGATTTTGGCTTATATGAAAATAAATAATGAAATAAATTGACAATTTTCTTTTTTAGGTTTAATATAAGGACATTAAAGGAGAAAAAATGAATAAAACTCGATCAAATGAGCAAAATTTATATCGTATTACATTTGATATTGTTGAAACTGGTGAAAGAGGTATAACTGGTGAGATGTCTCTCCGAAATGCTCAATTATTAAAATCTTCGAAAATTTATAAAAACCCGAATATATTAATCTCTCAAGTAAGTGAAGAAAATAATAAATGAATTCAGAAAATATTTTTAGAGGGTTGTTATCTCAACCGAATTATTATCGAAAAGTGATTGCTCATTTACAGCCAGAATTTTTTGATGAAAATGAGCAAATTATATTCAAAAAAATTAAAGCTTATTCTGATGAATATAATAAACAACCAACAGGTGCTGATATTCGATTACTCATTGAAAATGATATGAGTTTAACCGAAGGTGAAACAGACCAAGCTCTTAATTACATCAAAAAAATCCAAAAAATGGATCATGTTGATGATGAATTGTTGTTTAACGAAACAGAAAAATTCGCCCAAGATATGGCTTTTGAAAATGTTCTCAAAAAAGCTGTTGATATTGTTATGGATGAAAACTCTGAAAAAAATATTACAAAAGGTTCTTTGCCAGATTTATTCAGAGATGCTTTATCTATTTCATTTTCAATCTCTTTAGGTCATGATTATTTTCGAGACGCAATTGATAGATATGAATTTTATACCAATGAAGAAGAATTAATCGCCTTTGATGTAGATGCTCTTAATAATGCTTTTAATAATGGTTTGCGTCGTAAATCCATTTCATGTTTATTAGGTCGTACAAATATTGGTAAAACTCTTTGGTTGTGTCATATAGCAACAGCATTAACACGTTCAGGTTATAATGTTTTATATGTTTCTGGTGAAATGGATGAAAATCTTATTGCCCAAAGAATTGATGCTAACTTTCTTGATATGGCAATGGATAATTTTAACTTAGAATTAGACCGTAAATCTTACCTTAAAAAAATAAGAAATATATATGAAAAAGTAAGTGGAAAACTTAAAATTAAAGAATATTCAGCAGGTGCTTGTAATGCCCTACATCTTAAAAATCTATTACAAGAATATAAATTAAAAGATGGTTTTGAACCCGATGTGATTATATTAGATTATATTAATTTATTCTCCTCATTTAGATTACCTGCGGCCGCTCTTTCAAATTCTTACTTATATGTAAAATCGGTCGCGGAAGAAATGAGAGGTTTAGCAAGAGAATTTAATTGTGCTTGTTTAACCGCAACTCAAACTAATCGAGGCGGCTCTGAATCGGGTAATGAAACTGATATGTCCGATACTGCTGATTCTTATGGTTTACCAATGACTGTTGATGGTTTATATGCTATTATTCAAAATGAAGAATTATTTAAGAGTGGAAAATATCTATTAAAAGTTTTGAAAACTCGGTATGGTGACAATATTAACGAAATTTATACTTTAGGTGTTGATAGATCTCATATGAGATTAAAAGATTTACCTGAAGACCAACAAGAATTACCACAACATTTAAAAGATGAATTAAATTGGCAAGCACAAAAAGCTCGTGAAAAAAAAGATAGGGAAGCAACTGAAGATATTGGAATGAAATTTGACTAACACAAACAAAGGATGAAAAAAATGAAGAAACTAATGATTATGGTTGTATTGATGATGATGGTATCGGGTTCGATTATTTCAACAGCGAATGCTATAACTGATAAACAACGAGATTTGTCAATGAAAGTGAGCTTTTCCATTTTAGATTTTGTGGCTATGGAAAAGGCAGATAATGTGCCGTTTGACGAAACAAGAAGTGCGATGCTTTCAACATTTTCAACGATTTTTCAAGATGTACGTTCTTATGGTCTTTCAAAAGCCTTAGATGCGTGGGTATCGCACCCAAGTGTACGGAAAGCAGATGAAACAACTCAAAAACTGGTTTTGGCTTTTCTATTTTATTCAGATGCGACCTTAAAAGCAAATCCAAAAGCAGATTTGAAAGATTTGAGGATGAGACTAAATCAAATGATTGTTTCTTTCCGTAATAGACTTGATGATCATACAGTTGAACAAATTAAATTTGAATTGGCGTTAGTATTTAATTCAAAATAAACGAGAGGTATGGTTTAAAAATGAATATTGATAATTTGCTTAAAGGTATGGTAGAATATTTGCTCAATAATGGCATCCTTATTGGTTCCAGACGATGGGGTGGTGAAAAACCTGATTCAGATTGGGATGTGGTATTTAATAGAAGCACATTTTTTGAATTGATGCAAAGATTACATAAGTATGAAGATAAACATATCAAATTGACATTCAACAGAAATTATAGTGATAATAAAATGTACAACATTGAAAATGTCAAAATTAAATTCAATGATGAAAAATATATCAAAGAGGAAATTAATATCCTTGTATATAGGGATGAAGAACTTCCATTAATTGATGAATTGAATCGGTATATGGATGAAATTCGTGATACTCAATTGGGGTTGTTGCTGAAATTAGATAAAGAAATTCGAATTAAAGTTGTCGAAATTTTTCTAGATGAATTGTTCAGGAAAAAAATTATAGTTGATGATTCAGATACAATTATTCCATTTTAAAGGAGAAAAATAATGAGTCAATTAAGATGTGTAACATGCGGTGGTGAAGTAGGTTTACGTGAACGATATGAAAGATTGTTAGATTTATTGGAAGCGGGGATGGTTGTTTTCAATGCTAATAATAAATTTGAGCAAGATCAACAAAATCCCAAACTTGCCGAAGAAGTAATGGAAGCAAGTGTTCAAATGTATAATATTTTGGGTAAATATTGGAATGATATTCCCGGTGAAACCATTCAAGAAAAAATTGAGAAAATTGAATCCAAACGAATTTATGAACGAGATGAAAGCGGAAATATTCTTCCTGTTAATAAAGAAGAAGAACAAGAAATTATTCGTCCTGTAGGAAAACTTTAAAAAGGTATTTGAATAATGATTATTATAGATATGTCTCATTTATTTCAACGAAATTTCCACATGATGAAAAAAGATATTTTAGAATATCGTCCTGATGAAAATGGAATATCAAAACCAACAGGTAAGATTAATGATGGTTATATGATAATGTTGATTTTCAATTCAATTTTAACAATGACATCAAAATTTAAAGCTAGTACAACGAATGAAGTTATACTAGCTTTAGATTCCAGACCATCATGGCGTCATGATTTCTATATTGAAAATACTAAATCTTTTCCAGAATATAAGAATCAAACATATAAGGGTGACCGAAAAAAAGATTTTGATATTCCTTGGGATAAATTATGGGAAGCATTTAATGAAGGAATGGAAATTTTAGATGAAGCTTCAGATTTTAAAGTTATTAAGGTTGATTTAGCTGAAGCTGATGATATAATTGCTGTTCTAGCTAAAAATGCTCCACAAGATGAAGATGTGTTTATTTGTTCAAGTGATAAAGATTTTCATCAATTACAGACCAAAAATATACATTTATATGATCCTATTAAACGAAAGATTGTGCCACCGATTGATGTAGAACGTCATAAAAAACTTCATTTTATTATCGCTGGTGATGATAATATCAAACAAATCAAAAAAGGTGTGGGACCTAAAACGGCTGAGAAAATTTTAAATGAAGGGTTAGATTTATATTTACAAACAAACCCTGAGATGAAGGCTCGTTATGAATTTAATCAAAAAATGATTGATTTCGATTTTATTCCAAAAAAAGTTGCCGAAAATATATTATCAACGTATAATGAATATAATAAAGGAAAATTTAACAATTCGAAGTTGTTGTCGTTTTGTGCTAAAAAAAGATTGAGAACAATGGTTACAAAATTAAATCAATTTAAACTAATTGATCGAAAAGACAAATATGCTGTGAGTACCACACAAAACATTAAAAAAGTTGTAGAAACATCAATCGAAGATTTTTTCACCTAAAGAAAGGAAATCAAAATGGAAGAAACAATGATGGATAATAAATTTTTCTGTTCAGCTAATATTCGACCAGAATTTTGCTATGTTGATTCAAATACATGTTGTTTACATTGTGAACATCTTGAGAAATGTATTATTAATAATCAGGAATATAACCTTAAAAATATTAAAAAAAGCGTGATACCTTGTACTTCAAAAATTATTTCGAAAAATGAAATTTGTGAATTTGCATGCTAGACCCTTATGATGAAATTCAATTCATCCAAGAATTGAGTTTGAGAAATCTTCAACGAAAAGAGGCCGGTTATAATTTTTCGTGTCCTCTATGTAATGAAGGGAAAAGCCCTCAAAAAAGACGTGGGTGGATTCTTTTAGCAGGGGTGAAATATGATCATAATACCTACATGTGCCATAATTGTTTACCTGAAGGTATGTCTGTTCGTAAATTTATTTCTTTAGTTGACCCTTCTCTTTTCAACAAATATAAAGATTTTGAAAAGAAAAAATATATTGAAGATATTAAATCTGGAAAAATTCATAACAAAAAAAAATATATAAATATTAATCCTGATAATGAATTGAAGGAAAAACCAAAATATATTTTTCCTTTGAACTCTAAAACATTTATCCCTTTGGATGATCCCAAAGCTATTGATGCTTTAGAATATTGTAAAAAACGAAAAATTCCAGATTCTATTATCAAAACTTTGTATTATGTTCCTAATAAAAAATATTCTTTTGGAGAAATGTTGATTTTTCCATTAAGATACGATCAGGAAAATATGTATGGATTCCAAGGAAGATCAATTAATAAAAAACGCTTTCATACATTTATGCCCAATACTTCTTATAAAGTCTATAATTTGTTTGACGTTGACAAAACTTCAATTGTCTATGTCTTTGAATCAATTATAGACTCTTTTGTTGTTTCTAATTCTATAGCTATGTTGGGAGCCGATTTATCAAAACCTGTGCTAAATTTATTACCTAAAAGAGTATTCGTGTTTGATAACGATAGAACTGGTGAAGAAAAAACTTTAAAATATATTCAAAAAGGGGAAAAATGTTTCATTTGGCCTCAAGGTATTAAAGCAAAAGATTTTGGAGAATTGATTGAAAAAAATATCGATAGAAGTGTTCTTAGAAAATTAATTAAGGATAATATCTATTCGGGTTTTAAAGGTGAAACATTAATAAAATTGAAATTGAGTAAATCTAAGAAAACTTTTAGGAGAGAATATAATGCCATTGTATGATTTCAAATGCCAAGATTGTGGTAGAGTCGCGGAAGTCAAAATAAAATTAGAAGACTATGATAAAATTAAAGATAAAATTTGCTGTGATGTTTGTCATGGTGAACTCAAACGAATGATGGATTTTAAAGGCGTTTTTGAATTGAAAGGCGCAGGTTGGTTTGGTGCTGAAGGTACTGGTACTGGATATGAAATCACCCAAAATGAAATGGATAAAAATGGTGATGAAAATAAATTTTTGGAGGAAAAATTATCATGATTACTGAAGAAATGAAAAATCATTTTGATGAAAGAACTAATGAACATATTCATCGTGTACAGAAATATGCCGCTAAATTGTGTAATGCTTATAAAGATGAATTGAGTGACTTAATTCGTATTACCAATAAACATGATAAATCTAAATTCAGTGAACCCGAATATACACCATATCTTGTTATTTCATGGTCTTATAAATGTAAATTTAAAGGAATTGATTTTGATGTTCCTGAAGATATGAAATCTAAAATGTTGAAAGCAACAACTCATCATGTTTTGACTAATCCCCATCATCCAGAATTTTGGTCAGAAAATAGAAACCCTATTAATTCAGAGAATAGAGATAAACCTAAAGAACTAATTGATGCGACAACTATGCCTACACTTTATTTAGCTGAAATGGTTGCTGATTGGAGTGCTATGGCTGAAGAATATAAAAATACAGAAGGTCCTTATAAATGGGCTGAAGATAATATTAATATTAGATGGAAATTTAGTGATAAACAAGTTAAATTGATTTATGAATTTATAGATTTTTTGTGGAAGGACAATTAAATGAAAAACAATTTCTTTATTAATGATTTTCAACAAATGGTTTGGAGTGACAACTATCAAGACCAATCAGAAACAATTGAAGAAACTCAACAAAGGTTAGTTAATACTATTTTTCAAAACGAAACTGAAAAAATGACTCATATGTTATATGATTCTTTGATTGAAAAACGTATATTTTTTGGAGGACGTGTAACTGCTAATACTGGTACAGGAATGAAAAACGTTCATTCTTTTAATTGTTATGGCGCACAACGTGCCACTAAACCTGTAGACTCAATTAAAAATATCTTCACTGATTTACAAAATGCTGCTGAAATCCTTAAAACTGAAGGTGGTATTGGTTTTAATTTTAATCATATAAGACCAAAAGGAACATTAATCAAAGGTGTAGGTGTAGGAACTCCTGGTGTTGTTGCTTTTATGGAAATTTATGATAAATCTGCTGAAATCATTACAAGAGGTTCTTCTGAAGAAGTACACCAACAAAATCAAGCAAAAATTAAAAAGAAAATTCGTAAGGGTGCCCAAATGGCTATGTTAAGTATTCGACACCCTGAAATTATGAATTATATAAAAGCAAAATCTGTACCGAATATTTTGACAAAATTTAACATGTCTGTGATTATTCCTGATGCTTTCATGAATGCTTTGGAAGCTCAAGAAAATTGGGATTTCTGGTTTCCAGATATTCATTTTGAAAAATATGATGAAGAATGGAATGGTGATTTTGATGAATGGGAACAAAAAGGATACCCAAAAGTAATTTATGAAACTAAACCTGCTCAAGAAATTTGGGATTTCTTGATCGAAAATATGCATAAACGAAATGAACCAGGTATTTATTTTATCGATAACGCCAATCGATATAATAATGTTATTCACTATCAAAAAGTCACTGGTACTAATCCTTGTGGCGAAATCTCCATGTTAGCTGATGGTGGTGTATTCGAAAAAAATGGTATTATATATGAACATTTAGGTGATATTTGTAACCTTGGTAGCTTGAATTTATGTTCTTATGTTAATGTTAAATTTCTCAAAAAACATTTCAAAAATGATCTTCAGCATTTGGATAATTTTGAAGAATATTTTGATTTTGAACGCTTTCAACAGGATACCAAAATTCTTGTTCGAGCATTAGATAACCTTATTGATATTTCGGGTTATCCATTTGATGAACTTAAAACAGCAGCCAAACTTAGACGAAAAATCGGTGCTGGTATTTTTGGATATGGTTCTGCTTTAATGATGATGGGTATGAAATATGGTTCTAATGATGCTTTGAAATTTACCGAATATTTAATGTCAATTTTTGCTAACACAGCTTATCAAGCCTCTGCTGAATTAGCTAAAGAAAAAGGTTCATTTATCCTTTGGGATTCTAATAAATGTTTAAATCAAGGCTTTATTAAAAATTCTGGTGTTCTCACCCAAGAAACATTAAATTTGATTAAACAATATGGACTTCGTAACTCTCAAATTTTAACTGTCGCTCCAACAGGTAATCTTTCAATTTATGCTGGTTGTATTTCAGGTGGTATTGAACCTGTTTATGAAACTGAATATTTTAGATGGGCAATCGCTAATCATAAAGTAAAGCGTATGCTTAAAACTTTAACATACCCGAAATGGGAACGCGGAGAATGGTTTGAAACTGATGATTTTAAATTCCAAATGCGTGGTGACGATCAAGTTTTAGTTTCAAAATGTGGTAATTTCATGATTGATAAAAATCGTGGCTTTACAGAAAAAATTCAAGTGTATGATTATGCTCTCAAAATGATCATGCAGCATTATGCAGAAAACGCATATTACAATTTTAAAGATCAAGATGTCTTTGCGTGTGCGAATGACCTCAATGCTGAAGAACACCTAAACACGTTTATTCTATTGAGTAAATATATTGATAATTCTATTAGCAAAACAATCAATCTACCTGCTGATTATCCAGTTGAGGATTTTGATCATCTATATCGGAAATTATGGAAAGAAGGCGGTCGCGGAGTTACTACATATCGTGAAGGCACTATGATGGCTGTTTTGGAAACCAAAAAAGAACAAAAATCAAATGAAAAATCCACTAAAAAAGAACAAAAAGAATTCTTTAAAGAGTGGAAAGAACACGAGCGTGGAGAGGTTGTTCCGCACCAAGTTGACTTACCATCTGAATATCCTATGAAGGGTCGTAAAATTGTTTCTGAAGGTAAAAAATGGTATGTATCAATGTCATATAAAGATAAATCCATGAAGCGACCCTTTGCGATTTTTGTTTCAACTAATCATCGTGAACCTGAAGTCACCACATTTGGCACAATTGAATCTTTATATGAATTAGCTGAATCTGAAGGTGTTGCTTTAGAACATATTGAAGACAATGATAAAAAATGTTCAGGTCAAAATAATGTTAATAAAATTTCTCGTACAATCAGTTTACTTTTAAGACATAATGTCAAAATTGAAAAAATTGTTAA
>Ga0256913_10000531_pt1 | contig 19835 bp, 19 predicted proteins | sample Axial_MatmetaG_FD_185970 | JGI IMG/M metagenome (GOLD analysis project Ga0256913, IMG submission 185970) | Deep-sea worm associated microbial mat communities from Axial Seamount, Juan de Fuca Ridge, Pacific Ocean - Axial_Mat | ecosystem: Environmental > Aquatic > Marine > Oceanic > Microbial... | reverse complement strand
AACTCTTCCCAAAAGCTGCACCATTAGCAGTGGAAAACTTTGTAACACATGTCAAAGAGGGGTATTATAATGGATTGATTTTTCACAGAGTCATCAAAGGCTTTATGATACAAGGTGGAGACCCAACAGGCACTGGAAGAGGTGGTGAATCTATATGGCACAAAGAGTTCAAAAACGAATACGCACCAAACTTGGTATTTGACAAACCATATATGCTAGCTATGGCAAATCATGGTCCCAATACAAATGGAAGTCAATTTTTTATCACTGTAGCACCTACACCTTGGCTAAATGGTGGATATACTATATTTGGTAAAGTAATATCTGGTCAAGATGTGGTCAAAAAAATTAGTGAAGTATCAACAGGTGCAGGGGATAGACCACTGTTTAAACAAGTAATCAAAAAAGCCTACATCAAACAATAATGGATTTACAAGAGCTAAGAGACCAACGAGCCAAATGGCTTGGTTGGAAAAATATCAAACCATACCAAGATGCTATCAAAGCATTGCCAAACTTCGATAATATAAAAATAACAATAAATGATACTATAAATATAGATATAGAAGATTTGAGTCAATCTCAATCAAAACAGATCTATGATTGTGCATATATGATGAGGCCTTGGAGAAAAGGTCCATTTCGTATTAATGATATATTTATTGATGCTGAGTGGAGAAGCTATATTAAATACAATATGCTTGAGCCATACTTCAGTCTCAAAGATAAGATAGTGGGCGATATAGGATGTAACAATGGATACTATCTCTTTAGGATGATGGAGCAAAAGCCCAAAAAGCTTATAGGGTTTGACCCATCGGCTATATATTATTCGCAGTTTATGTTTATAGACCATTTTGTCAAATCTGATATTGTATATGAGCTTTTGGGTGTTGAGCATGTGGAGTTTTATGAACACAAGTTTGATGTGCTGTTTTGCCTAGGAGTACTATATCATCGCAGTGATCCTGTATCTATGCTCAAATCACTTTATAGGGGTCTTAACAAAAATGGAGAGTTGATATTGGATACATTTATGATAGATGGTGAAGATGAGATTTGTCTAACGCCAAAAGATAGATACTCTAAAATACCAAATATATATTTTATACCAACGGTAAATGCATTGATTAACTGGTGCAAAAGAGCTGGGTTTGATGAGGTTGAAGTGTTAGCTATCAAAAAGACTGATTTGAGTGAACAGAGAAAAACTCCTTGGATAAATACTCAAAGTTTAGAAGATTTTTTAGATCCCAATGATGAGAACAAAACAGTAGAAGGGTACCCAGCACCAAAAAGAGTATATATCAAAGCGATTAGAACCAAATAGTTGGTTTTATTTTTAAATAAGCATTATTTTGATATAAATACGCCATCAAATTAAAGATTGTAAAATAATTTTAAGTTTTACATAATTGGGATAGTATATATGAGAATACTAACTGTCGGCTTGAGTGATGATTTTGTAAAAGAACTCGAAAAAGAGCTAGATAAATATTTTATATGTATAGTTGATAGTGCAAAAGATTTGTATGATGCTACCAACTTTACTGATTTTAGACACTATGAATTAGTCATCATTGTAGATGAGGGTGTGAAGTTTTCACTAGAGAGATATGTTAATGAGGTCAAAAAGAAAAAGAGTGAAACCAAGATAATAATCCTCACAGACAATCCAAAGCAACAAGCAGACTTTTTTGCATTAGGTGTGGATGATGTACTATATAACCACTGCAATGAGCCAGATTTGATAGCTGTTAGAGTACTGTCAAATATGAGACACCTTTTTGGTACACAAGTCAATATCGACAAACTAGTGATAGATATAGCAAACAAAAAGATAGAGTATGACCACAAAATAGTATCCCTAAATGGTAAAACATTTGATATATTAGCATATCTAGCATTAAGAAAACAGAGAGTCTTTAGCAAAGATGAGATTATCAATGCACTTTGGGAAGAGCCAGAGTATGTTAGTGACAATACTGTAGAGGTTGCTATCAACCAAATCAGAAAACGCTTAAAAAGTATCCTAGGGTTCCAAGTAATCCATACAGTCAGAAGAAGAGGGTATAAATTCTCTTATTAAAAGCATATTTTGCTTTTAATCTTTCTATATTTAATCAAATCATTACAAAAATCAAGATAAAATTATCCAAAAAATAAATGGAGTCTCTTTGAAACAAAGACAGTTTTCTATCAAAGTAATTGAAGTAGAAATAGATAATGAAGATGAGTTCATCGAGTTTTTTGATGCTCACGCACCACTGTTTCAAAATCATCTTATATCAATCAAAGGTGATGTTAGTGAAAAACTAAAATATTACCTAGATAATATGGAGTTGAATTATATCGACAATACCCCATTACCTAGTGGTAAAAATCTCAAAACAATCAATCTCGAGGAAGATAACACCAAAATTGATAAAAAAGAGTTGGAAGCTTTACAAGAGAAGCTAAAATCTCAAGCAGTTGATTGTAGAATTAAATTACAAGAGGCTCAATCACGCATAAATGAGCTTGAAAAAAAAGCAAATAGAGAGCTTGTGGTGATAGATGAGATGATTAGAAGTGGTCAAGAGGTCGATATCGATGGAGACTTATTACTACTCAATCGTGTCAATAGTGGAGGCATTATTAAAACTACAGGCAGTTTGATTATCACTGAGTTAGTGGAGGGTGGTATCAGATGCAATGGTGCATTTATGATGCTTAGAGTCTCACCAAAAGCTAATGTTGTATTTCATGGTGTAGAGGTAGATAATAGTCTGCTTCAGGACAAATTAAACCAAATTGAGTTAAAAGATAATAAAATAGTTATAACACCAGTAATCAAAAAGGAGAAAAATTGGGTACAGTAATCGCAGTAATAAGTGGTAAAGGTGGAGTTGGTAAAACTACAACAACAGCTAATTTGGGTTTGGGTTTGGCACTCAATGGTAAAAAATGTGCAATAGTTGATTTTGATATAGGACAAAGAAACCTAGATATGATTATAGGGCTTGAAAATCGCGTTGTATATGATATGGTCCAAGTAATGGATGAAGAGTGTACGATGTCTCAAGCTATCATAAAGAGTAAAGTTAATGAGAATCTACATTTTTTAGCAGCCTCACAAACAAAAGATAAAAGTGTATTATGTTCTCAAAAAGTAGAGAAACTTGTAAGTGATTTGAAAGCTGAGTATGATTTTGTTATACTTGACTCTCCAGCAGGGATTGAGAGTGGATTTGAGCATACTATAGAGTTCGCAGATGAAGCTATCATAGTGGTCAATCCAGAAGTTTCATCAATCCGTGATGCTGATAGAGCTATAGGTATCTTAGATGCTAAATCACAAAAGGTAAAACAAGGACACGATGTCAAAAAATATCTTATCATCAACCGTATAAATCCAGCCATGGTAGAGAGTGGTGAGATGCTTAAAAGTGATGATATACTAGATATCCTCAATATAAAACTACTTGGTAAAATACCAGAAGACAAAAACATCATAGATGCTTCCAACCAAGGTAAACCAGTAATTTTAAATGAAAAATCACCAGCAGGTCAAGCTTATATGAGGATAGCCAAAAGATTGGCAGGTCAAAGTGTACCATTTGAAGATGTTGAGAGTACTCAAGCTGGTGGAGTATTTAAAAAATTAGCGGGGATTTTTAAATAATGTTTGGATGGTTAAACAAAAAGAAAAGTGCAAGTGTTGCAAAAGATAGATTAACTGTTGCTATTATGACTGACCGTGCTACAAACTCTGAGTATCCTTTTATGAATGAGTTGAAAGCAGAGATTATTGAGGTAGTCAAAAAATATGTCGAAGTCAAAGAGATAGCAATTAAAAAGGAAATGGAGAATGATATGGAAGCTATTTCTATAGATATCCAGTTTTCACAGTAGGTATTATAGTACCTACTGACTCATTTTTTAGAGAGATTGATACACTTCTTGCAATCTCTTATATAGTTCATCTGCACTTATGTTATCTTGGCTATCTAGTATCTCTTGCATTATGACATTGTCTTCTTTGTTGTTCCAGATTTTGATGTATGTACCTTGTTTGTAGCCATTATCTTGTCTAAATTGATTTAGGATGTTTTTGCCTATGTAGAGTTTGTATAGGGTGTCGAGATTTAGGCTTGATTGCATTGCTACTTCAAAGAAGCTCTCTATGATTTTGGTAGTTGTGCTTTGGCAAAAGAGGTCTTTGATGAGTTCTTCTACGCACTCTATTTGCTCATAGTAGTTTTTATCTGTTGGTTTTATATCTTGGCAAAATGCATCATAGTTTGGGGTGTTTGTGATATCTTGGGCTAGTTGGTTTATATCTCCTAGATTGCCTAGATAGTACTCTTGGAGTGCTAGAGACATTATAAAGTGCCATATATCAACGGTTTCAATTTTGATATTTTCATAATCAGGTGAAGCATCTATACTCTTCCAGTGTTTCCACGGATAGCTCTCTATCAGCTCTGCACACTCAAGATATGCACATCTCTTCCAATCTATGATTTTGCCGTTTTTGGTTATACCTTTTTCCCACTCTTTGCCGTTTGTGTTGTCGTTGAGTTGTTGTTGAAGTTGAAGCATTTGTAAGATTTTTTGCATATATTTACCTTTGTGATTGATTGTGTTATTTTACCTATTCATCACTTTATTAGCACTTTTGTTGTAAAATATCTGACTATTTTATCTACAAAAAGGACAGATGATTATGTCACAACCTATTGAAAACCTTGATGAAGTTCTCAAAAATCACAAGCTTAGCAAAGAAGAGTATGAAGATATCCTTCGTATATTAGATGGTCGCCACCCAAATATAGTAGAGATAGGTATATTCTCAGCTATGTGGAGTGAGCATTGCTCGTATAAATCAAGCAAAAAGTACCTAAATGGTTTCCCTACCAAAGCACCGTGGGTTATCCAGGGTCCAGGAGAAAATGCTGGAGTTATCGATATCGGTGATGGTATGGCAGCGGTATTTAAGATGGAGAGCCACAACCACCCAAGCTTTATAGAGCCATTCCAAGGAGCTGCTACTGGTGTGGGTGGTATCCTTAGAGATATCTTTACTATGGGTGCTAGACCAGTTGCTAATCTAAATGCACTTAGATTTGGTAAAGTAGTAGGCGATGATGATATAGCCAAATACCAAAGACACTTGGTTCGTGGTGTGGTTGATGGTATCGGAAGCTATGGTAACTGTATGGGTGTACCAACTATCGGTGGAGAGGTGAGTTTTGATGAGAGTTATAATGGTAACATCTTAGTCAATGCATTCTCACTAGGGCTTGTAAAGTCTGATGAGATTTTCTTGGGTGTTGCATCAGGTATAGGCAACCCTGTAATGTATGTAGGAAGCAAAACTGGTCGTGATGGGCTAGGTGGAGCCGTGATGAGTAGTGATAGCTTCACAGAAGAGTCCAAATCACTCAGACCGACAGTACAAGTGGGAGACCCATTTACAGAAAAGCTACTACTTGAGGCTTGTTTGGAGCTGTTCCAACACGATTATATAGTAGGTATCCAAGATATGGGTGCTGCTGGACTTACAAGCTCTAGCTTTGAGATGGCAGGTAAGACTGGTGCAGGACTTAGAATGGATTTGGATAAAGTTCCAGCTCGTGAAGAGGGTATGACTCCTTATGATTTTATGCTAAGTGAATCTCAAGAGAGAATGCTTATATGTGCAAAACAGGGTTGTGAAGATAAAATCATAGAGATTTTTGAAAAATGGGGATTAGATGTTGCAGTTATTGGTGAAGTGACAGATACTGGTAGGATGGAGCTTTATTGGTACGATGAAAAGTGTGCAGATATGCCAATAGCACCAGTAAGTGAAGAAGCACCAGTGCTAGATAGACCGACATCAAGACCAGCTTATCTTGATGAAGTCAACTCTATAAGTGTAGATGATTTTGAGCCTGTAAGCAACCAAGAAGCGTATGAAAAACTCATCTCATCACTTGAAGTTGTAGATAAAGCTTGGGTATATAACCAGTATGACTCTATGGTGCAAACAAACACTACAAAACACCCAGGAAGCTTGGATGCAAGTGTAATTCGTGTCAAAGAAAATAGTAAAGCACTAGCGATGAGTAGTGATTGTAACCCAAGATACTGTTATATCGATCCAAAAAAGGGTGCAGCATTGGCAGTAGTAGAGAGTGGTAGAAATGTAGCTATGAGTGGTGCTAGACCATTGGCTATCACTGATTGTCTCAACTATGGAAACCCAGAAAATCCAGAGGTAATGTGGCAGTTTGCACAAGGTTGTGAAGGTATCAAAGAGGCTTGTAGTGAGCTAGAGACTCCAGTAGTGAGTGGAAATGTATCGCTTTATAATGAGACCAATGGTGTATCAGTCTATCCAACTCCTGCTATCGCTATGGTTGGGTTGAATGATGATGCGTCCAAAGTGTTGCCAAGCAAATTTACCAAAGATGGAGCATCTATCGTACTAGTAGGTGAGACCAAGGGCGAGTTTGGTGGATCACTATATATCAAAGAACTTTATGGCAAAACAGTTGGTACACTTCCTAGCTTTGATTACTCAGCTGAGCTAAGAATGTGGCAGTTGGTCATCGATGGTAACAAAGCAGGGCTTATCAATGCAGCCAAAGATGTCAATGTAGGAGGTATTGCTATCTCACTATCAAAGATGGCAGCAATTAGTGGCAAAGGTATAGAAGCCAAAGTTACAGTACAAAATCCTAGAGATATCTTCGATGAGTCACAAAGTAGAGCTTTGATAGAGGTAGATGATGACAAACTCCAAGAGTTTGCTACACTAGCAGCTGACCTTGGATTGTCAGTAGAGGTGATTGGTAAAGTTGGTGGAGATAAAGTATCTATCAATGATGTAGAGATATCTATGGATAGATTACAAGATGTATATTATGGTACATTCAAAAGAACAATAGAACAAGATTTATAATAGCAGAGGTTAAGATGAGAGCATTACTAAGTGTGAGTGATAAAAGTGGCATTGTAGAGTTTGCCAAAGGTTTAGAAGAGTTGGGTTGGGAGATAATCTCAACAGGTGGTACATACAAAAAGCTTCAAGAAAATGGCATCAAGGTCATTGAGATAGATGAAGTTACCAAGTTTCCTGAGTGTTTTGAGGGTAGAGTAAAGACTCTCAATCCTTATGTTCACGGTGGGATACTTCACAAAAGAGGCGATGAGGCACATATCGCACAAGCCAAAGAGCTAGGAGTAGAGGGGATAGATTTGGTGTGTGTGAACCTATATCCTTTCAAAGCTACTATAGAGAGAACTGATGATTTTGATGAGATAATCGAAAATATAGATATCGGTGGACCTACTATGGTTAGAAGTGCAGCCAAAAACTTTCAAGATGTACTTATAGTAACAAGTAGTGATGACTATGCAAGAGTACTTGATGCACTTCAAAATGGCACAAATACGCTTGAATTTAGAAGAGATTTGATGATCAAAGCATTTGAGCATACTGCAAGTTATGATAGTATGATTGCAAACTATATGAACAAAAGATTTAATAATGGCTTTGGAGAGTATCAATTTATCACTGGTAAAAAGGTGTTTCAGACAAGATATGGAGAGAACCCACACCAAGATGGTGCATTGTATGAGTTTGACAATTTCTTTAGTGAGAATTTCAAACAACTCAAGGGTGAAGCAAGTTTCAACAATCTTACTGATGTCAATGGTGCATTGAAAATCGCTTCAAGCTTTGGTGATGAAAATGCTATCTGTATAGTCAAACACGGAAACCCTTGTGGTTTTGCTATCAAAGATACTTTGCTAGAGTCATATACTGAAGCACTCAAATGTGACCCAGTGTCTGCTTTTGGTGGAGTGGTAGCAGTCAATGGTATAGTAGATGAAGAGTTGGCAAAAAAGATGAATGAGATTTTCTTAGAGGTAATCATAGCAGCCAATTTCACAGATGATGCACTAAAGGTGTTTGAGAGCAAAAAGAGAATCAAACTCTTCGCTCAAGGTGGCACCAAACTTGTAATGAGTAATGACTCGTATGATTTCAAACATATTGATGGTGGATTTGTATATCAAAACAGTGATTGTATCTGCGACAATGAAGTACACAACGCTCAACTAAAATCAGACAAACAAGCATCAAATCAAGAGATGAAAGATTTGGAGATTGCTTGGAAAGTAGCAGGACTTACAAAATCAAACTGTGTAGTGTATGTCAAAAACTCAGCTATGGTAGCAGTAGGTATGGGTATGACTAGTCGTGTAGATGCTGCCCAGTGTGCATTGAAAAAAGCAAAAGAGATGGGGCTAGATGTGAGTGGCTCAGCTATGGCATCAGAAGCATTCTTCCCATTCCGTGATAGTATAGATGCAGCTGCTAGTGCAGGGGTGAGTGCTATCATCGAGCCTGGAGGAAGTATCAGAGATGACGAAGTCATCCAAGCAGCCAATGAACACGGCATATCACTATATTTTACAACAGTTAGACACTTCTTGCACTAAAAATACTTTATAGCCCCTTATCTACTTGATAAGGAGCTATATTGTTAAATATCTCTTGTGTTGTCAGGTTTTGGAAAAAACTTGATATCCATCCACTTTTTCTTGTTGATGATTATTTCCCAACCATCTTTTTGGTCTATATGTTTATATCTAGAGTAAACCATTTTTGCATTATCATCATCTAGCCATTTATAGTCTAGGATTAATTTGTCTATGAGAACAGTAGCTGGTTTGTTTTCTACATTGAATAGATAATCAACTGTATCAGGTGAGAGTTTGATATGTTTTATATTACCATTTTCATCTGCTATAATATATGGTTGTGCTATAAATCCATTTCTACCAAAACCACATTTATGGTGTTTTTTATCTATGATAAAGTTACCTCTTTGTGTTTTGAATGAAGATAGGATCTTGCATGCAGATTCAAAAGGTATATCATGATGAAAACCTTTTAACTTTAAATTTCCATCACCAAATATAGATATAGTTCCCATTATCATTAATGATATAATTTTATGTTTCATATTACCCCCTTATGGTATTACAAATCGTTTTGATTACTATCTTCAAATAACTTACAAGTGCTAAAGAATTGATATTTCTTTAAGATAAGTTGTTTTGATTGATGTAGTAAAAGTTAAGCTGGAAGTATAGCAGAAATTTATATATAAAATATTATATTTTATTTTTTGTCAAGAATTTAAAGTTGATTGACATAGACTAAACTTTTTTGATATAATTGCATAAAAAGTTTTAGTTTAATAAAAATTTAAGGATTACAACATGGCAAAGAGTTTATATGAGACATTAGGTATTAGTGAAAATGCTAGTGCAGATGAGATTAAAAAAGCATATAGAAAATTAGCGAGAAAATATCATCCAGATATCAACAAAGATCCAGAAGCACAAGATAAGTTTAAAGAGATAAATGCAGCTTATGAAGTACTATCAGATTCAGAGAAAAAGGCACAATATGACCAGTTTGGTGATAGTATGTTTGGTGGACAAAACTTCCATGACTTTGCAAGTTCTCAGGGTGCTGGAGTGGATCTTGATGAGATACTTCGCCAAATGTTTGGCGGTGGAGGTTTTGGAGGCTTTAGTAGTGGTGGTAGTAGCCAAGGTGGCTTTGGGGGATTTGGAGGTTTTGGTGGGATGAATTTAGATATCAATGCCAAAATCACTATACCATTTATGACATCTATCCTTGGTGGCAAACATAAAATCAATCTTGATGGTGAGAGTTTTGATATCAAAATCCCAGCTGGTATCAAAAGTGGCGAGACTCTCAGAGTCAGAGGTAAAGGTAAATCATACCAAGGACAAAGAGGAGATTTGCTTATCAAAGTAGAGGTCGCACCAAGTAGTGAGTATGAGAGAAAAGGTAGTGATTTATACAAAACTATCGATGTACCTCTCAAGGAAGCACTCTTTGGTGGAAAGATAAAGGTACAAACACCAGAAAAAGAGGTAACACTAAAAGTACCTAAAAATACCAAAAATGGACAAAAATTCAGACTCAAAGGCAAAGGTGTACCAGATAGAAAGACAGCATTAAGAGGGGATTTGTATCTAGTTGCCAATATAGTGTTGCCTGATGTAGATTCACTAGATAGTGAACTTCGAAAAATGTTAGAAGAGAGACTATAAGGAGGCAAGTATGCATAGTTATGATGAACCAGTTTATCTGATATCTGTAGTAGCTTCTATGCTGGATATTCATCCTCAGACACTTAGACAGTACGAAAGAGAAGGCTTAGTGGAGCCATCTCGTACACAAGGTAGGATGAGACTGTATTCTCAAAGAGATATAGATAGGATGAAATTGATTTTGAGACTTACTCGCCAAATGGGGGTAAATCTAGCTGGAGTTGATATCATACTGCAACTCAAAGAGCAAATAGACAATATGCAAAGAGAGATTGAACAACTCAAAGATGAGTTAAGTAGTGTCAATAGAAACGGGTCAGTTCCTACCAATAAAGCATTGGTTACAAAAAGTAGCTATGATATAATCATCTTTGAAGATTGAGAACAAAGAGGTTTGTCGCCTCTTTATTTGTAATGTCTTTTACCATCACTACCTATATAGTATATATTTCCATATTCATCACGGTAATATTGTGTATTGTTATTGTTTTGCTCCATTTGGTTTCCTATCAAAGCACCACCTGCAGCACCTATAGCTGTACCAATTAGTGTGGATTTGGTATCACCACCTATTGCTTGTCCCAATAAAGCACCACTAGCACCACCGATTAATGCACCTTTTTGTGTTTGACTTTGAGTATCTACACAACCATTCATTAATGAGATAGATAATAAAGCAAAGACTAAATTTCTGTATTTCATATTTTGATACCTCCATTTTTTGTATAAAAAACAAGTTTTATTAGATATAATACACTAGAAAGACTTAAAAGTAGGGGAATATAGGTATTATGTCACACAAGATTGCAGTTATAGGATTAGGATATGTTGGATTGCCACTAGCACATGCGTTTAGCAGCCAGTACAAAGTAGTAGGTTTTGATATAGCACAGTGGAGGATTGATGAGCTAAGAAGTGGAGTAGATAGAACACTAGAGCTTAGTGATAAACAGGTCAAAGAGGCTATTTCCAATGGCATGGAGTTTACAAATAACTTAGATGATATAAAAGATTGCAACATCTACATAGTAACAGTTCCTACACCGATTGACAAGCACAAAAAACCTGATCTTACACCTCTATTAAAGGCAAGTGAGAGTATAGGTAAGGTACTTAAAAAAGGCGATATTGTTATATATGAAAGTACTGTATATCCAGGAGCTACCGAAGAGGATTGTGTACCTATACTAGAAAAGATAAGTGGATTGAAGTTTAACCAAGATTTCTTTTGTGGATATTCACCTGAGAGAATCAATCCAGGAGACAAAGAGCATACAGTTACCAAAATACTCAAAGTTACATCAGGCTCGACTCCAGAGATAGCTGATATAGTAGATAAATTGTATGCTAGTGTCATCACAGCTGGTACTCACAAAGCTCCATCTATCAAAGTAGCAGAAGCTGCCAAAGTGATAGAAAACACCCAAAGAGATCTCAATATCGCCTTTGTCAATGAATTGGCAGTGATATTTAACAAAATGGGTATAGATACCAACGCAGTGCTTGAAGCAGCAGGAACCAAATGGAACTTTTTGCCATTCAAACCAGGGCTTGTTGGTGGACACTGTATAGGTGTAGATCCATACTATCTAACACACAAGGCTCAAGAGATAGGTTACAACCCAGAGATTATCCTTGCTGGTCGTAGGCTCAATGACAACATGGGTATATTTGTAGCCAACCAAGTAGTCAAGCTGATGATCAAAAAAGGACAAAAGATAGAGGGTGCCAAAGCACTAGTTCTTGGTATCACATTCAAAGAAAACTGCCCAGATATCAGAAACTCCAGAGTCATAGATGTCATCAATGAGCTAAAAGATTTTGGTATAGATATAGATGTATATGACCCGTGGGCAGATCCTCAAGAGGTCAAAAGAGAGTATGGTATCGATCTAATCCAAAATTCAAAATTTGATATCCAAAATTACAACGCAGTTGTATTGGCAGTAGCTCATGATGAGTTTAAAAAGCTAGATATACAAACTAATGACAAACAAGTAGTCTATGATATCAAAGGTATTTTGGACTCTAGTGATGGAAGACTTTAGGAGTTTCAGATGAAAATACTCATAACAGGTACAGCAGGATTTATAGGTAGCCATTTGGCACAAAGACTTATAGATAGAGGTGATGAAGTAGTAGGGCTTGATAATATCAATGACTATTATGATGTCAATGTCAAATATGGTAGATTGCAAAGAGGTGGTATCATAGATAGTTTAGATGATGGAGCTGATATAGAGTATAACAAGCTCATAACCTCTAGTAAATATCCAAACTACAAGTTTATCAAACTCAACCTAGAAGACAAAGAGGCTATGCAAGAGCTTTTTGAGACTCAAAAGTTTGACGCGGTGTGCAATCTAGCAGCACAAGCTGGAGTGAGATACTCGCTAACCAATCCCGATGCATATATGGGTAGTAACATCATAGGGTTTATGAATATCTTGGAGTGTTGCAGACATTATGGAGTCAATAATCTATCGTATGCAAGTAGCTCTAGTGTGTATGGACTCAATGAAGAGTTGCCATTTTCCACTGAGCATAATGTTGACCATCCTATCAGTCTATATGCAGCTAGTAAAAAATCAAATGAGCTAATGGCACACACATATAGCCATCTATTTGGTATCTCTACCACTGGACTTAGGTTTTTTACAGTGTATGGTCCGTGGGGTCGTCCTGATATGGCACTGTTTTTGTTTGTCAAAGCAGCACTTGAGGGCAAACCTATAGATGTATTTAACAATGGCAATATGCAAAGAGACTTTACTTATATAGATGATATAGTCGAAGGGGTAGTTAGAGTCATAGACAATCCAGCCAAGAGTGATGAGAGTTGGAATGGCAAAGATGGCAGAGTCTCAACATCTTCAGCACCATACAAAGTATATAACATAGGCAACAACGCACCAGTAAAATTGATGGATTTCATAGAAGCTATCGAAAACAAATTGGGCAAAAAGATAGAAAAAAACTTCTTGCCACTTCAAGCTGGTGATGTACCTAGCACATACGCAGATGTAACAGACCTCATAGAAGATTTAGACTACAAACCAAACACACCAATCCAACAAGGTATAGACAGCTTTGTAGATTGGTATTTGGATTTTTTTGATGTCAAAAGGAAAATATAAATGACAATTATATCAATACCACTAACAACTAACTACTACCCCCTAACATCTAATCAAGAAAGGATTATCTTATGAAAATCGCCATAGCAGGTACAGGATATGTAGGGCTTAGCAACGGTATGCTTTTGGCTCAGCATAATGAAGTGGTAGCACTAGATATAGTACCACAAAAGGTGGAGATGCTAAATCAAGGGATATCTCCGATAGAAGACAAAGAGATACAAGAGTACCTACCCAAACTGCTTGATAATTCAAAATCACAAACTGATAATTCATTCCGTGCAACACTTGATAAGCATGAGGCTTATGAAGGTGCTGATTATGTTATCATATCGACTCCAACTGACTATGACCCCAACACCAACTATTTCAATACCAAGTCAGTAGAAGCTGTCATCTCAGATGTGTTAGATGTCAATCCAGATACAGTGATGATCATCAAATCAACCGTACCAGTAGGATATACCAAAAGTATCAGAGAAAAGTTTGGCACGGACAACATTATCTTCTCTCCAGAGTTTCTAAGAGAAGGCAAAGCACTATATGACAATCTATATCCATCGCGTATCATAGTAGGTGAGAGATCTCATAGAGCTGAAGTTTTTGCTAACCTCTTAGCTCAAGGTGCTATCAAACAAGATATTCCTATACTCTTTACAGACTCGACTGAAGCTGAAGCTATCAAACTCTTTTCTAACACATATCTAGCTATGAGAGTTGCATTTTTCAATGAGTTAGATTCATACGCTGAGACTCACAATCTCAACAGCCGTCAGATCATAGAAGGGGTAGGGTTGGACCCTAGAATCGGTAGCCACTACAACAATCCAAGCTTTGGCTATGGAGGATACTGTCTGCCAAAAGATACCAAACAGCTACTAGCCAACTACCAAGATGTACCTAGCAACATCATCAAAGCCATAGTAGATGCCAACACCACCCGTAAAGACTTCATAGCAGATCAAATCATATCCAAACTCCCCAAAGATGCCCATGGCTACCCGACAGGCAAGGTAGGAGTGTATAGATTGATTATGAAGAGTGGCTCAGACAACTTTAGAGCTTCAGCTATACAAGGAGTCATGAAACGCATCAAAGCCAAAGGTATAGAGATAGTCATATACGAGCCAGTTCTCGAAAGTGATGAGTTCTATCACTCAAAAGTCATCCAAGACTTAGATGAGTTCAAAGCCATCTCAGATGTGATAGTAGCCAACAGACTATCAGATGATATCAAAGATGTACAAGACAAAGTATATACTAGAGATATATTTGGTGGGGATAGTTGATGAAAAAGATACTCTTGGTATTTGGTACGAGACCAGAAGCTATCAAAATGGCACCGCTAGTTAGAGAATTGAAAATGGAAAATGGAGAATTGAATATTGACCAAGAGAACAGTAATGCTCGATTTGATGTCAGAGTTTGTGTCACAGCACAGCATAGAGAGATGTTGGATCAAGTGTTGGAGCTTTTTGAGATAGTGCCTGATTATGACTTGGATATCATGAAGCCAGGGCAAGATTTGTATGATATCACTTCCAATGTCATGATGGGTATGAGAGATGTATTGGCAGATTTCCGACCAGATATAGTGTTGGTACATGGTGATACTACTACGACATTTGCTACATCTTTGGCGGCATTTTATCAGCAGATTAGAGTAGGGCATGTAGAAGCAGGGTTACGCACCAATGACCTATATAGTCCATGGCCAGAAGAGGCCAACAGACAACTAACAGGAGTCATAGCCAACTACCATTTTGCACCAACCCAAACAGCCAAAGAGAATCTCTTGAAAGAGAACAAACCCCAAAGCCACATCATGGTCACTGGCAACACTGTCATAGATGCACTTTTCTTGGCACTTGAGAAGATCAAGTCCAACAAAGATTTAGAAACTCAAATCATCAATGAGCTAAAAGACAAAATCCCAAATTCTCAATTCTCCATTCTTGATTCTCAATTTATCCTAGTGACAGGACACCGTAGAGAAAATCATGGAGAAGGTTTTATAAACATCTGCAAAGCACTCAAACAGATAGCATTGTCAAACCCAGATACTCATATAGTATATCCAGTACATCTCAACCCAAATGTACAAAAACCAGTCAAAGAGTTACTCTCAGACATAGACAACATCCATCTCATCGATCCACTACAGTATGAAGAGTTTATATATCTGATGGATAAATCTTATATGATTATAACAGATAGTGGTGGTATCCAAGAAGAAGCACCAAGTCTAGGTAAACCTGTACTTGTGATGCGAGATACCACTGAAAGACCCGAAGCCGTGTCATCAGGCACTGTCAAGCTAGTAGGAACAGACACAAACACCATAGTCCAAGAGACCCAAAAATTGCTAGATGATAAGGGCTATTATGATATAATGTCAAAAGCAAATAATCCATATGGGGATGGGAAGGCGAGCCAAAAAATCTCTGATTTTTTGAGAGAAGTAAGTCGTGAGAAGTGAAGAGTGAGAAGTGAGGGCTGGGGTGAATCATAAAGATTTAGATGTTTGGAAAAAATCCATTGATTTAGTAAAAGATATATATAAGTTGACTGATTATATACCAGAGTGTGAGAAGTTTGGTTTGACAAGTCAGATAAGAAGGGCAGTTGTATCTATACCATCCAATATAGCAGAAGGGTCTGCTAGAAATGGGGACAAAGAATTTATACAGTTTTTATACATTTCACTTGGCTCATTGAGCGAAGTAGAAACGCAATTGATCATTGCCAAAGAGTTAGGTTATTTGGAAGATATTGATAATGATTTAATAAGATTAGAACAAGTCAAAAAAATGATTTTAGGATTAGTAAAATACTTAAAGGGAAAAAACAATGCAAAACAATAAAGAGCATCACCACTCACCACTCACTACCCACTCTTCACCATCAAAAATGGTTTGCATAATCGGATTGGGGTATATTGGGCTTCCTACTGCTGCGTTGTTGGCAAATAGAGGTTATGATGTGCATGGGGTGGATATAGTACAATCTACTGTCGATACTATCAATCGTGGTGAGATACATATAGTAGAGCCTGAGCTTGATACTTTTGTCAAGAGTGCAGTCCACAGTGGCAAGCTCCAAGCAGACACCAAGCCCAAACAAGCAGATGTTTTTATCATCGCTGTACCTACTCCTTTTTCTAAAGGGTATGTACCCAACATAGACTATGTCATAAGTGCCACCAAAGCCATAGCACCTTATGTCAAAGAGGGTGATATAGTCATACTCGAATCCACAAGCCCTGTAGGAACCACTAACAAAGTAGAAGAGATACTCCAACAAGAAAGACCAGAACTGTTTGCAATAGAAAATAAAGAATTGAAAATAGAGAATGAAAACTCTTATCACTCCTCACCACTCACCCAAAAATCAAAGATTTTTGTAGCTCACTGTCCAGAGAGAGTGCTTCCAGGTCAGATTATGAGAGAGCTTGTAGAAAATGATAGGATAGTAGGTGGTACTACTCCAGAAGCGACTGCCAAGACTGTTGAGTTTTATCAAACATTTGTCAGTGGAGAGGTACTATCTACTGATGCCAAAACAGCAGAGATGGCAAAACTAACAGAAAATAGTTTCAGAGATGTCAACATCGCTTTTGCCAATGAGCTGAGTATATTGTGTGATAAGTTTGAGATAGATGTATGGAAGCTCATAGAACTAGCCAATCGCCACCCTAGAGTCAACATCCTCCAACCAGGTGCAGGTGTAGGTGGACACTGTATAGCAGTGGACCCTTGGTTTATAGTCCACGCAGGTGGCAAGGATGCCAAACTCATAAGGACATCAAGAGAAGTAAATACTTATAAAACAGAGTGGGTTATAGAAAAGATTAAAAATGCAGCTAACGAATGGAAACTCACCTCTCGCGACTCATGGCTCACGGCTCACGACTCACCAACCAATCCAACAATCGCCATAATGGGCTTGGCTTTCAAGCCAGATATAGATGACCTTAGAGAGTCTCCGGCACTTTATATTGCCCAAAGATTAGCTAGTGAGTTAGAAAATGTTGTGTGTGTAGAGCCAAATATCAACAATTCTCAATTCTCAATTCTCAATTCTCAATTACTAAGCATCGAAGATGCTCTAAACAAGGCTGATATCTTAGTTTTCCTCGTAGCACACAAAGAGTTTAGACAACTGAAAGATGACAAATCTCAATTATCAGTTGATAAGGTTTTGGATTTTTGTGGGGTGATGAATAATGATTAATATTATACTATGCGGCGGAAGTGGGACAAGGTTATGGCCACTTAGCAGAAAATTAATGCCAAAGCAATTTTTGAAACTTTTTAATGATAAAAGTCTATTTCAACTTACAATTGAAAGAAACAAAAAGGTTACCACTTCTAATATAGTAGTATCAAACGAAGAGCAATATTTTATAGCATTAGACCAAGTGGAAGAGATAGGAGAGAGTGCTAAATTTTTACTTGAATCAGTAGCAAAAAATACAGCCCCAGCAATAGCCCTTGCTTGTATGGAACTTGATAGTGAAGATATAGTATTAGTAACTCCATCAGACCATCTAATCAAAAATGAAGAAGAATATAAAAAAGTAGTAAATAAAGCTAAAGAGTTAGCACAAGAAAACTATCTTGTAACATTTGGAATAAAACCAACAGAGGCAAATACAGGATATGGGTATATAGAGTGTGTAGTAAGTAGTAATCAGCAAGTAGAGAATGGCTTAGATGTAAAAAAATTTCATGAAAAACCTGACTTAAAAACAGCAAAAAAGTATTTAGAAATCAATACTACTCACTACCCACTACCTACTACTCACTATTTTTGGAATAGTGGAATGTTTTGTTTTAAAGCAGGAGTGTTTTTAGATGAATTAAAAGAGCATTCACCAGAGATATATGAGAGTGTAAAAGAAGCATATAAAAATAGAAAGACAGACAATAATCAAACAAGAATACCATTTGAATATATGGAAAAGATAGTAGAAGATAGTATAGATTATGCAGTAATGGAAAAAAGCAAAAAAGTAAAAGTAATTCCTAGTGATATAGATTGGAATGATGTAGGGAGTTTTGATAGCTTAATAGATGAAATAGAATCAATAGAGACAATAGAAACAATAGAATATGAAAGTCAAAATAATTTTTATTATACGGATACGAAAGATAAAGTAATAGCAACAATAGGGCTTGAAGATTTTATAGTAGTAGATACAAAAGATGCCATTTTAATAACAAAGAAAAATCAAACACAAAAAGTAAAAGAGATAGTAAATCAAATAAAAACTACCCACTACCAATTACTCACTACTCACTCACTAGTTCATAGACCATGGGGGACATATGAAACTTTGATAGATGATAATGGATATAAAATAAAAAGAATAATAGTAAAACCACAAAAAAGACTATCACTCCAAAAACATTTTCACAGAAATGAGCATTGGATAGTAGTAAGTGGCACAGCAAAAGTAACAGTTGGAAAAGAGGAGTATCTTGTAAGACCAAATGAATCTACATATATTAAAATGGGAGAAGAGCATAGACTTGAAAATCCAGGAAAAATACCAGTAGTCCTTATTGAAGCACAAGTTGGACAATATACCGGTGAAGATGATATAATTCGAATCAGTGATGATTATAAAAGGGAAAAAAATGGAAAATAAAAAAGTTGCACTAATAACAGGAGTAACAGGACAAGACGGGAGTTATTTAGCGGAATTTTTACTAAAAAAAGGTTATATAGTTCATGGTATAAAAAGAAGAGCAAGCCTTTTTAATACCGATAGAATCGATCATCTTTATCAAGACCCACATGTAGAAAATAGAGACTTTATTCTTCACTATGGTGATATGACAGATAGTATGAATCTAACTAGAATCATCCAAGAAACAAAGCCAGATGAGATATACAATTTAGCAGCTATGAGCCATGTGGCAGTAAGCTTTGAAACTCCCGAATACACTGCAAATGCAGATGGTATAGGAACACTTAGAATCCTTGAGGCCGTTAGACTTTTGGGACTAGAGAAAAAAACAAGAATCTACCAAGCCTCAACAAGTGAACTTTATGGAAAAGTGCAAGAAGTCCCACAAAGTGAAACTACACCGTTTTATCCAAGAAGCCCTTATGCAGTAGCTAAGATGTATGCTTATTGGATAACGGTGAATTATAGAGAAGCTTATGATATATTTGCTTGTAATGGGATACTTTTTAATCACGAATCTCCAGTTAGAGGCGAGACATTCGTAACTAGAAAAATAACAAGAGCGGCAAGTAAAATAGCTCTTGGACTTCAAGATAAACTATATCTTGGTAACTTGGATGCAAAAAGAGACTGGGGACATGCAAAAGATTATGTAAAAATGATGTGGTTAATCCTCCAACACGATAAACCGGATGACTGGGTAATAGCAACCGGAAAAACAACAACAGTTAGAGACTTTGTAAAAATGGCATTTGAATATGTAGGGATAAAGCTTAGATTTGAAGGTAAAGGGATAGATGAAAAAGGGATTATCGATAGCATAGATGAAAAAAGATACAACGAAATAATTAAAAATTCAAAATTCAAAATTC
>Ga0256913_10000530_pt1 | contig 19841 bp, 20 predicted proteins | sample Axial_MatmetaG_FD_185970 | JGI IMG/M metagenome (GOLD analysis project Ga0256913, IMG submission 185970) | Deep-sea worm associated microbial mat communities from Axial Seamount, Juan de Fuca Ridge, Pacific Ocean - Axial_Mat | ecosystem: Environmental > Aquatic > Marine > Oceanic > Microbial... | reverse complement strand
AAGAATTATCGGAAGGATTTTACATAATCCTACTTGGCATTTAAAACGACTTTCTGAAACGGGAACCGATTACGAAGCGGCAAAAAAATATTCCGAAATGGTTCGCGAATTATTCAACTTAAACGGAAAAGATGACAATAATGAGGAAGAATAACTTGACAAAAGAAAAAATAATTATTGGAACACGTAAAAGCGAATTAGCCCTTTGGCAAGCACACTTTGTAAAAAAAGAAATTGAAAGGAAATTCAAATCCGTTAAAGTGGAAATAAAAAAAATCAGCACAAAGGGAGATAAAATTCTTGATGTTGCTCTTTCCAAAATCGGCGATAAAGGTTTATTCACGAAGGAAATTGAAAATGAACTTTTAAAGGGCACCATTGATATTGCTGTTCACAGCTTAAAAGATCTTCCAACCGTTTTGCCAAAAGGATTGGAACTTGCAGCGGTTACAAAACGCCACGTTGTAGAAGATGTTTTGGTCGCAAGGAAGAAAAGGATTACATTGGATAAACTGCCCGAAGGAGCAACCGTTGCAACGGGCTCATTACGCAGAGCAAGTCAGATATTACACTTACGCCCTGATATTCAAATTGTTGAGATTAGAGGTAACGTGCAAACAAGGTTAAAAAAATTTGAAGCGTCAAACTGGGACGGAATGATTTTAGCCCGCGCAGGTTTGGAAAGATTAAAACTTAAAAAACATATTTCTTCGATTATCCCTACTTATCAAATTCTGCCGGCTGTCGGGCAGGGTGCTCTCGGAATTGAAATCGCATCAAAAAATAAATTTGCAAAAGAGATTGCACTTGGTATTCACAACTCGGAAACAGAGTTTTCCGTAACTGCCGAAAGAGCTTTCCTCAAAGCACTTGGCGGCGGATGTCAGGTGCCGATAGGTGCTTATGCGGAATTAAAAAGCAACGGACTTTATCTAAGCGGGTTTGTCGGCTCGCCCGATGGTACCATTACCTTTGCCAAACGAGTTCGCGGTAGCAAAAAGGATGCTGAAAAACTCGGCAAAGCACTTGCCAAAGATATTTTAAAAGCCGGCGGTAAAAAAGTATTACTGGAAGTTTACGAACAATAATGGAAACAGAAAAAATAAATATTTTGTTTACCGGACTTAATGGAAATGATTCCGCTCTTAATCCATTAATTAATTCTGACAAGACTAATTTTATTCATTTCCCTACAATTAAAATTGTAGCAATTCCCCTAACAAATACAGAAGAAGAGAAAATTAGGGATGCGTACCGTTACGATTATCTGGTTTTTACTTCGGCTAACGCTGTTAAATACTTTTTGCAACATTATGGGGATGATTTATCAAACTTAAACTGCAAAACCAAAATTGTTGCTATCGGGAAAAAGACGGCAGACTTACTACTAAGCAATAATATTGATGTTGATTTAATTCCATCTAATTCATCTTCAAAAAGCATTGATGAATTGCTAACCGAAAATTTAGTGTACGAGAAGTCCGTTCTTATCCCCGGTTCCAAATTATCCAAACCGGATTTGTTCAATTCTCTCGAGGAAAAAGGAGCAATAGTTGATTTTATTGCAATTTATGATAACTTAATACCGACTAATATCCCGAACAATATAAGAGATTATGTAACAGAAAGAAAAATCGATTTGTTTGTTTTTACAAGTCCTTCCTCGTTTTATAATTTCATTCGTATTTTTGAAATTAATAATGTTCAAAATTATTTTACGGATAAAACCATTGCCGCAATAGGACCGGTAACTGAAGAAGCCATTGTAAAAAACAATTTAACGGTTACAATAAAACCAAGTGAATATAATTTAGATTCACTTACAAAAGAAATAATAAATTATTACAAACTAAATTGAGTATAAATTTGGAAATATTAAAAAACGATCTTTTTTTGCGAGCATGTAAAAAAGAGACAATAGATAGAACACCTATCTGGATAATGCGTCAAGCCGGACGTTATTTGCCGGAGTACAGAAAGGTAAGAGAAAAAGCTGATTTCAAAACAATGGTAAAAACTCCGGAGCTTGCAACGGAAGTTACCATTCAGCCTGTGGATATTATCGGGGTCGATGCAGCCATTATTTTTTCAGATATCCTGGTCATTCCCGAAGCGTTGGGAATGAACTACGAAATGGTCGAATCGAAAGGGCCAAGTTTTGATTGGACAATCTCTGATGAAAAAGATTTCGAAAAATTATCCAGGTCAGATTTAAGCGATAAACTAAGCTATGTTTTTGAAGCGCTTAAACTGACAAAAAAAGAACTGGATGGCAAAGTTCCGCTTATTGGGTTTAGCGGTTCGCCTTGGACATTGCTAACTTACATGGTTGAAGGTGGCGGTTCGAAAAATTTCGCCAAAATTAAAACTCTGATATTCAACAATCCTTCCCTTGCCCACAAACTTTTGGATTTGATTTCCGAAACCGTTGCGGAGTATCTTTCTCTTAAAATCGAAAGCGGGGTTAATGCCGTTCAAATATTCGATACTTGGGGCGGTTTGCTTTCACCGGATTTGTACAGAGAATTTTCTCTCAAATATATCAAGAAAGTTATCGCTAATATTAAAAGGAACAGCGAGTCAATTATTAGTTATGCCAAAGGCATTCATCACTCTTTAGACGAGCTCGCCGATTCCGGAGCAGATGTAATCAGCATAGACTGGACGCACAACATTGGAGAGGTTAGAAAACAAATTGGCAACAGAGTAGCTCTGCAAGGCAATATGGACCCAACAGCCCTTTATGGAAATATTGACATAATTAAACGAGAAGCTCTTAAAGTTCTTGATTCATACGGGAAAGGTAGCGGGCACGTTTTTAATTTAGGTCATGGAATTTTACCGGATATATCTCCCGACAATACAAAAGCTCTTGTTGACATCGTTAAAGAAGAGAGTCAACGTTATCACTAAAAAAGGAATTACAATGTTTAACATCGATATAGACTTAATAAAAAAATATGATAAGCCGGGACCTCGTTACACAAGTTACCCTACTGCACCGCATTTTACCGACGGATTCAGTTACGAACAATACATCTCGGCAATAAAAGAGAATAATGATGCAGCAAATAATAAAACCCCGTTGTCGCTCTACTTCCATATCCCCTATTGCGATACGTTATGCTACTTCTGTGGCTGTAATATGATAATAAGCAACAACCGCAGCAGAATTGCCAACTATGTTGATTATGTAAAAAAGGAAATTACTTTACTAAAAAAACATTTAAAGGATGATCGGTTGGTAACGCAACTTCATTGGGGCGGAGGAACACCAACACACCTAAAACCAAATGAGATAAGCGATTTATTATCTTTCATTAATTCAAATTTTAATATTGATACGAATATTGAAGCCAGTTGTGAAATAGACCCGAGAGAGTTGACCTTTGAACACGTGAAAGCTCTAAGAGACGGCGGGTTCAACCGCATTAGTATGGGCGTGCAAGATTTTAATCACAAAGTGCAAGTTGCCGTTAACAGAATACAACCCGAGGATATAACAAGGCAAGTGATTGATTGGATAAGAGAATTAAAATTTGAAAGTATCAATCTCGATTTGATGTACGGCTTACCACATCAAACATTGGAAACGTTTTCGGAAACATTGGAAAAGATAATTGATATTTCGCCTAACAGAATTGCAGTGTTTAACTATGCTCATGTTCCTTGGATGAAAAAACACATGGAACTTATCAAGAAAGAAGACCTGCCCACTCCGGATGTAAAGTTACAAATATTAAAACATACAATCGAAAAACTAACCGATGCGGGATATGTATTCATAGGTATGGACCATTTTGCAAAACCGGATGACGAACTTGCAATAGCTTTGAACGAAAAAAAATTATACAGAAATTTTCAAGGCTATTCTACACAAGCCGGTACCGACCTTTATGCGCTTGGTATCACAAGCATTAGCCAGTTCGGAAATATTTATTCTCAGAATATAAAAACAGAGAAAGAATATTTTGAAAAAATTGATAATAACGTTCTTCCTTTGGCAAAGGGATATTCAATGTCCGATGACGATATTTTACGACGAGATGTAATTATGAGCTTAATGTGTGATTTTGAATTGAACTTTAAAACCATAGAAGACAAATACGGGATAAACTTTAAGGAATACTTTGAAAAAGGATTGGAAAAATTAAAACAATTTGAACCCGATAACTTGGTTGCTATTAACGATGATAATATTAAAGTAACCGAAATGGGGAGGTTATTAATCCGAAATATTGCAATGAACTTTGATGCATTTCTTGAAGATGATATGGGAAAGGTACGCTACTCCAGAACTGTTTAAGAAGAATTTTCTATGAACGATAAAATTGCAGTTGTATTGCTAAACATGGGCGGTCCTAATTCTCTTGAAGCAGTTGAACCGTTTTTATTTAATCTGTTTCAAGACCCGGACATTTTTAAAATTCCTTTCGGTCAAAAAATATTTGCGAAATTTATTTCCAAACTTCGCGCACCAAAAGTAATTGAACAATATAAACAGATTGGCGGGAAGTCCCCGCAAGGCGAACATACCGAAAAACAACGTTCTTTACTCGAGCAATCATTACGAAATGAAAACATCGAAGCGGATGTATTTATCGCCATGCGATATTCCAACCCTTTAACCGACGAAACCGTTAAAACAATTTTGGGGGAAAATTATACTAAAATCATATTGCTTCCGCTTTACCCGCATTTTTCTTCCGTTACAACCGGTTCGTCGCTAAACGAGTGGTGGCGAAACTATAAAGAGGATAAGAATAAGATTGTTGAAATAAAAGATTTTTATAATCATCCCAAGTACATAAATGCAGTAAATAAACAAATTGATATAGCTCTCGAAAAATTCCCGGAAAATCAAAAAGATAAAGTTGAATTGCTTTTTAGCGCTCATAGTGTTCCGCAAAGTTTAATTGATGGCGGCGATCCTTATCAAACACAAGTATTGGAAAGTATCCGGTTAATAATGGAATCGAGAAATAACTCCGAAAAATACCACGTTAGTTATCAAAGCAAAGTAGGACCGGTAAAATGGCTTGAACCGTCAACACAAGAAAAAATTGCGGAACTTGGTAAAACCGGAGTTAATAATTTGTTGGTTATTCCCATAAGTTTTGTATCCGATCATATAGAAACACTTTACGAACTGAATATATATTACAGAAAAATTGCTGAAGAAAATAATATTTTAAATTACATTGTAATGGAAGGATTAAACGACTCTTCGGAATTTATTTCTCAACTTCACGACTTGGTTGTGGGAGTACTAAAAAATGGATAAAAGTATTGTAATAATAGGCGCCGGTATTACAGGTCTTGCCTCGGCACATTGGTTAAATAAAGAAGGCTATAATGTAAAAGTTCTTGAAGCTAACGCTGAGGTTGGCGGTTCAATGATTTCCGTGAAAGAAGACGGATACTTGATAGACTATGGACCTAACAGCGGTTTGGAAACATCACCCTTAATTAAAACATTGATTAATGATTTACACTTAGAAGATCAATTTATTTATGCAAACAAAGAAGGGAATAAACGATACATTCTAAAGAACGATAAGTTATATCCTTTACCTATGAGTCCTAAGGAATTCCTTTCGACAAAATTGTTCTCCACAAAAGCCAAGCTGAGATTGGCTTTGGAGCCTTTTATCGGGAAATCGGATGACGGATATTACCAATCAATCTCGGAATTTGTCACGCGTAGATTGGGTAAAGAGTTTTTAGACTATGCTATAAATCCTTTTGTTGCAGGAGTATATGCCGGTAACCCGGATAAATTAAGTGTAAAATCGGCTTTCCCAAAACTCTACCGACTTGAAGAAAACTACGGCGGATTAATTAAAGGGACAATAAAAGGCGCAAGGGAAAGAAAGAAAAGCGGAGAAAAATCGAAACAAAATGCGGCAATGTTTTCTTTTAAAAACGGTATGGCAACTTTACCAAAAGCAATCCATACTAACTTAGGAGATAGAGTTCAACTTAATTCAAAAGTAATTGCCGTAAACAGAACGGATAATAAATATACTGTTAGCTACAAGACCGGCGATACAATCTTTACGCTTGAAACGGACTTAGTAATTTCAACCGCTCCATCTTATACAACATCAAAAATATTTGCCGCTATGGATAACGAGTTAAGCAACCATCTTGATCAAATATATTATCCGCCGGTGTTAGTCCTTTATTTGGGATATGACAAAAGCAAAATTTCCCAACCGCTTGACGGTTTCGGTTTTCTAATTCCCGCCAAGGAAAAGAAAAAATTTCTGGGCGCTTTGTGGAGTTCTGTTATCTTTGATAATCGTGCACCGGAAAACAAAGCTGCCTTTACATTATTCGTTGGCGGAGCAAGATCACCGGAGCTTTTCGAGGATGACAATAACAAACTCATCCAGGATATAATAAATGACTTTCAAAAAATAATGGGAATAAACGGTAAACCGGAATTTGTTAAATCAAAATTTTGGCGGAAGGCTATTCCGCAATATAATATTGGTTATATTGAACATGAAAAATATTTTAAAGAATTTGAAAAGAAGAATCCCGGAATAATTCTCGGTGGGAATTACATAGGAGGAATTTCTGTCGGAGATTGCGTTAAAAGTTCCGAAGTTCTTTTTAACAAAGCAAAAGAAAAATTAAAATAAATTTAGGAGAATAAAATGGCAGAATATCCAACCGTAAGACTAAGACGATTACGACACAATCCTATTATTCGCAATATGGTTAGGGAAACACACTTACGAAAATCAGATTTGATATATCCCCTTTTTGTAGCTCCGGGAAACAAGGTTAAAAACGAAGTTCGTTCAATGCCCGGCGTATATCAAATGTCAATTGATGTTCTTATTGAAGAATGTAAAGGAATTGTTTCGTTAGGTATTCCGGCTATTATACTTTTCGGTATTCCCGAACATAAGGATGAAGTTGGTTCGGAAGCTTATGACGACGAAGGAATTATTCAACGTGCAGTTCGAGCCATTAAAAAGGAAGTTAAAAATCTGCTTGTTATTACAGATGTTTGCCTTTGTGAATATACATCACACGGGCATTGCGGACTTATTCGTGACGGTGAAATACTCAACGACGAAACGGTTGAGCTGCTTGTAAAAGAAGCTGTTTCTCATGCCAAAGCAGGCGCCGATATGATTGCCCCTTCCGATATGATGGACGGACGTGTTGCTGCAATACGTCAAGGACTTGATGAAAACGGATTTAGTAAAATCCCGATAATGAGTTACGCGGTAAAATATTCGTCCGGTTATTACGGCCCATTCCGCGATGCTGCCGAATCGGCTCCCTCTTTTGGCGATAGACGTTCGCATCAAATGGACGAAGCAAACAGCGATGAAGCTATCCGCGAAGCCGAATCCGATATTCTTGAAGGTGCCGATATTATTATGGTTAAACCTGCCGGGCCATACATGGATATTATCCGCAGAATTAAAGACGAGTTCAATATTCCTCTTGCCGCATATCAAGTAAGCGGGGAATATTCAATGATTAAAGCTGCAGGCAAGCTCGATTGGATTGATGAAGAACGCGTTATGATTGAATCATTGTTGGGAATCAAAAGAGCAGGCGCCGATATGATTCTGACATACTTCGCAAAAGATATTGCCAAATTATTAAATGATTAAGGAGCTGAAATGAATTATTCCAGAAGTGAAGAATTATTTGAAGAAGCTAAAAAATATATCCCCGGCGGTGTAAATTCTCCGGTACGCGCATTTAAGTCTGTTGGCGGAACCCCTTTGTTTATTGAGCGAGGAGAAGGCCCGAGAATTTATGATACGGACGGGAACGAATACGTCGAATATATAGGTAGTTGGGGACCTCATCTTTTCGGGCATAATCCTGAGTTTATTTTAACCGCCCTCAAAACCGCTCTCGAAAAAGGAACAAGCTTTGGCACTCCAACCGAGTTGGAAATTAATATGGCAAAAATTATTACCGAGCTTGTACCATCCGTAGAAAAAATTAGAATGGTAAACAGCGGGACCGAAGCAACAATGAGCGCTATCCGTGCAGCCCGTGGTTTTACCAATCGGAATAAATTTATAAAGTTTGAAGGCTGCTATCACGGACATGCCGATTACTTTCTTATTAAAGCAGGTTCGGGCGCACTTACTTTCGGAGTGCCTACAAGTCCGGGCGTTACTACAGCTAATGCAGCCGATACTCTTGTTGCCGATTACAACGATATCAACTCCGTTAAATCTCTTCTTCAAGAAAACAAGAATGAGATTGCCGCAATAATTATTGAACCGATTGCCGGTAATATGGGCGTAATTCCCGCGACAAAAGAGTTCCTTTCGGAATTAAGAGCGCTCTGTACCGAAGAAGGTATTGTCCTTATTTTTGATGAAGTTATGTCCGGCTTTAGAGTTGCAAAAGGCGGAGCGCAGGAAATTTACGGCATTCAACCCGACTTAACAACTTTTGGGAAAATAATAGGTGGCGGACTTCCCGTTGGTGCTTTCGGAGGAAGAAAAGATATAATGGATACACTTGCTCCTGTCGGTCCGGTTTATCAAGCCGGAACACTGAGCGGTAATCCACTCGCTATGAGCGCCGGACTTGCCGCCCTTACTCACATTAAGGAAAACAAAAATCTATATGATATTCTTGAAGAGAAAAGTAAATATCTCGAAGAAGGTTTGAAAGAGAATTTACAAAAACTCAACAAATCGTTTGCAATGAACAGAATCGGCTCTATGAGTTGTTTATTCTTCACGGAAGAAAAAGTTACAGATTTTAATTCCGCAATGAAATCGGATGCAAAATTGTACGGAGAATACTTCCATAAAATGTTAGAAAAGGGAATTTATCTCGCACCGTCACAATTTGAAGCAATGTTTATATCCACGGCTCATTCCACAAACGACTTAGATAAAACCATAGAAGCAAATTATCTTTCGTTAAAAGAACTATTGTAAAATATGGGGGAAGTTCATACTTCCCTCATACTACGAAAATTATAACAGCGAAAGGATACATATTAAAATTGCTGCAGCATCTTTTGTTAAACCCAAATATTCCCCTACGGTGCCAAGGTCATATTTATATTGCTCCTCCAATTCATGTTTTAATCCTGCATTTAAACATATATCAAAATGAACAAATTTAGGCGGGTTAAAATTTAGATTTTGTAATGCGGATATTCTATCGAATCGGTTAAGACTACTATACCCAAGAACATTATTAATGTTAAATTTCGAGAAGTTATTAAATTTTAAATCACGCATAGATAAATTGAAAACATTATCTTTAACATTTACTCTTTCAATTTCCTGTGCTTGATTTTGGACGACAAAAATCAGGATTGATAACATTATGAAGATTTTATATTTCATCTATACTAACTTGGTATTAATATATATATTTTAAATTACTTTTTTATATGTAAAATAAAAAATCATTAATCACTTTAACTTTGAGAAGTACCTAAAAATTCATATTTTTCAAAATCCATTAACTAATTGATAATTAGGAGAGAAGATGAAACGTTTATTTATATTGACAACCTCTTTAATATTCTTATTACTCACTAACTTGCTTTTTGCGCAACACGAAGATATAACCGGACTGTGGAAAACTATTGACGATGAAACCGGACGAGTAAAATCCGTTGTAAAAATTTATATTAAAGATGGAAAGCTTTATGGGGATGTAGTCAAATTATTCAGATTACCTGATGAAGATCCGGACCCTGTTTGTGATAAATGCGACGATGACGATCCGAGAAAAGATCAAAAAGTTTTAGGAATGACCGTTATTACCGATATGGAATATGACGAAGATGATAATGAGTGGGAAGACGGTGAAATACTGGATCCTAAAAAAGGGAAAGTTTATGACTGCAAATTATGGCTTGAAGACGGGAAATTACAAGTGCGTGGATACATTATGTTCTTTTACAGAACTCAAGAATGGTTACGTTACGACGGTGACATTTAATTAAAATATATTCTCGCCATATATCTATCTTAATTGTATATATGGCGGGATATTGAATAAACAAATGAGAATCTTTTTTATAATTATAATATTAATGTTTTTGGTAATTTCTTGTAGCGATGATGACGTTACCGAACCAACCATAACAGAAGAGAGAAACGACAACGGAGTTAAGTTAAATATTTCTCTGAGTGGCAGTTTACAAAATCCTGCTTTTTCTCCAGACGGCAATTCAATAGTATTTACAAGATTTATCAACGGTTATAACAAAGAACCTGCCGAATTGTATAGATTTAATATTTCTACGGAGGAGCTAACATTATTAGTATCCGATGGCAGTGCGAACGTTAACTTACCAGGCTCCGCATGGAACGGAGTAATTAATCAAATTGTATTTTCATCATCAAGGGAACCACATGATGAAATTTATCTAATCAATGAAAATGGAACTAGCGGCGATGAAGTTCAAATTACAAATAGACAAGATAGCGTTGGATATGAACCGACATTGAGTCCGGACGGTGCTTGGATTGTTTTTGAATCGCACAAGTTAGATGTGGAAGGTAATGGTATTATTACTAAGTATAAAGTTGATAAGAGTTCCAACTATATTTATTTAACCGATGCTAATGATGACTGCCGTCAACCTAATTGGTCTCCCAATGGGGATAAAATCCTTTATCAAAAATATGAAAACAAGCAGTGGGATATTTGGATAATGAATACCGATGGAACGGATAAAATAAAAGTTACTTCCGGTTCAGGGGATAAAACCGATGCTTCATTTTCTGATGATGGTCAGTTTATCATATACAGTAGTAATATGGAACAGGAATTCTCTAATATTTATGAAACACCAATTACAGGAGGAACTACCGACAGGCTAACCGATTATGCAGGATATGATGGCGCGCCATCTATGTCGCCTGACGGAACTAAGTTGATCTTTGAATCATTCAACGGAGATCCCGATAACTCAGCCGGGACAAAATTAATTTTGCTTAACCTTTAACTACAGAAAACTTTTAACCAATTATTTTTAATTTGTTTAAGTTTACCTTTTATAATTTACTTAACAGAATATTTCATCTTACATAGTTATATAAATGAATCAACCCGATTTTAAAGATAACCTCTTTAATGAAATTAATTTTACAGAAATAGGAATTCCCCGTGGTGATTATGATAATTGCAGATTTATTAACTGCAAATTCACAAACATAAATTTATCTGCTTTTTCATTTATTGAATGCGAATTTGATGGCTGTGATTTAAGTATGGCGAAAATAAACAATACATCATTCAAAGGAGTAAAATTTACAAATCGCAAACTATTAGGTCTAAACTTTAATGATTGTGATAATTTTTTATTAATGATGTACTTTGATAATTGTCAGTTAAACTTATCATCGTTCTACAAATTAGAATTAAAAAATATTGAATTCAAAAACTGTGATCTTCAAGAAGTTGATTTTACTGAAACCAATTTAATAAGTTCAACATTTGAAAATTGTAATTTGAATAGAGCAATATTCTCAAGCACAAATCTAGAAAAGGCAGATTTGTCCACCTCCTACAATTATTCAATTGATCCGGAAACAAATAAAATTAAAAAAACAAAATTTTCCTCGATTGGAGCTCTTGGCTTATTGGACAAATACGATATAATTATAGAGACATAAGGTTATAACAAAAAATGACAAAGAGTAATAAAATTGGAGTTAAAGAAGCCGTTGCGATCGGAATCGGTGGTATGGTAGGCGGCGGAATTTTTGCCGTATTAGGTTTAGCAGTTGAGCTAGCACAAGGTGGCACTCCAGTTGCATTTTTGATTGCCGGAATTATTGCAATGATAACATCATACTCTTATGCAAGACTTTCACTTTATTTTCCAAGCACCGGAGGAACTGTAAATTATATAAATAAAGGCTTCGGCAAAAACGTTTTTAGCGGTGGGACCAATAACCTTCTATGGATTAGTTATATAATTATGCTTTCTTTATACTCTTCTGCCTTTGGTTCATACGGTGCAAAGATGATAAAGATTACTGGTGATTATGAAATTGATAAACATATTCTTTTGAGTTCTCTTATAATTCTATCCACACTGTTAAATTACATAAGTTTTAAAGCTGTCAGCATTGCTGAATCTATTGCAGTATATACAAAAATGATTATACTTAGTGGATTTGTTGTTATCGGTTTCATAGGACTTTTCAGCAGTGATTTTACTTTTCAATTGAATTTTTCCGAATGGGAAACTCCGTTAAAACTTATCAGTGGCGGCATGGTTATTTTTGTCGCTTACGAAGGTTTTGAATTAATTGCCAATGCTGTACCGAATATAAAAAATCCTCAAATAAACGTTCCAAAATCTTTTTATATCTCTACAATTAGCGTTGTTATTCTTTATGTGCTTATAGCAATCATTACAGTTGGCTCGGTTTCATTTGATAAAATTGGAAAAGCACAAGAATACGTTTTAGCTGTTGCTGCCGAACCGATGCTTGGTAAAATAGGGTTTGTTGTTATCAGTATTACAGCTATGATCTCTACGTTTTCCGCTGTTAATGCTACACTTTATGGCGGGAGCAGAGTTAATTATGAATTGGCAGAAGATGATGAAATCCCTCATGAATTCACAAAAATATTTTGGAATCAACCTATCGGTTTACTAGTAACTGCAGTTTTCACTTTAGTTATTGCCAACACACTCAATCTCGAAAGTATTTCGACAGCAGGTAGTGCCGGCTTTCTTTTGATTTTTGCACTGGTTAATTTAACAAATTATAAATTAGCAGAAGTAACATTATCAAAAAAGGGGATTTCACTAATCGGTACTGTTTTGTGTTCGTTCGCTTTGGTTGCATTAATATATCAGCAGTACAAGACCAATTTAACGGGTGTAATTGCAGTTATGGGAATTATATTATTAGCTTATGGCGTTGAATATTTCTTTAAAAAACATGAAAGAAAAAATGAAAACAATTAAAATATTAGCAACAACTATCTTGATAATCATTATAATAATTGCCATTGCCGGAATCATAAAGTTTAATTTTATTAATGACGATATTTATATAAGAAATAGTGACGGCACTATTGAAAAATATGACGAAGCAAAACACGGTAACGGTTCATATCATTCGAAAGTAATGCTGAAACTGTTTAACATCAAAACTCCAAATGATTTTATTATTCATATTCCTGAATCTGAAATGACATGTAAACTGAATGAGTTCATAATGATTGATTCAACTGAGATGATAAAAGGGAATTACACCGATGGAGTTGAAAAAGGAATTGTTGTTTTAGATAACTTAAAAATCACTACTTTAAACATCAACGAATCAAAAGATAAAAATTATTTCATTGCTCCGTTTTTCGTTTCCAATCAAGGCACCGGTGTGTTTTACTACCTCGGATTGTTTGCCTTGGATACAAAAGAAATGACAGTTAATCATATTGACTCATATCTTCTGGGTGATAGGATTAAGATATTATCTTTAAATTCCGATGGGAATAAAGGTCACATTAAGTTTAAGGAACACTCCATTAAACAAGCTATGGCGGAAGAACCAAATGAAAAGAAAGATATTGTGATTAAAGTTACTGCAAAAGGTTTTAGTAAAAATTAAAACACTACTACTACCGTTTGAAGTAGCTAGTTGTTTTAAGAAAGTCATTCTAAACATGCTTGCAGCAAGCAAGCCTGATTCAGCATAACAATTTTTAAGTTTTGATACAACTTCTATAAATGGCAGCGTCAATATTATTTTTACTCCACATAAACTGCTGTGCCATATACAAGAATTTCAGATGCATTCTGCATAATATAACTGGTCGAAAATCTTACATCTATTATAGCATTAGCGCCAAGCGCTTTTGCCTCACTTATCATCCTATCCAGTGCTTGTTCACGCGACTCGGCCATTAGTTTTGTATATTCTTCTATTTCACCGCCAATAATATTTTTAAAAGCGGCAACGATATCTCTACCAATGTTTCTTGCACGTGTTGTATTACCTCGAACAATACCAAATGTTTTTTTAATTTCCTTACCGGCAATTTCTGATGAATTTACAATTATCATCTCTGAACCTCCTTATATTTATCTCGAGTACCAATGAATAACTTTTCTCTAATCACTGAGAAAAGAAGAATAAGACCACCAATAACCAAAGCCGAAATACCAAGTTTTACAATTCCCGGAGTCTGGGTATCTGCTAAAAAGCTTTCAACCGCTCCAATGCTTCCGTAAACAATTAGAATAAGAACTCCAATTGATATGGCAATCCATGCTAAACCACGTTCAACTTTATTGTAAACACCTAACCAGTATCTATCCCATATCTCCGCAGAAGGATTTTTTAGTTTCATTTTGTTTAACACCTCCTTTACCCTCTTCTGTTCTTCAAACTCGTTCTTTAGATTTTCATCCAACAACAAGGAATCAAACTCGCTTTTTTCCTCACTTGTGAGTTCACCGTCAAAATACTTTTCTATTAGATATATGAATCTCTCATTCATTATTTAAACACCTCAAGTTTTTTAGCTAACTTTTTTCTTGCATAATAAAGTCTTGACATAACAGTACCAATCGGAATATCCAAAACTTCGGAGATCTCTTTATAGGAAAGACCTTCAAACTCTTTAAGAGTAATAATTTCTCTATCCTCAAATTCCAGTTGACTTATGCTTTCCCAAAGTTTTTTCTTTAGTTCTTCCTTTTCAATATCATCAGCCGGATTTGTATCTTCTTTCCATTCGATCTGTTCATCAAAAGTAACGGTTCTTTTCGATTTTGAATCTCGGATAAAATTCAAGCAGAGATTGCGTAAAATTGTGTAGTACCAAGTGAAAAAGTTTTTTGTGTTATCAAACGATTTGAAATTTCTATATGCTTTAATAAATGCGGCTTGTGAAAGTTCCATTGCTGCATCATGAGAACCGATAATTCCAAAAGCGCTGTAGTAAGCACGCTTCATATTAGCTTTAACGTATCTCTCAAAAGCCATTTTTTCTGATCTCGAAAGTTTTGGATTAATTATTTTCTTTATCATTTCATTAATTATACACGTGAAAAGATAATTTATTCAAATAAAAATTTTAATCCATAAACCATTGCTTCGGACGGGCATGTGAAATGAGTGCCTCCTTCAAATACTTTCTTATAGATTTGAGATTTCTTGAACCCGTTTTTACCTAAATTTTCAATAAATTCATTGATAGGATCAGCGTATAGTTCCTTATCCTCAAGTTCGCCGTATGAAATAAATAACTTTGCTTTTGAGTTCTTTAATTGCTCGGTGGGGAGACTCATTAATCTTAACAAATCATTCTTATCCAAGGGTAAATAGGGACTGCCGGCAATATATCCGCTGAATAAATCCCCTTCTGTAAGAAAAGTATATAAGGTTATTAATCCACCTAGCGAGTATCCGTTTAATATTCTTTCGCTTGGATTTGTCCTGTACAAGGAATCAATAAACGGAATTATTTCAGTCTTGAGTGAGTTTATAAAATTCTCTGCACCACCGCTAACATCACTGCCGGGAAGTTTTGAAATTGTGTAATCTCTATCTCTCATATTTTCTTCATCACTTGAAAGCAGTGAGCCGTATCCAATTCCAACAATAATAACATCTGGAACTTGTCCTCCGTATTGTAGATATCTCACAGTACTCCATGCCATTGTAAAAGCAATGTCTCCGTCAAGTAGATAAATCACGGGGTATCTTATGTCAGTTTCGTTATAATCCTTCGGCAACTTTATGTAAAGGTAGTATTCATCATTTACAATATTAGAATAAATACTTTTAAGCTCAGTATGGTTAGGTATTATACTAGTATATTTAACCGAATCTTCGATTTCCTCTTGTGCAAATAATATATTCGGGATTGTTATTAAAATTGTAAAAACAAATAATAGCGGATAATACTTTCGCATCATGATATTTCCTTTTAATTATTCATTTTAAAAATACAACCGTTAAATGAATCTACCAATTTTATTCGATGTTATTTTCAAAAAAATGGAATAATTCTAGGAAGAATTCCCGGAATCGAAGTGATCCCGGGATAATAAAATTGAAGTTAACGCAAAAGTACCATTTTTCTAGCTTGGATAAACTTGCCTGCGGTAAGTTTATAAATAAATACGCCTGAAGAAAATTTAGAAGCATCAAATTGCACCTCATAAATACCGGGCGCTTTTTCTCTATTTACCAATCGAGTTACTTCTCTTCCAAGAGCATCAAATACTGTTATAGTCACGTTAGATTTCTTTGGAACCTCAAATTTGATTTTAGTTGTTGGGTTGAAAGGATTAGGATAATTCTGGTACAGTTTAAACTCTTTAGGAATAATATTGGCATTGTTTTCAACACCGGTGATTATTTCCGTTGCCTTATCTATCGCATCATTCAATAGACTTACAGAATATTTGTGATTGTGTACCCCACCACTTTCATCTCCTTCGGCAAATAAAAGATTGAATTCTGCTTCTTCATATTTTTTAATCAATGTTGAATCGGTACTTCCTGAAATAACTCCTTCAGCTTCAGCTACCTTTTCATTTGCAACCGAATCCAAATTTGCAAACTCTGCTTGCAATTCCTCAATTTTGGTCATAGCAGCCTCTGCATCCAAGTTACTATGACATTTGGTGCAAGCTGCTGTTGTCGTTCCATCTTCTTCCTCAACAAAAACAGACCACGAATGTCCACCAAACATTGATGAGCGTGTATCCTCCTCTCCTTCCAACATATGACAATCAATACATGTAATATTAGTCATCGTAATTTGGTCAGCAACACCTTTAGCACCAGTTCCACTTTCAATATTGTAACTTAAATGATCAGTATCGGGAAAACGAAGATTACCATGACATTGACCGCAAAGTTCCTGTGCCGAAATCATGTTTTCGTATTCCTTTGTAGTAGAATTATAATATGAAATTTCCTCCGGATTATGCGGGTTATGACATGCATTGCAACCGACTTCAGGCCAATCGGATGTATTTTGGACAGTGGTTTCGCTGGTGAATTTTCCATCAGTCGTTGTAAAAAACATCTCTAATGCTTCTGATTCGGAAATTCCTCCTTTTACCATAACAGAAGTCGGAGAATGACAAGCAATACAATTTTCCGCTTCTTCTCCATTGATTACATCGTCAGGCGTTGATCCAGACCATTCTTCAGCCAACTCAGCCGCTACATCTGTTTGTCCACCATGACCATGCCGACTAATTAACCATGCATCCATTCTTAAATGATCGGTGTCGGGAAAGCGAAGTGAGCCGTGACACTGTCCGCATAATACTGACACATTCTCAACCGAATGATATTGAGCATCACTCGAATTAAAAATCTCAATTACAGGTTGTGTTGTTGGATGGTCTTCCGGTACATTATGACATGTAACACAACCAACATGTGGCCATTCACTTGTTTTCAAAGCAGAAGTAGTGTCGGCAAAATTTCCACTACTTGTTGAGAAAAAATAATTCAAAGCCTGCACTTCAGTCATTCCTCCATTTACTGCTACTGCTGCCGCTCCATGACAGGCGATGCAATTCTCAGGTTCCGACCCGTTAATAACCGAATCCGCTGGGAGTCCGCTCCATTCTCCCGCAAGCTCTTCTGCTACATCGGTTTGCGAATTGGAATGATGGCTAGTAGCCCACAAATTATGCTTATTACTATGGCACAAACTACAATCTAAAGTAGATTGTGAAAACAATGGGTAATAAATAAAAAAAGTTAGAATAATATAAACTGGTAAAAAAGATTTAGTGATTTGATTTTTCATATTGCTCCTCCTTTAGTTAATTAACTAATGGGGGCAATAGGGGTTAAACTATGGCATAACAGTAGAAAATCGGAATATGTCGTTAAAGCCTATCGTCCTCAGTATAAATTTTTATTTATACTATATTAAAACTAAACATTTTATTTATAAATAGAAAATATATTTTTATAAAGCACAAGGAGTGTTTTCTTCCAAAAAGGAAAAGATACTATTAAGAAAATGGAATTATAAAATATTCTCTATTTATGACCACCAAAGTGTTTCATAAACTGGACTCTTTCATACAGAGCAGGATTACTTACTTTGCCGTAACTCATTTTGCCTCTGAAATCTTCGATAGACGAATAGCCTTTTTTATCCATCCAACTTTCAAGTGTAGAAAGCATTTTGCCTATCTGCTCAGTTCCGTTTTTATAAAGAGTTGAAGCAACCTGTACGGCCTTAGCACCGGCAAGAATTTGTTTTACTACAGCTTCACCGTCATGAATACCAGTTGATGCAACAAGATCACATTTTACTTTTTCCGACATGATTGCAATCCATCTTAGAGGCAACGCAATATCTTGTGGATTGCTATAAACATAAGTTGGTGTGACTTTTTCTTCTTCAATATCAAAATCGGGAGAGAAGAACTTATTGAAAAGAACCAATCCTTTTACACCGGATTGAGAGAATTCCAAAATCATATTGGAAAGATTCGAAAAGTAATGACTAATTTTTAACGTAATAGGAATATTTACTTCACTAAGTACCTTATGAATAACATCAAAATAAATAACTTCATTTTCATCGCATGATCTATCAACCCAACTAGGGAGGAAAAACATATTTAATTCAAGAGCATCTGCTCCGGCATCTTCTATCTTTTTTGCGAAGTAAGTCCACTCATGATTAGACATGCAATTTATACTAGCTATAACCGGCACATCGACTGCAGCTTTAGCATCTGAAATTAAGTTTAGATATTTATTAACATTTTCCTGTTTTATTTTTTTATCATAATAATCAAACAGACCTTCGTCATATCCGTCCTTAACAGCTTCCTCAACAAAATTATCGGTTTCAAGTGTTATCTCTTCCTCGAAAATTGAACGAAGGACAACTGCGCTAGCACCGTTCTCAACAATGTTTTTAATACTTTCAACATTATCCGTCAATGTTGAACTTGATGCGATAATTGGATTCTTAAGTTCCAATCCCAAATATTTTGTTGATAAGTCTGCCATTTTTATGCTTCCTTATTTAATAATAACTTTTCAATTCCTTTAACTGCTCGGTAACCATCGGCAATAGCACTGATCGCATCAGCTTGTCTATTAGCAATATCGCCGCAAGCAAAGAGCCAAGGTAAATTAGTCGATTGATCTTCTTTCACAACAATTCTTCCGCGAGAGATATCAATCTTCTCTTTAATATCTTCCGGTATAAATGAATAATCAGCCTCTTGCCCAATAGCTCCGATTACAGAAGTAACTTCAATTGTATGCTCGTCTCCTTCGATAATCTTTGGTCTTGGTCGTCCGCCTTTTTCATCCGGAATCATCTCGGCATTTGCATACTTAATAGCTTTCACTTTGCCGTTTTCGTCAGAAATTATTTCCAACGGTATTGCTTGCGGATGAATGATAACGCCTTCGTGTTCTGCTCCTTCAATCTCTTCCCAATCAGCCGGCATATCTTTAACTCTTCTTCTGTAGAGTATTGTAACTTCTGCGCCAAGTCTTCTAGAAACACGAGCAGCATCAATAGCAACATTACCGCCGCCAATCACTACAACCTTGTCACCAATTTCAACATGCCTTCCGCTATTGATTTCACGCAAGAAATTAACAGCTTGGATTGAACCTTCCGCTTCTTCTCCTTTAACGCCAATTGAATAAGGAACTTCGAAACCAATACCTATCATCACCGCTTCATGCTTCTCTTTCAATTCGTTGAATGAAATATCGGTTCCAACTTTTGTGTTGTATTTAATCTTAACACCAATTGATTTCATATATTCAACTTGTTTGTCAATGCTGTCAAGCGGCAAACGATATTTTGGAATACCGTACATTATCATACCA
>Ga0256913_10000529_pt1 | contig 19861 bp, 9 predicted proteins | sample Axial_MatmetaG_FD_185970 | JGI IMG/M metagenome (GOLD analysis project Ga0256913, IMG submission 185970) | Deep-sea worm associated microbial mat communities from Axial Seamount, Juan de Fuca Ridge, Pacific Ocean - Axial_Mat | ecosystem: Environmental > Aquatic > Marine > Oceanic > Microbial... | reverse complement strand
AAAAAAAATATGAAAACAATTTTTTTACATCAAATTTTCCTGTTGACTCTTTTCAGACTGATCGAAAATTGTTTTTGGGAGAAAATGAGTATGGCACCTGGAGCTCTCCATTGGAATTGCAAAATGACAGCCTGTCAAACTATGAAGCAAGAAGAGGAGACAACATAGCTGCATTGCTCCATAAATTGGGGAATGTAGCATCAGGTGAAACAGTACGTATCATTACTTTGTTGGGACAGGAAGAACCTGAAAAAATCAATGAAACCATCTCAAAATATAAAGAAGAGAAAGTTGTAGATGCTGCATTTGAAGATTTATCTGGATTTTGGGAAGATTATTTATCAAAAATGACTTTTGAAACTCCTGATCCGGCTTTTAATAGCATGGTCAATATTCATAACCCGAGACAGTGTTATACAACATTGAACTGGTCAAGGTATCTTTCTTTATATCAACTTGGTTTTGGCGCAAGAGGATTGGGCTTTAGAGATAGCTCACAGGATGTATTGGGCGTCTTGGCTGCTGTTCCCGGTGAAGCAAAGAAATTAATGAGAAAATTGATTTCTGTCCAAAATCCTGATGGTTCAGCTATGCATCAGTTTTTCCCCTTGACAATGGAAGCTAATGAAGGGGATTCAAGAGAAGATGGTGATAGAAAATTTTACGGGGATGACCATTTATGGATAGTATTATCTGTTTGTGATTATTTGAAGGAAACCGGTGACTATGATTTTTTGCAGGAAGAAATTACTTTTTATGAAAAAGATATTCCGATTGAGCAGAGAGAGAAAGCTACGGTTCTGGAACATTTGATGAGATCTTTGAATTTTACAAAAAATAATACGGGAAAACATGGTCTTCCACTGTTGGGATTTGCTGATTGGAACGATACTGTAAATTTACCGGGAGATGCCGAAAGTGTATTTATTGCCAATCTTTATGGTAGAGCATTGCTCAAAATGATAAGTCTGCTGACATATATCGGCTATGATGATATGGTAAAACAATATCAAGAGGATTATGAACATATGAAAGCAATAGTGAATGATCATTGTTGGGATGGCGACTGGTATATTAGATATTTTGAAGAAGACGGACAGCCCATTGGATCTAAGTCAAATACTGAAGGCAAAATTTATACAAATGCTCAATCTTGGAGTGTATTATCAAGATTTGCTACACTCGATAGAGCAGAAAAAGCTTTGGAAAGCGTTTATAATAAATTGAATACAGAATTTGGAATCAAACTCAGTTTTCCGGGATACAATGGTTTTGATCCGGCTAAAGGTGGGGTGACTACCTATTCTCCCGGAGCAAAAGAAAACGGAGGGATTTTTTTACATTCCAATCCATGGGTTATAATAGCCGAAACATTATTGGGTAATGGAGACAGAGCATATCAGTATTATAAACAGATAAATCCTGCAGATAAAAATGATATAATCGACCGGTATGAATGCGAACCTTATTGTTATGCTCAAAATATACTAGGAGATGAACATCCTCAATTCGGACTGGCTAGAAATAGCTGGTTGTCGGGTACTTCATCCTGGGTATATCAGGCTGCGACGAAGTATATCATGGGTATTCGTCCGCAACATACCGGTTTGAAAATAAATCCTTGTATACCTAAAAAGTGGGATGGTTTTAATGCTATCAGGAAATTCAGGAACGCAATTTATAAAATTGTTGTTAAAAATCCGGATCATGTATCTAAAGGAGTAATCTCTATGACAGTAGATGGAGAAAGAATCAATGGTAATATAGCTCCTGTTTTTAATGATAATAAAATACATGAAGTCCTCGTTGTAATGGGAATTTGAATCGATAGAAACATATATTAAATTGTGAATATTAAGTTTATGACTATAATGAATAATGAAATTAAGAAATATTTAAAAACAATATTGATATTGCTTATTATCTTAATGAGTTGTAACAATAGTAAAAATATAAAAGTAAATACCTCAGGAAATTATTCGATTACATTGGATGTAAATAAACCCGTTACCAAATTCAAAAAATCGATGTTATTGGGGACAAATGCAGGAGTTTATTATGATGAAGCAAATCTGTTGAATTTGAATTTTATAAATTATTTAAGACAATTGAATCCAGGAATTATAAGAATACCCGGGGGCTCATGGTCAAATGAATTGTATTGGAATGGAAATAAAGTACGTTTGTCCAAAGAAAGTTATATCGATAGTAAAATATGGAAAGAAAAGATTAAAAATGGAGAGAATCCAATTGTAGTTGCTTTTGATACTTCAAGATATAAAAACGGACAATGGGATGTTGATTATTCAGGTTATTCTCCCGGATTTTGTATCCGTGATACTGATCATCATTTATCCGATTTTCACGGTTTGACAGATGTACTGTTTTTACATAAGTTTATTCATTCATTTAACAGTCAGACTATGGTTACGGTAAATATGGGTACCGGCTCACCTGATATGGCGGCAGAATGGGTAAAATGGGTTAAAAATCGTAGTGAATATATGCTTGAACCTTTTGATGTGAAATACTGGGAAATGGGAAATGAACTGGACGGAAAATGGGAATTGGGACATTATTTAAAAGATGGAAAAAGAATGAATGCAGAAGAATATATTCGCAGATATAAAATATTCGCAAAATCGATGAAAAATGAAGACCCTACGATTAAAGTGGGTGGTAGTGTAGCATCAAGTATGAAACTCGCATTTATTGAGGAGTTGATAAAAGATAGAGAGGCTCCAATTGATTTTATCTCTTTTCACGCTTATCCTTGTTCAAAGGAAGATAGAGATTTAAAGGATATGATACAAAAAACATCTGAAATCAATATCGCTGTGAAAAAAATCAATAATTGGCTGGAAGAATATAGACCTGATGAAAAAGAGAAAATTGAAATAGCAGTAACGGAATGGAATATCAAAGTAAAAGAAGATATTACTACTATTGATATAAGAAATACTTTGTGGTCGGCAGCATGGATCGGCGAAATGATAAAAGCCGGAGTCGATATTGCCCTCCAATGGGATATGTTTTCTACAAAAGATGAAGGAGGACATGGTTTATTTAACTGGAACGAAAAAGAGAAAATTCCAAGAAGTCAGTATTGGTCTTTGTACCTATGGAATAAATTTATGGGTGATTCCTTCATTGAAACAAATTTTCATGTTCCATCTTTTGTTAAAGTTTTTGCGACAAAAAACGATAAATTCGTTTCTTTAATGATAATAAATGGTTCGGAGGAGAATGATTTTATATCCATATTAAAACTACCTTTTATCAATAGCAAAACAAAGGGAGAGGTGATTGACTTCTCAAGAAAGCAATATTTGCTTGATACGAACTCTTTAGTTCCGATTAGAAGTGAGAAACCTGTAATCGGGAAATTAAAATTAAACAGGGAAATGAAAGTATTATTAAAACCATATAGTATTAAAATAATCAGGATCCCTTTGTATAAATAATAGAAAATCGTTAAAATGAAAAAAATCATTGTTTTATTAGCCATGTTTATATTTTTCGTAAGTATTTACGGATGTATTGACCGGTTAGATAATAAATCGAAATCAAGAAAACCAAAAAATATATTATTTATAGCAGTTGATGATCTTAAACCATTGCTGGGTTGTTATGGAGACACACTAATAATATCTCCCAATATAGATAAATTGGCTTCAGAAGGATTTGTATTGACCAATAATCATTGTCAACAAGCTGTTTGTGCTCCATCAAGAGCGAGCATACTTACAGGTAAACGTCCTGATTATACACAGGTTTGGGATCTGAAAACAATGATAAGGGATAAAAATCCTGATATCGTTACTATGCCTCAATATTTTAAGCAGTTGGGATATCAAACTGCAGCTGTGGGAAAAATATTTGATTATAGATCTGTCGATAAATTGGCGGATTCATTATCTTGGTCATTTAAGTACGATAATTTTAAACACAATTCTAAAATTGGAAGAGAATATGTAAAAACAAAAGAGCATATTTCATATGAGATTACTGATGTTCCCGATAGTATGACTGCCGATGGGGAAGTGGTCAGAAGAAGCAATGCATATTTGAGGAAATTTTCAAAAATGAACAAACCTTTTTTTATGGCAGTTGGATTTTTCAAACCACATTTGCCATTTGTTGTACCTCGAAAATACTGGGATTTATATGATCCTGAGAAAATTCAATTGCCCCCATATCGAAAAGATCCGGTTGGAGCACCATATTATGCCACACAACCAAGTTGGGAACTTAGATCCGGATATGTGGATATACCGAAGGATTTTGATGCAGAAATACCGGTAGATAAACAAAAAATATTGATTCGGGGTTATCATGCTGCCGTTTCATTTATAGATAAGCAAATAGGTAATGTGCTTGATGAGTTAGACAGACTTGGATTGAAAGAAAATACCGTTATTGTTTTATGGGGTGATCATGGATGGCATCTTGGAGATCATAATATGTTTTGCAAACATACAAATTATGAACAAGCTACACGGGCACCTCTGATATTTTCGGTTTCTGGTGGGTTAAAAGGAGTATCTTCTTCACCTACTGAATTTGTTGATGTTTATCCAACCCTTTGTCAATTGGCAGGTGTGGAAACTCCAGCCGGATTGGATGGCAAAAGTCTTGTGCCCTTATTCGAAGGAAAAGTTAATAAAGTAAAAGATTTCGCTGTCAGTCAGTTTCCCAGAGAGGGTGATAAGATGGGATATGCTTTTAGAAATGATAGATACAGATATGTGATATGGCTTAAAAAGAATTACATGGCTAATGAAAAATTCAATCAGGATCAAGTTGTAGACGAAGAGCTTTATGATTATAAAGTGGATCCATTGGAAACAAAAAATTTGGCTTTTGAGAAAAAATATTTAACTGTCAAGAATAAAATGAAAAATCAAGCATTTAATTTTTTTAGACAGCAAGAGGTGATTTCAAAGAATTAATTATTGTCTTGATTATATTATTAGACAGTAGTATTTGCGTTATTAAATTGATGAAAATACAATAGATGAGAATGTTAAAAGTATTGGTTTTTATTTCTTCTGTAATGTTTGTTTTCAATATTGCTACAGCACAAATATTTGTTTCGCCCTATGGTAATGATGTTTCCGGTAACGGAAGTATTGAAAATCCTTATAAAACAATTCAAAATGCCGTAAATTTCATTGTGCCTGGTGATACAGTTTTTATCAGAGAGGGGATATATCACAATGATGATTATGGTGATGATGATATTTGGAATGGTAATGCGGTATTGAAAATGTCAGCTCATGGAAATCCAGATAAATATATTGTTTTAATGCCTTATGAAAATGAAAAAGTAATAATTAAGTTTGATGGAATATATGGGTTTTTTATAAAAAATTCTTCATATATCAAAATAATGAATTTTGAATTTGTTGGTATATCAGATAAAATAACTCAAGATGAAGCTGAAAAGGTCTGGGGGATTTATAAAGATGTTAATGGCGACATTCATGATCTGGCTGATGAAATGAATGTTGATATCAATGACCCTTTGATCAGAGGTCAAAAATTGGATAAGCCAGTCACTAATAATATTTCCAAACCCAGATATTATAATGGCAGAGCATTGATTGCTAATAGTTCGCACCATATTGAATTTTTAAATAATATTATCCATGATGTTCCTTCAGCTGCCATAAGAGCGGATAAATGTGATTATGTCAAAATAATAGGTAATGAAGTATACCATAATACATTTTGGACTAGCCAGGGTGTTGGCGCAATAGTAGTAAGTACATCTATGGTAAAACCGGAAAATGATTATTTTTCAGGAGTTAAAATCAGAATTGAAAACAATAAAGTTTATGGTAATGAAAATAGGCTTATTTCCTGGGCACCATCAAAATCTTTTGTTAAATTTGTTATCGATGAGGGAAGTGGTATTTTTTTAACTAGGAATAATGATACGTATGAAAATGGTTATATTCTTGTAGCTAATAACATATCATACCAGAACGGTGCTAGTGGTATAGTTTGTCATAAAACGAACAGGGCAAGGATTGAACACAATACAATATATGGTAACGGGACCTCCAATGATGGAGATGCTGGAGGCATTGGAGTAAATTCGGTGGATAATGTAAAAATATTCAATAATATTTCTTATGCTAAACCAAATAAATGTGCCCTGTGTGTACTTGCTCAACCGATAGTAAATTTGGATGTCGAAGCAAATATAATTTTCAATAACCATGGGGAAACCGGTGTTCAAAAAAATATCCCGGATGGTTGGATGGAACTTGATCCGGGATTTAAAGATCAGGATGTAATGGATTTTCATTTATCCTCAAATTCACCTGCTATAGATAAAGGGACAATAAAAGCTTTGGAAAATGAAGATTTTGATGGCAATCCGCGAAAAGACGGTTTGCCTGATATCGGAGCATACGAATATTTGGATATTATTGATTCGGACGGTGATGGATATCCTGTAGATATTGATTGTGACGATACTAATGCAGCGGTCAATCCCGGTATGGTTGAAATTCCATATAATGGTTTGGATGATGATTGTGATAGCCTAACCCTTGATGATGATCTGGATATGGATGGATATCCAATCGCTGAGGACTGTGATGACACCAATTCTAATATTTATCCCGGAGCAGAAGAGATTCCGAATAACGGAATTGATGAGGATTGTGATGGAGAAGATTTGATTACCTCTTTAAAAAATGTCAGAAGTTTAAATTTTAAAGTATTTCCCAACCCTCTTGAAGATATTTTATACATATTTGGAGAAAATATTGATAAAGAAAGAATTCAACTTTATGATTTTCGTGGACAAGTAATTCATTGTGATATTTCAATAGTTTCTAAAAATATTGTTACTATTAAATTGGAACAATTGGAAAAAGGTATATATATTATTAAAATTAGTGACTATCAATGGCAAGTTTTGAAATTGTAAAGATCAGACTTCGGTTTTTATCAAGTATTATATTTGAAGGTCTACATGATGTTTGGAATATAGTCATTAACAATTATCAAACCTTTTTAGATAAATATTGAACTTATATCGTTAAATAAAGCAGTACCTTTGTGCTGAATTGATGTGCAAATACTATATATATTAATAAACCATATAAAGCTATAAAATGAAATATATGAAGCTTTTGAATTACGTAATTTTGTTTGCCTTGCTTTTTGCTTTTTCTTGCAATGCTCAAAAAAATGTAAAAGTGAAGAATAAATCCCATGTTGTAAAAACAGTGCAAGCGGACAATAAAAAAAATATCTTGTTTATAGCAATAGATGATCTTAAACCATTGTTGAGTAATTATGGTCATAATGAAATGCATACACCTAATTTTGATCGCTTGGCTAAAATGGGGGTTACATTTACACATGCTTATGTACAACAAGCTGTTTGTGGACCTTCCAGAGCAAGTGTCATGACTGGAGTTCCCCCTGATCGAACCAGAGTTTGGGATTTGCATACGGATTTCAGAGAGGTTAGTCCGGATTTAATTTCAATGCCTGAATATCTGATTTCTCAAGGCTATGAGACAACTGCAATAGGTAAGATTTATCACAAAGGCTCTGCATCTCCTGGACATGATGGTAAATCATGGAGTATCCCGCATATTATTCCTAATAATTATGATTCACTTTACGGTGCTCCTGCTTTAGGATATTATCAGGATCCAAAAACAAAACGAGAAGTTGAGCTTATTACTGCTGAATTAGAAGCTAAGGGGGTAAAAAGAGCCAAAATAAGAAAAAAAGTTTTAAAAAGAATCAAACCGAGTACAGAATCTGCTGATGTCCCTGATGAAGCATACCAAGATGGTTTGTATACAAAAGAGGCATTGGTAAGAATGAATAAACTTGCTACCGGTGATAAACCTTTTTTCCTGGGAGTTGGATTTCAAAGACCTCATTTACCTTTTGTAGCACCTAAAAAGTATTGGGATCTATACGATCGTAATAAAATTAAACTTTCAAAGCAACAATCTTATAGTGAAGGTACACCTAAAATTGCTTACCATTCTTATGGAGAGTTGAGATCTTATACTGATATTCCTGATAAATTTGTACCGGGAGTACCATTAAAGGAAGAAAAGCAAAAAGAGTTAATTCACGGGTATATGGCTGCAATTTCATTTATAGATGCACAGTTGGGTAAAATATTGGATGAATATGAAAAATTGGGATTGGATAAAAACACAATTATTGTTCTTTGGGGTGATCATGGCTATCATCTAGGCGATCATACTTTGTGGTGTAAACATAGCAATTTCGAACAAGCTACTAGAATACCTTTTATGTTTGCCGGACCGGGAGTGCCAGAAAAAAAATATATCGACCAACCGGTAGAACTTCTCGATTTGTTTCCAACTATATTTGAATTGGCAGGTGTTTCATCTTCATCTCAAATGGAAGGAGTATCATTAGTTCCTTTGATGGATAATGATTCGAAAACTAAAGTTGCAAAAGATTATGCAATAAGTCAATTTCATAGAAAAAATACAATAGAAGGCTATAGCATTCGTACGGAAAGATACCGGTATACTGAATGGCATGATAACAAATATAGAAGCTATAATCCATATAATGAAAAAAATATCATTGCCAAGGAATTGTATGATTATAAAAATGCACCATTAGAACCAAGAAATTTTATTGATGACCAGGATTATGCACCAATAAAAGCTGAATTGAAAGCAAAATTGAAAAAGCATTTAACTGATAAATATAATTATTACAAATCAAAAAGAGTTAATGATGCTCCTCCTGTGTTAAGAAGTAAAAATACAAAACGTAAAAAAAAAACAAAAAAAAACAATAAAAACGAAATTGGAAAATTAAAAGAATCTGGCAATTCATCGACTTCAAATTTGAAAGAAAGTAATGCTGATTATCAAAAGAAATCAGCAAGAAGCAGTGATTATAATAAAAATAAATCAAGTAAGCCTAATATCCTGATTATTCATGTCGACGATCTTGGATATCATGATCTGAGTTCGACCGGATCAAAATTGTACAACACTCCTAATATGGACGAGTTGGCATCTGAATCGGTGAATTTCACAAATGCTTATGCAAGTTATCCGCGTTGTACTCCCTCGCGTTATGGTATGATGACGGCAACATATCCGGTAAATGAAGATAAAGGAAATCTAAGTGCAATGCCTGAAGATAAAAATTTTATCAAACAATTTAATAAAGCCGGCTATAATACGTATTATGTTGGTAAATGGCATTTGGGTGACAAGAATAACAGTCCAAAAGGTTTTGGCTATAAGGATTCTTATGCTGCAGGTAAATCAGGTGGTTTAGGAAGCAGATTCTATCCATTCAATAAGAAAAAGAATGGAAAGCCTGCAAAATATATTGTTTCTGATATTGAAAATGACGGAAAAGAAGGTGATTATGCCTCTGATTTATTGACAGATGCCACTATCAGATTTATTATAAACAATCCTAAAGATGAACCTTTTTTGGCTGTTTTGGCTTTTTATGCTGTACATACTCCTCTTGAAGCAAAAAAAGAGGATATTAAACGGAATAAAGAACAATTAAAAAATATTGATTTCGGAAATGTCCCTGAATATGAATTAGCAGGTCATGGCAGACACAAGATGCGTCAGGACAATCCTGCTTATGCAGGAATGGTCGAAAATGTTGATGAAAATGTTGCAAGATTGTTGAATACGTTAAAAGATTTGGGAATTGAAGATAATACTATTATTGTTCTTTCTTCAGATCATGGAGGACTTTCGAATGATGGTTTTAAAGGTAGACGTAACCTTGCTACTACAAACCTGCCCCTTAAAGCAGGTAAAGGATGGTTGTATGAAGGAGGGATAAGAGTTCCTCTATTCGTTAAATGGAATGATAAGTTAAAACCGCATAAAGATAAGGAATCCATTATTATGGGTATGGATATATTTCCCACATTACTTGACTTGGCATTGAATAAAAAAATTGGAGGTGTTGATGGTCAAAGTTTTAAGTCTGTATTGTTTGGTGATAATACCTGGAAAGACCGGACGGTTTATTGGTATGAGCGAAAAGCAAGACCACATAGTACAGGAGAGGATAAAGCAGCAGCAGTTAGAAGCGGTGATTATAAGCTTGTTAACTTTTTTGAAAAAGATATATTTGAATTGTATAATCTTAAAAATGATCCCGGGGAAAATATTAATCTTATTGATATTGATAAAGAAAAAGCAGGAGAGCTCAAAATGAAGCTGGAAATGTGGAAAGAAAATTATTTGATTCCTGAAAAAATGGGAAATAAGAAAACCCCAAAAAAGAAAAAGAAGAAAAAATATAAGAGGTAATTTCTTTAAGGTATTATCCAGTTTAAAGCTTAATGATTTTGTTATAATTTATAAATTAATTGATTAGCAAGTTAATTAAATATTTAAAATCATAAATAAATATATGAAAATATTAATTCGATATATATTTTTGTTAATCATGGTATTGTTATTGGTAAATGGATTTGCTCAAACTACTTTCTATGTTGATCAGACAAATGGAGATGATAGTAATAATGGTACATCTCCCTCAACGGCTTTTCAGACCTTTAATAAAGCTTTGGATATGATTAGTACCGGTGATAATAGTGATGGTGATGTTATTGAGATAATGGGAGAGTATCATAATCCGAGCTATGACCCTAATTATGAATATACAGATGGTTATGACCATGATCCACATTTATGGCATGCTGAAAAAACTATTAAAATAAGTAATATTCATGGTAACTTAGATAATTATATAACAATTAAAGCTTATGATCAAAATACAAAACTCAAAGGGGATGGCTCTAATATTTTTAGAGTTCTTAGCTGTTCGTATTTGATTATTAAAGATTTTAATATTGAGGGAGAAGTAGATAATATACCCCTAAGCACAGCAAATGCTTTACAATTTGTATATATCAGATACAATGATGATAACCCGTTGATTGGAACTAAAACAGAACCAGATGAACAGGATATTCATTATAGAAATGAAGATGAGGTTAATGATAACGATGGGATTGTAGAAGAAACAGACACTTTTACGGATTTAAATGCATTTACTGTAGTTAGACCATCTTATATTGATACCAGAGGAATGTATTTGAGTAACTGTGAATCAATAATTATAAGTAATAATATCATTCACCATATGCCGGGAAACGGGCTTAGAGTATCTTTAAGTAAAAATATTGAAATAAAGAATAATGAGGTCTATTTGACTTCAGTTAAATCATATTCGGGAACGCATGGTTTAGTTGTGACCAAAACAAAAAAAATCGATTCCGGCTATAGTATTATCATAAAAAATAATAAAGTACATCACAATTATAACGAACAATTTTCATGGTCACCAACCAAAATTATTATTACCCCACGTATCGATGAAGGGAAAGGGATTTCATTACAAAGAAATAGCCTAAGTTCGTGGAAAAGCAGTTCAAATATTTCTAGAATACTTATAAAAAATAATTTATGTTTTTGGAATGGATATAGTGGACTACATACCAATGATGGATATAAGCTGGATTTTATCAATAATACAGCCTATTTGAATCATTATACCAATTCGATTACATATTCGAATAGTGGTGTTCAAAAGGGTAGAAATATTGGAATTAGTGTTCAGGGAGGTGATGATATAAAATTTATTAATAATGTATCTGTTGTATCTGTGCCTGATGATAGTCCAACATGGGTTGGTTATGCTATTTCTGCTGCAAATATCAATACATTAGAGGTTAAGAACAACGTTTCTTTTGATATTCAAGGTGATTTGGATCTTGATAGTGATATTACTGATGTAGAAGTAAACAGAATAGTAGCAGATCCTTTGTTTGTCGATGCACCGACAGAATATCAGGATGAAACTTATGATTTTAATTTTCGTTTGCAGAATAACTCTCCTGCGATAGATTTTGGAGACATTGATTGGGCTCCTGAAGTCGATATAGATGAAGTACCTCGTTCTTTATTGTCCGGACCGGATGCCGGAGCTTATGAATTTGGTGTTTACTGGATTGGTGAAATAAATAACGACTGGCATACACCGGGAAATTGGTCTGACGGCAATTTGCCGGCTGTAAATGATAGTATTACTATACCTTCTTCTTTATATTATGATTATTATCCTGAGGTGAATTCTAATACAACAATAAAGAAATTATATTTAAATAGTGAAGGACAACTAATGATAAAGTCAAATGTCCTCTTTGAAATTAAATAACTGATGATGAGCAATATAAAAATCATACTTTATCTTATTTTATTAATTGATTTGTATATTACCTATGCATTATTGATGGGAGCAAAACAACAAATTGATATTAAAAATGTTTTGATCCAACTGATTGGATAAATTTTAACAAGGATATATATGTTTTTTTTTAATATTTAAACTTTACCAAATATATGAAGTATTTAATTTTTTTTATAATATTATTTTTCGGTTGTAAAGCACAACGTATAAAATCACATTCTTATAATAAAAAAATAATGGTTTTTCTCTTAGCCGGTCAATCTAATATGGATGGAAGAGCTAGAGCTTATAATTTGACTAATGAAGATCTAAAAAGGTTAGAAAAAGTAAAAAATCATGTAACTCTTTATTACAATCATTTTAAACCTGTACCATTGCAAGTGACAATTCCTACAAAATATATTCAAAAAAAGTTTTCTGCAAAGGAAGTATTTGGACCTGAATTGTTCTTTGGGATAAATTTGTCGGAAAAATATCCGGATAAAAAGATTGTTTTAATAAAACGATCAAAAGGAGGAATGTCACTTTATGGAGCTTGGAACTCCAATTGGTCATTGGAAAAAGCTAAAGCTATGAAAGAAGAAGATGATCCAAAATTATATAGTGATTTTATCACTTATGCAAAGGATGTATTATCTCGGTTTGACACTTCTGAATACGAATTATCCGGGATGCTATGGGTACAGGGAGAAAGTGATAGCGGAAAACAAAAATTTGGCACAATTCCGGCTGAATCATATGAAGAAAATCTGAAGAATTTAATTCGTGGTGTTAGAACAGAATTTAATAATTCCCAACTTCCATTTTTAATATTTCAAGTTGGGGGTGGAAAAGTAGTAAAAGCAATGAACAAAGTTGCGAGTGAAGATCCATTTACAGTACTTATTCCACAAAGCAAAGATAAAAATTCCGATTTGTATTTTGAGAGGAATCCACCTCCGATAGGTCATTATAAGTACAATGCGATGAAGAAAATTGGAAGACTTTTCTTTGAATACTATGAAAATAATTTTAAATAATGAGTATAAAGCATTTAATTCTTTATTGTACAATTTTTTTTTCACTTTTAGCTTGTGATACAAATCAAAGTATACAAAGAAAAAATAGTCTTAATGATAAGCCAAATATACTTATTATACATATTGATGATTTAGGTTATCATGACTTGAGTATCAATGGTTCTAAAATCTATCAAACACCAAATATTGATAAATTATCAACAGAATCCATAGTTTTTTCTAATGCATATGCAAATTATCCTCGTTGTGTACCATCTCGTTTTGCTATGATGACGGCTGGATACCCAATTCAAAATGGTGATGTTCCGGATGATGGATTTAAAATTGGAAATGTTAATAATAATTATATTAAAAAAATAAAGAACTGCGGCTATAAAACCGCTTATTTTGGTAAATGGCATTTGGGAAATAAGAAAAGCATTAAAGATTTTGGATTTGATATCTCTGTTGCTGCGGGTAGATCTGGTTCTCCGATTAGTTATTTATATCCCTTTAATGTAAAAAAACACAAGGGTAATTTTAAAAAAGTCCCAATTCCGGATATTGACGAAATTGCAAAGGACGGTGATTATTTGACTGATGTTTTAACAGATCAAGTTATTAAATATATAAAAAATAGAGATAAAACTAAACCTTTTATGGCAATGTTGGCTTTTTATGCAGTTCATCAACCACTGGAAGCAAAAAAAGAGGATATTCAAAGAAATAGAAAAGAGATAAAAGCTTTTGATTTTGGTAATCAACCTGATTATATTAAAGAAGGAACAGGACGTACGAAAATGAAACAAAATAATGCAACATATGCAGCAATGGTCGAAAATATGGATGAAAATGTTGGTAAAATACTATCATTATTAAAGAAATTGGGAATTGAAGATAATACAATAATTGTTTTTTCTTCTGATCACGGAGGGCTTTCTAATGACGGATATAGAAAAAGGAATCTTGCTACTTCAAATTTCCCTTTACGTGCCGGAAAAGGTCATCTATATGAGGGCGGTATTAAAGTTCCGTTATTTATTAAATGGAAAAATCATATTAAACCCCATGTTGATAATAAATCATTGGTGATGTTAATGGATATTTTTCCAACATTATATGATATTATTTCTGGAAAGAGTTTGAAAACAGATGGTAAAAGCTTATTAAAAGTAATCAATAATCAAGAAACTTGGAAGAATAGAACAATTTTTTGGCATTCTTCAAAAGCCAGGCCAAAAAACACTGGAGATAGCAAATCATCAGCTGTTAGAAAGGGGAATTACAAATTGATTCACTTTTATGAAAAGAATGAAATTGAATTATATAATATATTGAAAGATCCATATGAAAAAATAAATTTGGCAGAAAAAGAAAAAGATAAAAAAGAAGAATTATTAATTGAGTTGAACAAATGGAAGAGTGATTTTTCAATAGAGAATAAAGCCGTTAATATTAGAGAAAAGCATAATCATGTAAAACCCAAAGGAAAAAATATAATTGATAAATTTAAAATCAGATATTTATCAAAAGACAGTGATTATGGTAAAATAATTAAGATTGAAGGAAATTCAAAAGATTCTTTTATTTATAAAGTTATAACAAAACTTCAACCAAAGTTTATTTATAATCTAGCCACAAGTATTCCTGTTATTGCTTCTTCATATAAAAAAGGAAGAGTGTTCCTTTTATCATTTAAAGCCAAAACCCTAGCTTCTGATTTGGAAACAGGAGAAGCCAAAGTTTTATTTTTATTTAGACAATCGGATTCATATAAGGATAACATTGAGAATACAGTAAGTCTGGCATCCGAATGGAAAACTTATTATGTGCCATTTCAAGGAACATTAGATATACAAAAAAAGCATTTTGGAATTGTAATGCAATATGGTTATCGCCCACAGACATTTTTAATTAAAGATATTAAATTTGAATCTTTTGTAAAAGGAACAGATAAAAACATTTTGCCTAAAACTAAAATCAAATATTTTGGAATGGATGTAAATGCAAAATGGAGGGATGAGGCATTCAAAAGAATAGAAAAAATAAGAAAAGGAGACTTTACAATAAAATTAAAAAGACATGGAAAAGAAATTGTCGGAAAGAAGGTTGAAATTGAACTTGTCAAACATTCTTTTAAATTCGGAGCAGCATTAAATGCAAAAGACATTGTAAATAATTCAAAAGAGTATCGAAATTTTAAATCTGCTTTTAATCTTGTAGTTCTTAAAAATGATTTGAAGATAAAAAGATGGTCCAAAAAGAAAAAAAGAAAAGTGACTCTCCAAGCACTTGATATTCTTAAAAGAGATGAAATTGATGTCAAAGGACATGTATTAATATGGCCTGGATTAAGTTATTTGACACCTGCTGTTAAGGAAAATGTTAACAATCCTGAGAAAGTAAAAAAAATTATTTTTAACCATGTTAGAAATATATTAAAGGAAACTAATGGAAAAGTTTCTCATTGGGATGTGGTTAATGAAGCTTATACGAATCAAGATTTACAAAAAATTACCGGATCAGAGAAAATTCTATATCAAGGATTTAGAATTGCAAAAAACAATTATCCAGATATAGAGAGGTATACAAATGAGTATGGAATTATTAGTAAAGGAGGAATTGATATTAAAAAACAACAATGGTATTATAAATATATTCAAAGAATTGATGATTTTACAGGTGGATTAGTTGATGGAATTGGTATACAATGTCATATCGGAAGTGACTTGACAGCACCACATAAAGTGATTGAAATTTTAGATTTTTATGCAGCATTAAATAAAAAAATAAGTATATCTGAATTTACTATGGATATACAGGAAAATGCAATAAGAGAAAAATATACTCGAGATTTTATTATAGCAGCCTTTAGTCATCCAAATGTCAGTGAATTCTTATTTTGGGGATGTACTCAAGATGAAAAAAATACAGTTGATATTTTTAAACAAAATGGAGATCTAGGGATAATGGGAAAGGCTTATTTTGATTTGGTTTTTGATAAGTGGAAAACTCGATTGATTGAAAAAACCGATAGAAGTGGAAAAATCTTGGGACGCGGATTTTACGGAATTTACAAGTATAGTTTTTCTGATGGCGGAAAACAAATTACAGGTAGATTTAAAGTGTCTCCTAATAAAAGCAATGAAATTATTATTGATGTTAAGTAAAGTTTAATACTTAAATTACAAAATTTATATCATAGAAATAATCAATTTTTTTTAAAATAATGAAAAAGAAAAAATAAATCAGGTAAGCCAAGCTAAAATATTTAAATGTATGAAACGAATATTATTGACTATAGTATTTTTTATAACTGTTTTGATAGGTTTGTCCGGTCAATTGGATACTGTTAATAGAGCATTTACATTAATAAAAGCAAATCATAATTTAGGTTTGGCAAATGTATTATATGATAAAGGTTCACTAATGACATACAATCATGATTTGATTGATAGCTTAGGTGCTGCTTTCAAGTTATATTATAAAAATAATGGTGATACCGGTTTTGGAGGATATCCTAGTGGTGTCGTTGGTGGATTTAATACAAGAGGGAAATATTATGCTGGAAATCCCTTATTTTGTGGGATGCCTGTAAGAATAAGAGATTTAAAATATAATTTAAGAATCAAGTGGAAAACACAACAAACAAATGCGGCTGATGATGATGATAAATGGTGGGCATCGATTAATGTTATTTTTGATTTAGGAGAAATGAATTCCAAACCTGTTTTGTCAGAGAGAGATTATGATTTGGTTATTTTTGCTAAAAGTTTTATACAAGATGATTTCGTTGATAAAAAAGATGATGGTTATGGGCCTTATTGGTGGTTTGCACGAAACCCTGATAGTTCTTTAAAACTTTTTGAATTGTTTATTGAAGGTAAAAGATATCAATATGCTGTAAGATATAAATTTTTTAATTATCCTTATGGCGATCCTAAATATAGTAAAAATAATAAAGTTCATGTAAGATTTATGCCAATAGATAATAACGATGTAGCTACTTATCTGGATTCTCCTTTAAAATTGTTTATTGATGTATCAAAAAACTATATTCAAAATACTCCGTTACCTGAAAAAGAATTGGATTTAGCTCTTAGAAAAGTTGCTAATCCTGACTTATGGATAAAATCAATTTCTGCCGGTTATGAAGTATATTCAGGTGAATCTATTTTGGAAAATGTTTATTTTTATACGGTTATTGATAATACATTACCTGTAGCACCATCGGGATTAACATTGGATTATATAGATACGACAATAGCATTCTCTTGGAATAAAAGTTTAGATGATGACTTCGAATATTTTAATATTTATAGATCTGTAAATAACAACGATTTTATTTTGTATGATTCAATTATCAGAGGAAACTTCTATGTTGATAGTAATTATAATAAAAATTTAGATTATACATATTTTATCACTACAATCGACCGGTCATTTAATGAATCTTTGCCTTCATCCAAGTTATCTGTAAAATCCTTGATTAATAAAAATATAAAGCATGATTATAGTTTTTTGTTTTATCCAAACCCTGTTGCTGATGTGATTTATTTTAGTTTTGATAATAACGAAATAAAAACAATAACAATATATAATATTTTAGGGAATAAAATACTGGATTTAATCAATTTTGAAAACAATAAATTAAATGTTTCATATTTGCAAAAAGGAGTATATTTTTTAAAAGTGAATAATGAATTAAGTAGATTTATTAAGTTGTAAAGTAGATTTAAATAACTTCTAAACACTAGAATTATAATGAAAAAACTAATAATTTTTTTATCAATAATTTTAATTGTATCATGTAAAACACAATCTAAGAAAATACAATTAAATTTAAATAATGATAAACCTAATATTCTTTGGATAGTTACTGAAGATATTAGTCCAACTTTGTCTATGTACGGGGATTCTACAGCAAAAACCCCTAATTTAGATGCATTAGCTAAAGAAAGTTTGATTTATGACAATGCTTTTACAACTGTTGGAGTATGTGCCCCAAGTAGGTCTTCAATTATAACAGGAATGTATCCGACTACACTCGGGACTATGCATATGAGAGTGGGTAAAGATATTTTTTCCTGGGGTAAGAGAAAATATAAAAAAAATATTGATAGAAAAGATATTCAGGGAAATAGTATTAGGCAGTATTCCGCAGTAATCCCGGATTATGTTAAGTGTTTTACCGAATATCTAAGGATAAACGGTTATTACTGTACTAATAATCAGAAAACAGATTATCAATTTGCAGCACCTATATCAGCTTGGGATGAAAACAATGGTAAAGCTCATTGGAGAAACAGACCAAAAGATAAACCATTTTTTTCTGTTTTTAATATTGGAATAACTCATGAAAGCCGACTTTGGAGAAATGAGAACTTACCCTTAACGGTTAATCCTAAAGATGTCAAAGTTCCTCCCTATTTGCCAGATAATTTTGAAACCAGAAAAACTATTGCAAGAAATTATAGCAACATTGAATTGATGGATAAAGAATTAGGAGAGTTTATTAGACAGTTAAAGGAAGATGGCTTGTATGATAAAACAATTATTTTCTTTTATAGTGATCATGGAGGTCCATTACCTCGACAAAAAAGAGAAATTTATGATTCAGGTCTTAAAGTCCCGCTAATAATAAAAAGTTTAAATAGTAAAACCAAGGGAAGATCAGATAGATTGATATCTTTTGTTGATTTTGCCCCAACAGTATTAAGTCTGGCTAATATTCCTATACCAGGATATATAGAAGGAAATGCTTTTTTAGGCATTCAAGATAAACATCAAAGAAAAAATATATTTGCAAGTTCTGATAGATTTGATGAATTTACAGATCGTATAAGAGCGGTAAGAAATAAAAGATTTTTGTATATAAGAAATTATTTTCCTGAATTGCCAAAATATAAAGATATTGCTTATAGAAAAAATATTCCAATGATGCAAACATTTTTGAAAATGAAAGAAGATGGGCAATTGAATGAAACTCAAATGCTATGGTTTCAAACTAAAACAAGTGAAGAATTATATAATTGTCAGGATGATCCGGATAATTTAAACAACCTTATAAATAATTATAAATATAAAGATATTCTAGAGGAATTAAGAAATACTTTAGATGTTTTTCAATCGAAACATCAAGATTTAGGACAAATTCTTGAATCTGAATTAATCCAAAATATGTGGCCTGATTTCAAACAGCCTAAAACTGAAAACCCGGAAATAATTATTGATCATAAGTATATTTCTATAAGTTGTCCTACAAAAGGTTCTTCGATTAATTACCAATTTTCAAATGACTTCAATAAAGCTTTTAATTTTGATGATGATTGGCAAATATATTCAAAGCCGATAATTAAAACTGACCATAAATACTTATATGTTATTTCAGAACGAATAGGATATAAAAAAAGTGATATGATTAAGATTAAATTGTAATATTCTTTGAATATATCCTTGTAAGTTTACATAAGACAATGAGTTATCATATTTTTTGATGATATGCAAACCCTTCTTGACAATTATTGAACTGATTTACAGTAATTCTGAAGTAATTTTGCTCCAGAAAAAAGTTTTTTTAACTAAAATCTGGG
>Ga0256913_10000528_pt1 | contig 19876 bp, 17 predicted proteins | sample Axial_MatmetaG_FD_185970 | JGI IMG/M metagenome (GOLD analysis project Ga0256913, IMG submission 185970) | Deep-sea worm associated microbial mat communities from Axial Seamount, Juan de Fuca Ridge, Pacific Ocean - Axial_Mat | ecosystem: Environmental > Aquatic > Marine > Oceanic > Microbial... | reverse complement strand
CTCTTGGACGAAACGAGTCTTATATCGGGGTTTTGATTGATGACTTAGTTGGCAAATCAACTAACGAGCCTTATCGAATGTTTACATCGCGAGCAGAGCATCGGTTGTTATTGCGCCAAGATAATGCCGATAGACGATTAATGAAGTATGGTTATGAATTTGGTTTGATTCCGAAGGAGATGTACGACGAATTGCAACAACGGGAAGTGTTGATATCAAACGGGTTGGATTTACTCGGAAGAAAAACAATTAAACCGCAAGAAATTTCAGAGTATTTTGAAAGAATAGGATCGTCTAAAATTGAAGGCTCTGAAAGTATTGCTAAAATTACAAAGAGACCGGAAGTCAAATTAAAAGACGTGCTATCTTTAATAAAAACAAATGGTGATTCGGATCTGAAAGAGTTAATGAAAGATGACAAAGCCATAGAGCAAATTGAAATAGAGTTGAAGTATGAAGGATATATAAAACGCCAATATGAAATGATTGAAAAAATGTTAAGGTTGGAAAAAATAAAAATTCCTTTAAGTTTTAACTATAATGAAATCACACAAATTTCAGCCGAAGGAAGAGAAAAGTTATCTAAAACCAAACCACGAACAATTGGCCAAGCATCTCGAATTTCGGGAGTTACACCTTCTGATATTTCAATTTTATTAGTATATTTGAAATCTTAATTTTAAAGACTTGGGGAATTTTTGGAAAGACAGGAACAATATCTTAGAGAACTGGAAAAACTTTTCTGGGAAAACGAATTAAGTCCCGAGCCATATCAATTGGAACGCTTGGCTAAATATGCCGATCTTTTAGCTACCAAAAATGAATCGGTTAATTTGATTTCGCGTAAAGACGTTAAAAACATAATAGAAAATCACATCTTTATATCTTGTTTCATAAAAGAATTCTTTCCCGAAAGAGTTAATCGGTTTGTTGACATAGGCACTGGCGGGGGATTGCCAGGAATACCGCTTGCAATTCTTAACCCGATGATGCGCGGAGTTCTTGTCGATTCAACTGCAAAAAAAATTGATGCTGTAAATGAATTTATCAAAAAGCTTAAACTTAGTAACGTTGTGGCTGAAAACCATCGTGTTGAGAGTGACGAGTTCAAAAAGAAATACGCCAACAAATTTAATTTGGTTGTAAGCAGAGGAACTGCACCAATAATAATATTAATTCGCTATGCACTTCCGCTTATAAAAGAGAAGGGATATATTGTGGCGGTAAAAGGCGGGAACTTGGAAGATGAATTCAAAACAGCGGAAACTAAATACAAAGCATACATAAAAAAACACACATTTTTTGAACTTTCGTACAAGCCGAATAACATTCGGAACAAGAAAGGGAAAAAATTAGTCTTGTTGGAATTGAATAAATGACATCACCTGAAAAAAAGTTGTTTGATGAAATAAGCAAGCTTTCAACCGAACAGAAAAATCCTCGCTCGGTTAATATCGATAAACTTCCTACCATTGAGATTTTAAAGATCATTAATGAAGAAGATAAAAAAGTTCCTTTTGCTGTTGAGGATGAGATTCCCTACATAGCGGAAGCTGTTGAGATAATTGTTGCTGCAATTAAAAATGGCGGAAGGCTTTTTTATTTCGGAGCAGGCACAAGCGGCAGACTTGGCGTTGTTGATGCTTCGGAATGTCCTCCGACTTTCGGCGCGCCCTATGATTTGATTAACGGATACATAGCAGGCGGTAAAGAAGCGATGTTTGTTGCTCAAGAAGGCGCCGAGGATTTTGAAGAGAATGGCGCTGCCGAGGTTGTTAAAGCGGGAGTTACGGAAAAAGATGTTGTTTGTGGAATTGCTGCAAGCAGAAGAACGCCGTATGTTATCGGTGCAATAAAAAAAGCGAAAGAGATAGGGGCAAAGACGCTTTATATAACAGCTACTCCTCGTAAGTCTTTTAACATTGATGAAGTTGATGTAGCCATATGTCCGCATGTTGGTCCTGAAGTTGTAATGGGTTCAACACGCATGAAAAGCGGTACCGCTCAGAAGTTGGTTTTAAATATGTTGACTACCACAACATTTGTTAGACTTGGCAAGACATACGAAAACATGATGATCGACCTGCAGCAGACAAACAAAAAGCTCGTTGAAAGATCAAAAAGAATTATCATGATGATAACCGGTGTTGATTATGACGAAGCAGCGAGATATCTTGAAATTTCTGGCGGTCACGTTAAAACCGCTTTGGTAATGATTTTAGCAAATGTTGATCTTGAAGAAGCAAAAGCCCGATTGGAAAAAGCGGATGGCTTTGTTCGCAAGGCGATAGAATTATAAAAGTCTTCTATCTTTAAATTAGGCAAAAGTCTATTTCGTTTGTTAAATTGAATTATGACAAAAGGAAAAGAAACACATAAACTCTCACCTCGCCAAAGGAAACTTCACGAAATAATATTTGAAGCCGACACAAAAGCCGGAAAGCTTTTTGACGTAATTCTGCTTGTCAGTATTGCGCTTAGTGTAACCGTAGTAATTTTGGATAGCGTTTCTGCAATCAATGCTAAATACAGCGAAATTCTTTTTTACAGCGAATGGTTTTTTACAATACTTTTTTCCATCGAATATGTTTTAAGGCTGTACTGTGTAGGCAAGCCGCTTATGTATGCCCGCAGTTTTTACGGAATTGTTGACCTTGTTTCAATTCTACCGACGTACTTAAGTTTAATTTTACCCGGTGGACAGATTTTTATTACAATAAGATTGTTGAGAATGTTGAGAGTATTCAGAGTGCTGAAGTTTGTTCAATATATCGGTGCGGCAAACACATTAACCGCAGCACTTAAAGCAAGCAGAAAGCGAATCGCCGTTTTTGTTTTTACAATTTTGATTATCGTTATAATTGTTGGCTCTTTAATGTATGCGATTGAAGGAGAGGAGAACGGGTTCACAAGTATTCCGCACTCAATTTACTGGGCAATAGTTACGCTTACTACCGTTGGTTATGGCGATATCTCGCCGCAAACAGGTCTTGGACAATTTCTTGCTTCTATTATAATGATCTTAGGGTATGGCATTATCGCAGTTCCTACGGGAATTGTAACTTCTGAAATGACCAAGCAAAAACTGGAAAAGCTCAACACTCAATCTTGTCCGAACTGCAGTGCGGAAGGGCACGACACCGATGCAAAATACTGTAAGTACTGTGGTGCACAATTAAACACGGATAAAGATTAATCGGTTACATGCAGTTAGTGTTTAACAAACAGCACCTAACTCATTTTCCCCACTCAATTACCTCAAGACGAACTTTTTGAACTCCCGAATTAAGCATATCAAGTTGCATTGCAGCGCCAAGCGAAAGATCAATGATCCTATCATCCACAAACGGACCGCGGTCGTTGACTCTTATAATAATAGATTTATTGTTTGAAAGATTTGTAACTCTTAGCATAGTGTTAAACGGATAAGTTTTATGTGCGGCGGTTAGTTCATACATATTAAAGGTTTCGCCGTTTGCCGTTTTCTTTCCGTCAAAATCATCTGCGTAATACGAGGCATAGCCGATAACAGTTTCTAAACTTCCCGATAAATTATGATAAACATTAACGTCTTCGTTTTTTGATTCGTTAGAACTTTTCTTTTTAGAATATCTAATACCGGAATATTCCGTCTTTTTTTCTGCAACATCGTGTGATCTATCCTGAGTAAATTTTGGAGAAGAACTGCACGAAGCAAGTAACAACAACGAAATAAAAACAGTTAATATTTTCATAATACGTAACATCATAACACAAAATATAATAAAAACTTTTTTGTATCTTTATTCCGAATAGTTAGTTAAAACTTTAATGGAGGTAAAATGAAATTACTTGCAGCGGTTCTTTTATTAATTCCTCTTACTCTTACCGCACAGACATCGTTTGGTGATGACATAAATACGGCATATACAAATGCGATGAAGGGAATTCACTATGCGATTGCAAATATTCCGGAAAAGAAAAACTCAATCTCGAAAGAACTGATTGATGCAGATAAAATGATTGCAAAGATCAAACTAAGCAAGGAAGTCGGAGGCGTTAGTGTTGAATCCGTTGGCTATTGCAAAACATACGAAGTAAAAATAACAATACAGCGGGATTATGAAAGTCTGAAAAAAGAAGGCGTCATCGATTATATTCCAAAGGACAGGTAAAGTTTTTACTTTTTGCTTAACTTTGCAAAATGATTCTGGAAGCGAATAGAGATAACATAAAAAAAGCGGTGAAGGCAATAGAATCGGGAGAGATAGTTGCATTCCCGACCGAAACGGTTTACGGGCTTGGCGCTGACGGATTAAACCCGATTGCCGTTGCAAAAATATTCGAAGCCAAGAACAGACCTTCATTCAATCCACTCATACTTCACATTGCTTCTACCGATCAACTTTATGAACTTGTTGATGTTGATAACAACAAAGTGGAAAAGCTTATTACTGCTTTTTGGCCGGGACCGTTGACTCTGGTTTTACCCAAAAAAGAAATTGTTCCTGATATTGTAACTGCAGGCAATCCGACGGTAGCCGTGCGAATGCCGAAACATCCGGTTGCGTTGGAATTAATTAAGGAAGCAAACAGTCCAATAGCTGCGCCAAGCGCTAACACATTTGGATTTTTGAGCCCCACTACGGCTGTGCATGTTGAAAAACAGCTTGGCAATAAAGTTAATATAATTCTGGATGGTGGGAAAAGTGATGTAGGAGTTGAATCGACAATAATTGAAGTAGCAGAAGACAAAATATTTTTACTTCGTCCGGGAGGCATTGCCGTTGAGCAGATAGAAGAAGTATGCGGCAAAAAGATAGAGACAAAACAAACCGATGCAAGCAAGCCGAATGCTCCTGGTCAATTACTGCATCATTATGCTCCGAAAGTACCGATAAAATTTTTAAACGAAGTAAGTGAAGAGGAAATAAAAAACAAGAAAGTTGCCGGATTGTTTTTCCGACAGAACAATAGCAAGTTTGAATTCAAACAAGTTGAGATACTTTCCCCAAGCGGAAGTTTGCACGAAGCGGCAGCAAACTTATTTCATCACCTTCACTTGTTGGAGTCATTGGATATCGACATAATGTTGGTTGAACCTGTTAGGGAAGAAGGGCTCGGAATGGCAATAATGGATAGACTGCGAAAAGCGACAAACCGATATAAAACCTTTGAATAGCCCCTCTAAAAATGTCATTCCATGATGTTTTTACACAGCTTGCACCAATGAGGGAATCTATCTTTTTTTGTGAGATTCCGGCTAAATGATTGCCGGAATGACAGAGACTTTTAAGTTATTCAAAGGCTTCTATAAGTAAAAACGCAAACACAGTATTATTTAATTTTAACAATAAGCGAAGTTCCGTATGCTCCGGTTTTTTGCCTCAGAATTGTCATCCCTGCTTCTTTAACAAGCCCGGGCAACCCACCGTGTTTTACAAAAGTTTTATAATTTTTGAAATGATCTCTTCCGGCAAAAAATTCTGCAAATCTGTTAGAAATACCTCTGTTATTAAACGGTTGAGGAACAAGATAATCGCCTATGATTATTTCGTTGGATATTTCCTTTAGGTTGTTCAGAATTTTAATTCTGATGTCAATTGGCATTTCGTGAATCACATAAGAAATTGTTGAATAATCAAATTTTTGATCGAAATGATTTTTCAACTCCTCAGCATCCGCATGAATAAATGAAATATTCGGTTGCTTTGTTTTTTCTAATATTTGATTTGCTACTTTAATGTTTCTTGATGAAAGATCAACGCCAACAACCGATTTGAACTTTTCCCCGGCTTGAAAAACAAAACGTCCGGTGCCGCAGCCAACATCCACAATTGTTGAATTTTCTTCCATCATTGCCATCATTATCCTGAATGTTTGATCTTGGTTCGGTGCAATGAATTTATCATAAACCCAACCGTCGTACCAATGAAATTTATCTTGCATTGTTTTATCCGTTTTATAATGACAAATATACATCTTTTGTCGTTTATACTTTCAACAAAATATTGCTATATTTTATAATCGTTTAATTAAAAGAGATGATAATATGAAAATTAAAATAGCATTATTGGCGTTGCTTTCATTAACTATGATAAATTGTAAGTCAAGCAAAGAATTATCAAACCCAAACGAATTTAGATTAATCGAGTCATCAACTTATTTTGCCGAAATACCAAATAGCAGCCGCGGAAAAACAGAAATAACCCTAAATTTTTTAGATGGAATGCATTTCATGTCGAAAGAAGTTTATCTTGAAAAGAATAACCAAACAATAATTTCAATGGGGATTGTTGAGTTGGATACAACGACAGAGAATATAATGTTGTTAAAGGGTGCGAGAGGATTAGCCAAAAGAGTTAGAGTCAAAGATAAAACTATCAGCGCGATGATATTGTTGGATGTGAATGGTAAGGAAATAAAGCCGGAATTAAAAAAGAAAAAAGAATTTATACCAATTACGGATTCTTTTCCTATGAAAGGAATGTTTTCGTATATGGCTGATGCACCTCTTTTTGTTGAGTGCTATTCGCAAATGAAATTTCCAGTTGCAATGGAAAAAGATTACTTGCAGTTGGAACGCAAGTATTTATCCAACGTAGAGGAAGCAGGAAAGCCGTTATTGGTAACGTTAAAGGGAAGTTTGATTTCTCGTCCGAAAATGGAGGGCAAAGGAAACGAGTTAACTTTGGTAGTTGAAAAGTTTGAAAAAGTCTGGCCTAAAAGAGATTGCAAAAGTACGCTTTCGACTGCGAACTTAAAAAACACATATTGGAAATTGTTGGAAATTAATGGAGAGAAAGTTAAAGGACCAAGCAATGTTAGAGAACCGCATTTCATATTGCGTTCTGATGGCAAGTCTGTTAAAGGATTTGGCGGTTGCAATAATTTTATGGGTAGTTATAAAGTTGATGGAAACAAGATCGAGTTCGGACCAATGGCTGGAACAAGAAAATTCTGTAAAGAAACAATGAATATTGAAAATGCATTTATGAAAGTTTTTGCCGAAGCAAACAATTATAAAATATTCGGGGAATCGTTGGAGCTTTACAAGGACAATAAGCTATTGGCAAAATTCGAATCGGTGTATTTTTAAATCTATGCGTTATTAGTTATTCCAATAAAGTAAACGACATTGCAAAACAGATTGCATGGCTTATTGTGTGACGGTTGAACAATCTGTTCCTTTCGCAGATTGCGAGCAATCTGCGATACGGCTTTGGTAAGTATTTGTTTTCAGCATTGATTAAAGACTAAAGCTCTATCGATTGGTTGGAGTTATAAGAAGATATTAGCTCAGTCGTTTAGGGAGAAGAATAAAATGGTTTATACGAAAACGCTTTAATGAAAGCACTAAAAAAAGACTCAAATTAAATTTGCAGCTCAGCTTGTTAAACGAATCCCTTGCTCTATTTTAACTTGTAGAACAGATTGCTTGGTCTATTATGCAACGGGTTGAGCAATCTGTTCCTTTTGCAGATTGCAAGCAATCTGCGACATGGTTTTGGAGAAACATTTTTGATACGCGTCTGTGTGCTATTCAATATTTCTTAAATTTATTTCTGTTATTGCTACTAATTATTTATAAAATATTATAGAAAAGTCTTAACTTTACTTAATAAATAATTATTAATTGAGCATTCTGAAAGGGGAGTAATCATGGCAATAATCAGAGCATTTAAGGGACTTAGACCTGACCCGAAGGTTGCGCATTTGGTTGCAAGTGTTCCATACGACGTTGTAAACAGAGAGGAAGCTGCCGAGCTGTGCAAGGATAATCCGATCAATTTTTTAAGAGTTACCCGATCCGAAATAGAAATGGATCCCGACACCAATCCTTATTCCGAGGAAGTGTATCTAAAAGCAAAAGAAAATTTGGAAAGATTGATAAAAGAAGCTCCGATGATAACTGACGAGGAGCCTCATTTTTATCTTTATAGATTAATTTGGAACGATGTTACTCAAACCGGTATTGCCGCTACGTTCTCGGTCGAGGATTACGATAACGATGTAATATTAAAACACGAAAAAACACGCCGTGCAAAAGAGGACGACAGAACAAATCATATTGTTACAACCAGCGCACAAACCGGTGCGGTATTCCTTACTTATAAGGGAATTGAAGAGGTGAACGAGGTTGTGGAAAAAGTTATGGAAAACAATGATCCGCTATATGACTTTACCACACCGGACGGAGTTAAACACACTTTTTGGATGGTACCTACGGAAGCGAACGACATAATTGAGTTTGAAATAGGAAAGGCAGCCCATTTATATATTGCAGACGGACACCACAGAGCTGCAAGCGCAAGCAGAGCGCAAAAAGTAAAAATGGAAAGCAATCCTAACCATACCGGTAACGAGGAGTATAATTATTTCATGGCGGTGTTGTTCCCTGCGGAGCAATTAAAGATTTTACCCTACAACAGAGTTGTCTTTGAGCTTAACGGTTTAACGGAAGAAGAATTTCTGGAGAAGGTAAAATTAAACTTCACTGTTTTGAATTCAACCATTTCAACTCCGACGACAAAGGGCGATATAGCAATGTACTTGAATAAACAATGGTATATGCTTACGCCGAACAGCAATGTAATTCCGGGAAGTTCAATCGGAGAAAAATTGGACGTTTCAATTTTGCAAAACTTTTTGCTCAAGCCTGTATTGGGAATTTCCGATCCTCGGACTGATAACAACATCGATTTTATTGGTGGGATTAGAGGAACGAAAGAGTTGGAAAAACTTGTTGATTCTGGAGCGGCGAAAGTTGCCTTTTCAATGTATCCGGTTACCGTGGAAGATCTGATGAACATCTCCGATGCCGGTGAAACTATGCCGCCTAAGTCAACTTGGTTTGAGCCGAAACTCAGAGACGGATTAGCTGTGCATTTAATCTAATTTTAATAAACATTATTAAAGGAATCTAAAAAATGGAAAAAAGAATTTATAATTTCAGCGCAGGCCCGGGTGTTCTACCCGAAGAGGTTTTATTAGAAGCTCAAGAAAATCTGTTCTCGTATAAGGGACAAGGTCTTTCCGTAATGGAAATGAGTCACAGATCAAAATCGTTTGACGACATAATTAAATCGGCAGAGAAAGATCTTCGTCAATTGCTTAATATTAGCGACGACTATGCAGTTCTCTTTTTGCAAGGTGGGGCAACGTTACAATTTTCAATGGTTCCTCTTAACTTAATGCCGCCTAATAACAAAGCCGATTACATTAATACAGGCGCTTGGTCTAAGAAGGCAATTAAGGAAGCAAAACGAGTTGGAGAAGTTAATGTAGCCGCATCATCCGAAGAATCTAATTTTAACTTTATACCGAAGCAGGATGAACTGAACTTAAGCGCCGACGCTTCGTATGTGCATTTCACTTCTAATAATACAATATTCGGAACGGAGTTCAAGACCGAACCGGAAGTCGGTGATGTCCCGCTTGTCTGCGACGCTTCTTCCGATATTTTATCGAAACCTATTGATGTAAATAAATACGGATTGATTTACGCCGGTGCGCAAAAAAACATGGGACCTGCCGGAGCGGCTTTGGTGATTGTAAAAAAATCTTTGCTCGAACGTTCGCCGGATGAGTTGCACACATATCTAAACTATAACACTCATGTTGAAAAGGACTCGATGTACAACACGCCGCCAACCTTTACTATCTACATAATGGGATTGGTTTACAAGTGGCTGCTCAACAAGGGTGGACTCGAAGAAATGCACAAAATCAATCAGGCTAAGGCAAAAATGCTTTATGATGCGATAGATAATTCCGACGGATTTTATATCGGTTCTGCCAGAGTTGAAGATCGCTCGCTTATGAACGTAACATTTAATTTGCAGACGGAAGAACTCGAAAAGAAAATGATTGCGGAAGCAGCCGAAAAAGGCTTCTCAGGATTAAAAGGTCACCGTTCCGTTGGTGGATTGCGTGCGTCGATTTATAACGCATTTCCTACAAAAGGCGTTGAGGATCTTGTTCAGTTTATGAGTGATTTCAAAGCGAAAAATTAATTAACCGCATACCTTAAGTCCCCTTCTACTGCCGGTAGGCAAAGATAGATAGGGGATTTAGGGGTGTGTTGTTTTAATGATTTGTATTTCACAAAAAAAAAGAAAAACCATGAAAAAATTACTACCAATTACAATTCTTATAAGTCTAATCCTTATTAGCTGCGGCAAAAAGCCCGATGTTAAACTTTTCAGTCCGGAGGCGTTTGCCTATACATTGGATAACGGCTGGGAACTAAACGCAACGGTACAAGCATCCGGCTTTGCACAAGTCGAAAAAGAAAACAGCGACCTCTACTATACTCACTTGAATTATACGGTTAACCTGTTTACACCGGAAGACTCCCTCTTTGATGTTGACCATGATTCCGTAATTGACTCAACGGAAGAAGAGTTAATGGATATACAAATAGAAACTCAAATAGAGTTGGATTCCGGATTTACAGCAGGCAATTACACTGTTGAATTTATTGTCGAAGACGCCTATTCCACAACAAAAGATACGATTTCAGCCAAAGTGACTTTGGAGTAAGAGGTCATCTGTATATAGCAAGAAGAATTGCTAAAAAAAGATTAAAATATGTTTTTAATATTTATCCGACTTTTTAGTTGCGGTAATGTATTAATTGTAGGCTAAAACGATAAACTTACACGATTAAAACAGGAACAGCCAGTAAGTTTTAAAAAAAAACAATTACTAACCCGATATTACCTTTAAACAATGAAAACCACAGAATGCTATTATTAGATAAACTATTTATTTTGGGTTTCATGATCGAAATAATAATAATAAGAACTTCCAGGTTATTGTAGCCTCATAATTTTCAAACCTAGCCACATTAAATTTACTCGCCAAAGTTGGAACAGTATTTGTAAAACTATAGTTGTTTTGTTGATTGATATAATGAATAAATTAGAAAAAGGGGTGAATCAAATAAAATTCAAAAGACCGTTTTTCACATTATGCTGCTGATGCTTCCGGTATCGGTAATAATTTCTTAAAACATTATGAGCCCCTACTCAAAGTGTAGCCGTCATTAAAATTTAATGGCGGTTACACGAACGAAAAGCCACCACGCATAAAAACCTTATTCAATACTAATAGCTTTCCCATCTGCAATGAATTGTATGTTCTTACCAGACTTTCTAAATCCGAATCCTGTAAAAACAGCATTGACGCTCTTACGCTCAATAATTTTTCCGCTCGGATTTAATTTCAATATAGTTGGGTTTTCATAAACCCACTTTCCATTCTGCAATTTCGGAAGGTTTGCTTCAGCTACAACTATTGTATTATTTGTTGCTGTAACATCAAGATATAGTTTATTCTTTGTCGATTCGTTCAAGAATGCAATGTTCAGATCGTCGGAGTTGATTGAGAGCAAAGATTTATTAGAAAATGCAATAAATCGGTTATCCTCGGTAAAATAACCTTTTTCGAAATTAGCATTGTACCTTTTAAGTAGTTGACCTTCTTCGTTTAATAAAGAAATTTCCTTGCTCAGCTCACCGTTGTTATTCCACTTAACAGAAGAAATATAAATTTGATTGAGAGATGCAGAATATGCAACAGCGTTAATATTTGTTTGGTTAAGCTCAATAGTTTTTTCAAGCGCTCCATCGGAATTATATTTTTGAAGAGTTGATTGTTCTTTATTGTCTTCTGAAAAAAGAACAAGCAGGAAATTATTATCAACAACAGTCCGTATATTCCGCTCGTATTCGAATCCTAGAGTTTCGCTCAGCTTTGTTTCCTTTGTTTTTACCCCGCTATTATCGAAAAAAGTAAGCGTTCCGTAAAACGAATTTATCAAAACGGAACTTCCATCATCAAAAACCTCAATGCCGGAATATGGTATATCGTAATCTGTTTTGTTGGATATTTTATATAGCAGTTTGTTGTCGGCTGTCTTTATAGAATATTCAACAACATTAAACTCTCCAACAGCTTTGCTTCCGCCGGATATTTTTTCCTCGACAAAATATTTTTTATTTATCGATTGAGCAAAAGCAATCGAGTTTATTAAAAGTAATACAATAACTAATTTTTTCATTTTCATTCCTATTTGATCAACATCATGCTTATCGTTTTACTGAAATCACTTACGGTTAATCTTGCAAAATAAACTCCGCTTGGCAAAGTGTCTGCATTAAAAGTAACTTGGTAATTGCCAGCGTGTTGTTTTTTGTTTACAAGAGTTGTAACCTCACGCCCGAGGATATCATAAACAATTAATTGTACGGACGAGGCATACTTCGTCCCCACAGCAGGAATAGAATATTTTATTGTTGTACTCGGGTTGAACGGATTTGGATAATTTTGTGACAGACTGTAATTAACAGGTGCTGTGCTCTTTTCTGTCTCAACGTCTGTCATCATATCAAAATATACAAGCAGAGATTTAAAAAATTCCTGTTGTTCTTGCAATGAAGCAACCGTTTCAAGCGGGAATGCAATATACACTATTGCCCCATTAACGGAACTGCTGCCGAACGTTCCTTTATATCCAACGCCGGCATGACGAAAAGTTAAAGAATCTTTCCTCTTTGTATTATAGTTAAGCAAAACTTCGCTTCCATAATTTGGATCTATATCATCCGGATATTTTTCTTCTGATACTTCACCATAATGCAAAACAACATTGGCAAAATCGGTATTGGTCAATCCAGTTACGGGTTTCATAAAGTCATCGCCAACATAAACAAATTTTGATTTTAGATAATGGTAGTAGAACAAAGTATCTGCAGGTAAATTGGTTTTTCTTTCGTCGAGATCGTAACCAATCTTTGACCCTGAAACCAAAAGATTTCCACCGTTTTCCAAGTACTGAGCAAGATTGTACATTTCTTTTACTTGAAACGTTGTTACGTGATTGGTATTATCCCCGGTAAACCAGACGACCAGATCATAATCTTGTAAGAACGTTATATCGTTGATACCATCAACAAACAGAGTGTTGGAGGCTGAGGATATAACCATTGAGTCGGTTGTTGATAGTGCATTGAAATAAGCGGCGGTATATAAATGCGATACTCTCTCATCTTCCGAATTCTTTTTCGGAAAACCGTTAACTATTAAGGCTTTGGGATAAGTTGTACCGTCTTGTAGATCGGAACAAACAAACAGATCACTCATTTCGCTTTGTTGTCCCACAGCGTCAACGGCAGTCATACGATAAAAATTTGCTCTTCCATTTGGTGGGACGATAAAATCATTTGGAGAGGCAAAGGTATATTCGTTAATTTCGTTTGTCAGAGTTGTTTCGTCAGCCGCAAGTTGCCAATTGGAAGTATCAGAATTGGCAGCGTAATATAATCGATAACCAACCACATCTGATTCTACATTTTTCTTCCATGTAACAGTAAATGATTCTTTTCCGTCAATGTTAATAAGCGAATAAATAGTTGGTACGTTTGGTGCAGGGTCCACAATGGTTATAGGGAAGAATTTATTTGTTTTATTATCACGAGTATCCTCGGAGAAAATTTCCAACTTATAATTACCGCTTGGCAGAGCAGAAGCATCAAAATAATTATCGCTAACGATTTTTGTGGAATTTATCTCATCTGCCCCATCACCATTAGTAAGCCAATACACCGGATTACTCAATGTTGCCACGTTCTTGACAAAAACGTTGTGAACATAGGAGTTAAGCGGTTTTCTATCGAAACGATATTTTACTCCGGCGTCAGCCGGCTCGTAAACAATTTCAGTTTCTGCTTCGTTCCAAATTCGATATCCTGCAATATAAGTTCCGTTATTTCTTTCCCCGGCATATTGACCGTTTATCTCTTCAATTTTTATTTGGATATCAACTTTACCGTGCAATTCATTTGCGTTAAGTCGTTCTAAGGTTGCGTTTACATAGAACTTCAAGCTGCTTTCGTGAATTACAGGCGCCCATGTATCAACATAGGGAGTCAAGCCACCATTTTTGCGGAGATTATTTATCTCTGTTACATAATCATCAATGTTACTTCCCAGCTCTCTTTCTATCAAATGAACATGCGCCATTCCATTAACCACATTACCAATCACGGTTACACCGTGGTAAACAGAATCTCCTACTGAAAGAGATGGATTTGGTCTTATGTGTAGATAAGTTAAGTGTTTCCATTTGTTTCCCACTTTGGAGACAATTCGGATATATGCATTGGAACCCTCGCTGTACAGAGAATAAACTTTACCGTCGAGAGAAGGATAACAAGGATTGCCATCGGCTTCTCCAATATCAACGGCGTTATGAAAGTGATCGGAGGAAAGAGTATTTCTAAACTCTGCGAAAGCTCCAATTATACCATGCGATGATTGAAAAGGTGGAAAAGGCCAGATTCCTTTAACATCATCAAGCTGTGCGTGACTGCTAGAATTAAAGGCTAACAAGAGCAAAAAGAGAAACAAGATTTTTTTCATTAATATACCTGTGTTAAAGCAATAATTTAAAACGATAGAATAAAAATAAGAAATATTATGGTCTAAAATAAAATGATGATTTTATTTGTTTGAAAGAATATTCTAGTATAAAATTGGTATAAGCAAACATCAGATGCAATTCTATCTCCAAAAGTGGTTTATTCATAATTTAAGTCATTTTCAACTTCTTCAATTAATATATCCACAGCCTGCTTTAACATTTTATCCATGTTATATAAGTGTTTCATATGGTCACTTGCGGTGTCGCCTTTGTACCCTTTTACATGGAAATTTCCTGTATCGACTTTTGAATATTGTGTACCAATTTCATCAACGGCATTGTAATTGGTTTTCACAGCACCAATGTTTTTGATTAAATAATCAGCGGTTTCAGTTGTATTTGCATAAGTGTATGTCAAAATATTGGAATGTGTAAGCAACATGATTTTCTTTTTGTCTCTGGCATCTTTGGCAAATCGAACGAAATCCTTCATCTGTTCTCGCATTATATTGGAGTCTAAATCAGAATGAAGTCCATCGGCCAATATTATAGCATCAATCTTATCATAGTAAGATTGAGTCTTTAAGATTTCTCTTACTCCGCCATAACCGGCGCTGAATGAAGTCACAATCAAATTTTCTATAGTTGGGTTTTGAATGATAGAGCTAGCTTTCAATTCTTCAATAATTAATTCTAGAATTTTATTAAAATTACTTTGGTTGATAAAATAGTTCTTATATGAACTTGAAAAACTGCCAAGATGAATATTAAAAAGAACGGCGTTAATCTTTGATTTGTAAACCTCATCTTCAGCAGTCCACGAAGCACCATGAAGGTGAAAAACCAACAGAAAAGATCCATCTTTAGAAGGAGAAAAATAATCTGGAATAAAAAGCTGTGCAAACTGTCCGGCATCAGCATTTAGATTTAGTTTGTTGGTGAGGTCTATTCTTGTTCCAACCCCGACACCTTGAGCAAATAGAGAAGAAAAGCCAATGAATATTAGAACAAAAAACAAAACTTTAACTTTGTCGATTTTCACGTTCAAATTCTGCCAAGTAATCTATCCATTACCCAAGCGGTTTTAATTGCTGTTTTGCCTGTGCTTGGACAGATATCCTCGCCTCTTAAATCTTTAACAATAGACTCTATTAAATATTGTTGTATATGTTTTGGATGAGGAATCTTAAACTTTTCTTTTTTCCCATCTCTGTCAAGCACAATTGGGTTGTTCATAAATGTAGAATACACAATTTTCCCTTCCGAGCCAACTATTTCAACCTCATCTCTATTCTCAGAAGCATTGAATGCCCAAATACCCGTACCATGCACACCGGAATTAAAAAGAAACTCCCCGCTTACAATATCTTCGGCATCATAAATCTTATTCATATTAGATGCGTGTCCGGAAGCTTCTTTAATATCGCCTAGTAGAAATTGGATAAGGTCAATAATGTGAGAACCAAGATCGCAGAAATATCCGCAGCCTGCAATTTTAGGATTAACACGCCAATTTAGATTTCCTTTTAAGTCTTCTTCTCGTAGTTTTTCGTAATATTTAATGTTAACAAACTTAACATCTCCAATCTTTTTATCTTCAAGAAGCTCCTTTACTTTTAAGAATCTTGGTAAAGCCCTTCTATAGTATGCTACAAAAAGAGGAACATTGTTTTGTTTGCAGACCTTAACCATCTGTTTGGCATCAACATAACTCATAGCCATCGGTTTTTCAACATACACAGGTTTTCTTACATTAGCAGCTGCAATTGTATATACACTGTGCGATGATGGTGGGGTGGCAATATATATAGCATTTACGTTAGGGTCGTGAAGCAAAGATGCGGCATCATCATACCATTTAGGTACATTGTGACGTTTTGCATAATCCTTTGCAAGGTCGCCATTGCGGCGCATAACGGCGACCAATTCAGAATTTTCAACTAATTGAAATGCAGGACCACTTTTAACCTCGGTTACATCACCGCATCCAATAATACCCCATTTAATTATGTTCATGTTATATGGTCCTATTTTACTAAGCCATTTCCAACAATGCTGAGCTTATAATACAGATGTAAATCAACCCTCAGGTCATTTGTACCGGCATCTCGTCCGTAACCGGAAGCATTACCGCTTAGCTGCGGATCGTTGATTCCATTATATAATTCTAAAAATGCTTCAAACGATTTCCACAAGGAGCGCACTCCAGCAGTAAATAGCGCAGAGCTTGTTTCGGAAGTTCCACCCCACAAATAACTGTAGTTGGCATAAACGGAAAGTTTATCGTCTATTATATCTAAAGCCGTAGAGGCGGAAACAATATTTGCTTTACTCGGAATTTCATACGCAAAATTCCAACTGGAAACATTGATGAAATTATAATCATCTGTAGTGGAACTATCGGGCAGTTTTTGTTCATAATCGTAGAACGTTCCTTGAAAATTAAGATGGAAAATTTTGTAATTGAATTGTGAATGAAATTCATATGCAAGTCGGCTACCTAGCTCATCAATTGTGGCATTGTAAAGTTGCCCATATAAAACGGAAGCTCCTAGATTTAAATAAAATGACTTAAATGGAAAAACATATTGTGCTCTTAAGTTAAACTGATTCGTTTCGGCATTTGCTTTCTCTTTTAATATAACATCATCAGGTCCGACGCTTCCAGAAAAAATATCGGTATCGTATCTTCCTCGATTATCTGAGGCAAGTTGTTGGTTCTTAAAAAAGCCCAAATCCAACGACAAATAGTCCCAGTCAAAAGTCCAAGTAATACCGTAGTCATAATCATCATGTAAACCAACATAGAAAACTATATTTCCCCAGTCGTCAAATGTTTGCCAATCAATACCAAACGGCACCCAGGTTTGCCCAATTTTGATTGTGCTTCTATCAAAATTAAAACCAAAATAAAGATGCTGAGGCATATTCCATCCTTCGTAAAAACGATATTGTGCTGAAGCGAAAAATTTATCACCAACCTCAGTCCTAGCCCATATTCTAAAATGATCAAATTGGAATTCACCCACTTCTGTTGCAGAAGATCCTTGCCAATCTTTGTACATATACTTTCCCATAGCCGTAACACCAAGTTTTTCCTCTTTGGGTATTACGTCCATTGGTCTATGTTGGGCAAATATAACTTCGGATAGAAGTAAAAACAAAAAAAACAGTAGATAACTAAAATTATTTTTCATTACTATTCCTCCGTTTCATTTTTGGATTCAATCTTTTTTATTGAAAAACCAAGGTAGCCGTAAATGATAGCAATAATAGGGCTAATAATATTAAAGAATGTATATGGCAAATAGGTCAACGTTGCAACACCTAATGTTCCAGACATATATGCACCACACGTATTCCAAGGCACAAGAGGTGATGTCAGCGTTCCGGAATCCTCCAATGTTCTGGATAGATTTTCCGGAGCAAGATTCCGTCTTTCATACTCTAACTTATACATTCTTCCTGGCAATACAATTGACATGTACTGATCTGATGCGATTACATTTGTTCCGAAACACGTAATAACAGTTGTGGCAATAAGTGAACCCGTACTATGCACCATTTTTAAAATTGATTGTACTAAGCGTTTTAACAATTCGCTTTCTTCCATAACTCCACCGAACATCAAAGCCGATAGTATCAACCAAATCACATCCAGCATACTTTGCATTCCACCTCTGTTAACAAGATTGTCAAAAGTTTCTGTCCCGGTACTAGTTGTGAATCCTGCATACATCGCTTTCCAAACTCCGGCAACCATTACCATTGGATAGGATAAATCTGATCTGTCAACAAATTGTACAACTTGATCAGATTGAAATATTACTGCAAATATTCCACCTGTTAATGCTCCAATTAAAATTGTAGGGAATGGGGGCATTTTCTTAACAGCCAAAATCAGAACAACGACAACAGGCAAAAGTAAATACCATTGAGTATTGAAGTTAGCATCAATCACATCTAAGGATTCCTGCATCATGGAAATGTTTACCGTTGAGCTTGACATAAATCCAATGATTGCAAAAAGTACTATTGTAATAACAATGCTTGGAATAGTTGTCCAGAGCATGTGGCGAATATGTGTATAAAGATCAGTTCCGGCAACCGCAGGAGAAAGATTGGTTGTGTCGGATAATGGAGAAAGTTTATCTCCGAAGTACGAACCGCTTATTATAGCACCAGCAGTCATTCCAACAGAAAGATCCATTCCATGTGCAATGCCCATAAGTCCTACGCCGATTGTGCCGACGGTTGTCCACGAACTTCCAATACTTGCAGAAATAATAGCTGTTACTATTACCGTGGTTGGAAAAAATATTGTTGGATTCAACAATTTAAGTCCGTAGTAGATCATTGAGGTAACTGTACCCGACATTACCCAAGTACCGATCAATGCACCAACTGCAAGAAGAATAAAAACAGCAGGCAGTGCTTGGTTAATACTTCTAGCTACACCTTCTTTAAGGTCATTCCATTTGTGACCGTTTTTTAATCCGATTACAGCAGCAATTAAACTGGTTAGAGTTAAAGCAATTTGATTAGGTCCCCACGAAGCGTCATCACCGAAAAGATAAACCGCTAGCGAAAGAAGGCCGACTAAAAATACAACAGGGATCAAAGCATCAAGCATTGAAGGTGCTTTGCGAACATTAGTGGTCATTTTATTTTTCTCCTTAAATTATTAAAAGAGATATATCATTACTTATTAAGATACTTATTGATGGTTTTTTGGGGGATGTGACCCAAATCAGGAGCGAAACAATTCTTAATAATTGGCTTATCTATTTTTATCCCCAATTGTCTGTATTGCATTTGTAACCTCCCATTGAAATATTGGTTTTTTAATATAATAAATTTTCTTTTTTAATAAAGAAATCTTTTAGGGTAATTATAAAGTTATTAATTGGTTATTCATTTTTGACACAATATTTTAGTAATTTTTGATTCAATATTAAAATAGTAAAGTATGAACAAAAAGAAATTAGCGGTAGTTGCTGTAAGCGGTGGATTGGACAGTTGCGTAACAGCTGCAATTGCAAATAAAGAATATGATCTTGCGCTGGCACATATTAATTACGGTCAGCGCACACAAACAAGAGAGTTAAAAGCATTTAACGATATTGCCAATTATTATCAGGCATCGAAACGCATTGTAATAGATTTTAACCATTTGTCTAAAATAGGCGGATCTTCTCTTACTGATGAATCTATGGAGGTAACAAAAGCCGATCTTGAAACCGAAGAGATACCAACATCGTATGTGCCTTTCCGTAATGCAAACATTTTAACCGCCTGTGTTAGTTGGGCTGAAGTGATTGGCGCTGAAGCCGTTTTTATCGGCGCAGTGTTTGAGGACTCATCCGGTTATCCCGATTGCAGACCCGATTTTTTTAATGCGTTCAACAAAGTGATTGAACTGGGAACAAAACCGGAAACAAAAATCGTTGTAAAAACGCCAATTATACG
>Ga0256913_10000527_pt1 | contig 19879 bp, 18 predicted proteins | sample Axial_MatmetaG_FD_185970 | JGI IMG/M metagenome (GOLD analysis project Ga0256913, IMG submission 185970) | Deep-sea worm associated microbial mat communities from Axial Seamount, Juan de Fuca Ridge, Pacific Ocean - Axial_Mat | ecosystem: Environmental > Aquatic > Marine > Oceanic > Microbial... | reverse complement strand
CAGTCTGAAATCAAGAATAGGTACCGGCATCTGGAAAAGTATTTCCTTATTGAAATGCCTCAGCTGAGTTGAGGGAGCTGAGGTGTTTTTTATATTCACTGAAATAATACATCCTTTTCCGGCTCCGGGAAATTTTAGAAGATGAGTCCTAATCGAACTTCCTGATAAAATTTTGTCTTTTATTTTTCTGAATGTTCCGTCTTTATAAATTATTTCTGCATCATTTATTTTAATTTCATTATATGGCGGAGAGTCGCTGTAGGTTAATTGAGCATAATTTTCCGCTGCTGTGTCATCGTTGATATAGATACTGACTGATTTTTCTGTAACAGTTGATCTGTCGTTGTTTACCGTATAGATTACCTTTCTATTTATGAAAAAAGCTTGGTAGTCGGTCATTTCTTCAGCACTTTTTTCAGCTGATTTTAATGCCAAAAGAGTTTCTTTTGAGGCTGGATTTAGTTCAGGCAGTGCGGCAGCCTCTTCTCCGTTTTTAATAAGTTCATCAAATTCACTGAAATTTAAAGGTGCTTTGTCCGTCTTTTGTTTTGTCTCTATGTTACTCTCAGATTCAGCCGTTCCTGCTGCAAGTTCTATACTCTCTTCCGTAGCCAGAGATATCTTTGCCAAAGGCGATTGCTTTGCATTTTTAAACGGCGATTTGTACTCTTTTTTTCCGTCATAAAATATCGACTCTTCAGGAATTGCTTTGTTGCTGTCTACATAATATTTTGCGGTCAATGTGGTTGCTTTTGTAAAGATTTCAATAAGATTACTGTCCGCGCTTGCCTGCCAGTATGAGAGAAGAAAGCGCGGTAGAATCGGAGGATTCATTTGATTTTTGCTGTCTGTAGCAGAAAATACCGCATTTTTACCTGAATTGCGGAATGCTGTATAAAGCACATACGCTTCTGTATTAAGGCAGAATATGAATTTTTGAGCTTTTACAGAGGAGAGGGCTCTTGCAATTTCTCTACCTTTTAATCTTTTACCCTTTGTTGCTAGATAAATATTTTTTTCTGAGGTCGATGCGTGTCCGAAAAAGAAAATCCATAACCTGTCATCTGAAGTAAGTTTTTCCGACAGAGTTGTGCAGTGCTTTAGAATTATTTGTTTTTCGGGCTCTTCTGAACCTGGAAGTTCTGATTCTCCACCTTCAAAGAAAATTCTGAAATTTTCAGATTTGACACCTCCCTGATTTAAAATATTTTTTAAAGTAATGCAATACATTTTATTTGTATCAGAAAGTTCCTGATTTCCGGAACGCAGTGATATAATCATAGCATAGTTTTCAGACTTCAGAGTATTTGCTGAAATAACTGTGAATATAACACTCAGCAGGTATAAAAGTGATTTTAAATTTTTCATAATTCAAGCGTTTTTATTAATGTGTCATAGCATACACAATAATGTTTATTCCCATTTTTATTGCATCGTAACTGTTTTTTTTGCTGAACCAACCGCTTCCGTTTTTTACAATATTTCTACAGCTTGCCCAGCCGCAGTGAATATCTGTCGGTGTCAAAAAAATTGCGATTCGTCCATTTAGAAAAAGAGCCCAGCCTCCGTGGTCAACCCCCTGCATATAAGGAAGTTTTTTGAGTTTGTAAAAACAGTTGTAGATTTCATGGTCGTCAGGAAGGCGGACCATTTTTTTATTGAAAAGTTTCTCAACTTTCTTTTTCAGATCTTTAAAAAAGAAATCACCATAAACATCATAAACACAGTCATCGGCATAAATAAATCCGCCACGCTCAATATATTCCTTGAAATTTGCCTGCTGCTTTTTTGTAAAGGAGAATTTATTTTCTGTTGTCATAAAAATCAGAGGGAATTTTATCATTTCATCAAGATTATTGAGCGACACTACATGCCAGTTTCTGTCTACATTCAGACTTGTATATTTTTCAAGCATATCCAGAAGGAATTCATCCGCCCAGGGATGAACATCCCAGTGGTCATTCGCCTGAACCGTAAGTTTAAATTTCAGTCTTGCCCACTGAAACGGTTCCACTGACCGTTTTGGAACCTGTGCTGAAAGAGTTGTTGAATAAATTGATACGATAAAAAAAAGAATTATCGGAAAAAAGGTTATCTTACTCATTTTATCAGTATCTCCTTTATTTCTCCTTTTGCAATATCCATCGGAGTTTGTCCATAATTATTTCGTTTGCCAATACAGCTTTCCGCTTCAAGCAGTGGTTCTACACCGTTTAATTTATCATAGTAAAACGCATTGTAAAGTATTGTGCCTCCGGAGGTTCTTATGTTTACATAGGCTCTTCTTTTTAGATATTCTGCAATTGTAGGCAGATAGCTCTCTTTCTGGCACCAGTTGTAGTTGGTGCGCCCTTCCGTTTGAACGAGTAAATCTCCGTTTATACCATAAAATACCGGATAGTATTCTGAAGTTTCTTTTGAATTGTCAAAGTCACTTATAGTGGTAACATTTTTATCTGCATCTTTTTTGTATCCTCCAAGATATGGACTTAAAGAGACTGGCTCAAAATATTTAATCAGAATTCTATGGGAATTCCTGGCTGATTTTATATTGTTACTTGATGGAATCTTTAAGGCTCCAGATACAGCAATTGAAATAATATAAACATAAATCAATATAAATTCTTTAGCAGTCAGCACAGATTATCCCTTATTCATTAAGTTTAGAGTTTCATTAGATTTGTATAAATATATGCGTTATATTAAAGTTGTCAAGATTTAAATCTAATTATTAACTCTACATGACTCTGTATATTTATTTGTTATTTTAATAATTTATGCTATCTTTTTCAAGTTATCAGAGATGCTGTTTTTTATAAAAATAGTTTTTCTTTTATCTTTTAGATTTGAAGGTTTTGGTTTTACGATAAACAAAAAAGAGAGGATAAAAATGGGTCTGCTGAGTGACAGCAAAATTAAAGAGTTAATTAATGAAGAATTTATATCTTTTCCGCGTATAAAGCAGGTGGAGTCTTTTCTTGTTGCTTTATTTGAAAATGGGAATAAAAAAGTTTCTTTAAAAGATATCAGTGAAATGTTTAAAGATGCAAATATGCGTTCATTGGATCATCAGAAAAAAATCAGATGCGGTGCGTTTAAAGTGAAAGAAATATTTGAACAAATAATGTCAAAAAAAGCTATGCACGACTGCAGGATAAATTTAAAAAAAATATCAGATAATGAGTATGAAATTTCGATGTGATATTTTAAGAAATTGATCCAATTTTCAGATAATTTGTATACTTGCATTTCAAACAACTTCCTGAATTTTTAAAACTAGTTTTAATATATAGTTTATTCATAAGAGAGAGGGGGGAGTGCATTGTTTGAGTTTTATTCCTTAAGAATAAATATAAAAAACCGGAATTTTCTATAATTCCGGTTTGAAAATAGATTTTACAATTTAGCTCTTCGTTAAGAGTTAAATATTTTGTTATTGTACTTTTTTACCTTGTCCGTTACCTTTTTTTCTTTTACGGTTACGATCTCTTTTTCTTTTTTGTTTTCTAGCTCTTGATTGATTCGAAGATGATTTTGATGCGGATGCTTTTTGTTGATTTTTTCCGCCTCTCTCATTACCGCCAGCTCCACTACCTTTTGCCATTAAATTGCTTTCAAAGCAAGTAAAAAGAATAACAACCGCGATTGAAATTAAAATTTTTTATTTATAGTAAAGCTTATTTACTGTTTAAATTTTTGGTATTATATTTTTTATAAAGCTCACATCACTACCTTCTAGGATGGTTATATGCCGATTTCTGTTTAATATATTCGTATACAAATTGAAAAAGGTTACAGAATATAAAAAATAAGTATTAATTCAGCTTAAAAAGATAAAAACAGTTATCATTGTGAAGAGAGATGAAATAAAAGTTGCAAAAACAAGAATAGATGTTAATTCTGCATCGCATCCATATTTTTTTGCGAAAACAGCTGCAAGAGTTGCAGATGGCATTGAAGTTTCAATAATCATGATTTGTTTCCACATCTCTTTCGTGTTAAGTAAGTCAACCTGAATTGTGGCTATAAACGGTTGGAAAATAAGTTTTATTATACAGGCTGTCAATGTAATTAAAAACGCTTTCTTAAGATTTTTAAATTCAAGAAGTACCCCTATTGTTAATGCTACAATTACAGTGTTTGCGTCTCCAATTATATGAAGTATTTTATAGAGCGTTTCTAAAAGGATATTATGTTCGGGCAACTCAATCATAGAGACGATTAGACCTAATGAAAGAGCTACGAAAATAGGAGAATAGAAGAAACTGAGAATAGTTTTTCGTTTATCTTCATAGGAGAGGGATGAGCATCCGTAGTGAATCGCAATAAAGATACCGAATGTAAAAATAAGAAGTCCGACACCAAGTTCGCTTATTATTGCCGCATGGGCAAGTGCATCGAGGTTATTGTGATAGATATTTTTAATTATAGCATATCCGAGAAAGGCTGAACTGCCGAAAGTGGATGCTAGAATTAATGCACCAGTCGCAGGTTTTGACAGTTTCATAATGCGAGATAAACACCAGGCTAAAAGAGCAGAGAGTAGTTCAGATATAACCATTATTCCAGCAAGAATGAGATAGTTTGCAGATATTTTATGTTGTGATAGTGCGGTAAAAATAAGAGCAGGGAGTGTGAAGTTTGTGACTAGTTTTGCAAAAAGTGCACCATTTTCAGGTTTTATCAGTTTTATTTTTTTAAAGAAGTAGGCAAGAAATATTAAAAAAATTAAAACGCATACTGATTGAATCATTGCATTGCTTATATTCATTATTTACACCTTAAAAGTTCCTGTATTAAGAAAAGTCAATACAGCTTTTTTAACTGTTGTACTATTCATAATGAAGGTATGTGCAGAATTCACAATCAGGTGTTCTTTTTCTGTAGGCAAGTGAGATTCACTTACTGACACTTTAGCATCAAGACTCCCTGCAATTATACCAATTTCATAATTTGACGGGATATATACTTGATGTATTGGAGAATCTGAAGTTGTTCTCAGATCTTTTAACGGGCGTAGTATTCTTGATGGAGGAAGATATTGTAAAAATTTATCAGCTGCTTTTGCGCCATTGTTAGGTGGAGCAAGCATAACAATGCGACCTATGCTGATTGAATTTTTATTATCAATATTTCCCAGTGCAATTCTGGTTAAGATCCCTCCCATACTATGAGAAACAATATTAAGCGGAAGTTTGAACTTATCTGAAGTGTAATATAGAAATTCGGTAAATTTATCCGCTAACTTATAAATACTATATTTTATTGAATTATATGAAAATAAAACAACTGTATAACCGTGTTTTTCTAAAAATTTTTTCATCATAAGAAAGCTGTATGGACTTCTACATAAACCGTGAATTAAAATTACAACTTTTTTTTTCATTTTTTTAGAGAATCGCGGATATTTTCGATTATGGTTGATTGTTGCAAAAAAGCTTCTTTCTTTATTTTTGAAAGAAAGAAGCTTTTGCAAATGTTGTTTATTTTACAAGTATACCAGTATAATCTTTTCCTGGAGGTATCATTGGAAGAACATGTTCCTGATACTCAACATGGATATCAAGTAGAAATGGTCCGTCCGTTTCAAGCATCTCTTTTAATGCATCTTCAAGCTCGGATTTGTCATAAACTTCTCTGCCTGGAATCTGATATCCTTTTGCAATTGTTACAAAATCAGGATAAGGTCGGTCAACACGATCATTTTTTAATACGGTGTTACCGCGGCAACTCTCGTAAAAGCGGTCTTCCCACTGAGCAACCATTCCTAAATGCTGATTATTCAGAATAACAATTTTTACTCCAATATTTTCGTTGTGAATTGTGCCGAGCTCCTGAATGTTCATCTGGGCACTGCCATCACCGTCAATATTAATAACTGTTTTATCCGGAACTGCAACTTTAGCACCCATTGCGCTAGGCAGACCAAATCCCATAGTTCCAAGTCCGCCAGATGTTAAAAGCTGGCGTGGAAATTTATATTTGTAGAATTGAGCAGACCACATCTGATGCTGACCAACTCCCGGTACTATTACTGCTTCTCCATTTGTTAGTTCGTCAAGTTTTTTAACTACTTCCTGAGGCAGAATTTTATCCGTACTTCTATTGAAGTTAAGCGGGTATTCTTTTTTCCAATTATCAATTTGTTTAAACCACTCACTATATGGTTGTCTGATTGGTTTTTTATTCAATTCATGCAGAACTTCTTTTATATTGGCTAATACAGGTATATCTGCCCGTTTGTTTTTATTGAATTCAGACGGATCAATATCTACATGTACAATTTTAGCTCCTACTGCAAAAGAATCAGTTGGTCCTGTTACCCTGTCATCGAACCTTGCTCCAAAAGTTAAGAGCAAATCGCATTCATTAGCGGCATTGTTCCCATAAACGGTTCCGTGCATACCCAACCACTTTAATGAAAGCGGATTATCTTCCGGAAAACCTCCTACTCCCATTAGAGTAGTTGTAACTGGTATGTTGTATGATTCTGCAAACTGCTTAAGTTCTTCAGCAGCATTCGATGAAATAATTCCACCACCAGCATATATACATGGTTTTGAACATACCTTTATCGCCTGTTTTATTTTTTCAATATCTTCAGATTTCAGTTTATGTTCAGACTGATATGAACGGATGATAGATTTTTTAGAAAAATCAGGAATGGTCATTGTTTGCTGGATATTTTTAGGAATATCAATTACAATAGGTCCGCAGCGTCCGCTGTTGGCGAGGAAAAACGCCTCTTCAAATATTTGAGGTAATTCATTTACATCCAGAACCAGATAGCTATGCTTTACAATTGGTCGCGTCATTCCAATAATATCTGTTTCCTGAAACGCATTACGACCGATCAGTGTTGATGGAACCTGACCTGTTATTACTACAAGAGGAACAGAGTCCATATAAGCATCGGCAATTCCTGTTATCAAATTTGTTGCCCCTGGACCGCTTGTTGCCATTACAACGCCTGTTTTACCAGTAGCTCTAGCATATCCAGCAGCAGCTAATGCACCGCCTTGTTCATTGCGTGGCAGGATAACTCTAATATTACTTTTCTGTAACGACTGGTGCAACTCCATTGATGCTCCGCCAGGGTAGGCGAAGATTGTTTCAATTTTTGCCTTTTCCAGGCATTTTATTACTATATCAGCACCTTTAATTTTTTTTTTATTCATTTTTTATTTCCTTTTTCTGTATTATTTTTCAAGCAGGATATTTTTAAGATATAAAAAAAGCCGTAACTTTGTAAGTTATCGGCTTTTATTCCCGGCGATGAATATATTTATTTCGGTAAAGCTACAGCGAGCCTGCACCGACAATATTCACCGTCGGGCTTGTCACAATAACTAATTTATTCCAAATTGTACTCATCTTAAATTCTCTTAATTAATCCGGTTAAATTAAACTTCTACTTAACTTATATCTCATTATGAATAATTTGTCAAGCACTTAATATTAAAAAACTAAGATTTTACTTAATTGTTATTCTTCTCCATATTCATCATCCAGACATTCTTCCATAATTTTATTCCATTGAGTCAATCTAGACGGTTGATGTGCTACAGTACTTATATCTTTTAAATAAATAGCGGCAGAGCAACCATTGCTTTTTAGAATAGGTAACTTTTCTTTTATGTAATTTCTAATGAGTTCCGGATCCCATTTTTCGTAGGCTAAATGCGCTGGATTCGGACGCCAGCCGAAAATAAAACGGTTAGCTACATTTTTTGCACCGATTTCAAAGTTTATCCACGGACTCATTGAAATCTGATACATATTTGGAAGATATTCTGAACATATATCAACTTTGTTATGAAGTGGTTCACAACAACCGTAGTGAACTTTTTTTACTAATTTGTAAAATTTGGCTTCGTGTTGAAGTGCAAACTCTCCATGCATTTCAGGAGATACTTCTGAAAAAATTTGTGCAGCTCCGGAAACTTCCATTTCATTTAATGGCATTGCGAGAGCTCCCTGATCTTCAAGCTGTTTTGCTCGTGAAATCCAGCACTGAACTAATCTGTCAATTAAAGTATGTACATAATCAGGACGCAATACCAGATCCATAAGAATTTCCTGAATACCAGTCCATCTTACAACTTCATCCCAGGGAGCAAACCAGAAGCCTCCGATCCCCCGCTTTTCTACTTTAATTACCCCATCAAGTAATTCGCATCGTTTCTGATAAAGCTCTTCTGTCTTTTCAGGATTATACTTAATTATCGGGTCTTTTAGTTTTTCAATATCTTTTTCATCTTTGATTTGTACCTTAAAATGTCTTGATACTACATCATTGTCATTGTCCACTTTTTCAATGTCAACATCTTCCCAAACTCCAAACCCTGAATCTTCTATCCAGTATGGTTGAATTGAGACTGCCTGCATTGTCATATCTCCGGGATAGTGACGCCACTTATACAGTTGCCGGCGCATCTCAAGCTCTACTCCGCGACAAAATTCATCTTCGCATTTGAGATCAAGTTCTCCCGTATCATTAAGCTCATGCCAGGGTTCCTGAAATATTGTTACTGTTGGACGAGTCTGCTTTAATCCCATTATATTATTGTGTCTTCTTCGCCTTATCTCATTTACAGGATCATTGGCTGCTTCAACAACCTCTCGGGCGAGCCCTTGTAAAATCTCTCTATCTTTTTGTTTAAATGTACTCATTTCTTTTTCCTTTTTAAATTTTTTCTTATCTTTATCTTAAATAATATACCGTTTTTTTACTTATTTGAATGGTAAAATTTGTTATTTATATGTATATTCTTTGGATTATGATATTAGATACAGACAATTTAAAACTTAAGTTTTTTGGTGGCGGGCATTCTATTGTGGATGAATCCTGGAACAGAAAGAATGTTTTTGATGCTGTATCAAAAATTTATTATTTTGTTGATGGTAACTCAGAAATATCGTATGAAGGGAAAAGTATTACCTTTCTTCCTGGAAATATGTATTTAATACCTCCTGGAGATGATCACAGTTGGTCTACAAGAGGACAAAGCAGTATTATCTGGATTCATTTTACTTTAATGCTTTACGAATCTGTAAATATCCTTGACTATCATAGTTTTAAGCGTTTTTATAAACCAGATCGAATGCATTGTAAAAAAATTAAAAAATGTATTGAATTATTCTGCCAGAATGATATATATTCACAATTGCTTGCGAAAGCCTATTTTCTTGAGATATTTTCTTATTTCTTCAGGTTTCAACCGTTAAAAAAATATCATATTGAGGAGAAGGTTCTTAGATTAGAACCTGTTGTTCATTATATTGAACAGCATTTATCTGAAAAGCTTACACTTCAGCAGTTAGCCAGGATTGCTGCTTATGAAAAAACTTATTTTTCAACTGTCTTCAAAGATATTTACGGAGTCGCTCCAAAACATTTTATTTTGATAAAAAAAATTGAAAAAGCAAAACAGCTTCTTATAACGACAAGCGACACCCTCGAGTGTATATCAGAGTCTATTGGCTTTCATGATGTTTTTCATTTCAGTAAAACTTTTAAAAAATTAATAGGAGAAAGTCCTGCTTATTTTAGGAAAAAAAATTTGAAATTATACTTTTGAGATATATAATAGTGCTTGAATTAGACTAAATAACCATAATCAGACCGTTTAAATATATGTGAATATTTTTAGGAAAAGAGTACTTACAGAAAATCAAGAATATAATTTACGAAAGGATTGATGATGAAGAAACTATCATTATTAAGCGCGTTAATGTTAACCATTATGTTATATGGGTGTGGAGATCATGCACCGGCACCAGCCCCTAAAAAGCCGGTCATTGAAAAAGAGAAGTCCGTTGATTCTTTGAAGAAAAAAGAGGATGCAGAAAAAGAGAAAAAAGAAAAAGAGAAAAAAGAAAAGAGTGCCCAGGTAAAAAAAGAGGAAAAAAAGGTAGATGTAAAAAAAGAAGCTGTAAAGATAGAAAAAGAAAAAGAGGAAAAACCTGCGGAGAAAAAGCCTACAGCGAAAGAACTTGAACAGCAGAAAGCTCAGGCTGAAGCTAAGAACAAAATAAAAGCAGCAATTGCCAAAGAAAAATCTATCAAAGCAAAAAAGAAAGCGAAAAAGCGTGCATGGAATAAGAAATGTAAAGCAAAAGCTGATAAATATGAAAGTCAACTCAAGGGACTTAGATCTGAATTAAAATCTTTAAAAAGTCAGGTTGCACTTCAGAAAAAAAAAGTTTCTGATTTAAAAAGATTGGTTTCCCGCCTGAAAGCTCCGGCAATGAAAAAAACTAGGTACTACTACTATGTTAAAGAAGGTTTTAATGATGATCATGGATTATACCTTGGCAGACCAGATAAAAGTCATAGAGGAGCCGTTAAGTATGTTTATAAAAAGGATAAAGATGCTGTTGAAGACTATGAAAATGCAAAAGTTGAATATAAAGACTGTTTAAAGGAATATAAATCATTAAAAGTAAAGGTTTCAAGAATGAATTCTAAAATTAATAATTTAGCTGCTCAAAAGCTTAAATATCTTTCTAAAATTAAGAAATAATTTTTATTAGTATGATCAAATTTTTGAAAGCATTATAGTCAGATAGAGTTTTAATCGTAGTTAGACTCTATTTCAGAAGCCTTTTGATAAATTGAGGGGATTATTTTTCTCTTATCAATTTTTAAAAGGCTTTTTTTATTTTTTATGATGTTAACTTTGAGGCTGTTACTTTTAAGATATTATTTTTTTGAGTTGTATCTGAGAAATCAACAATAGCAAAGTTTGATCTTTTTATTCCAGGTAACCAAATAATTGTATCTGCTTCAGGGGTGGTCAGTATTGTTACTTTCTTCTTGTCATATCCGGTAATTTTTGCATTTTCCAATAATTTTTTGACTGATACGGGTGAATGTGCAGAAAAAGGTATCATTTTATCTCCTTTTTCACGCATTCTGATAATAAATTCATCAGGACATTTTTCTAAATTGTAATATGCTGTTAATTCGTTATTGCCGCAAACCTCCTTTGGGGTTATATTAGAAATTACTTCAGCTGTAAATTTTAAATTCTTAAATGTTATTTGTTTATTAATTTTCCAGTTCCAAATCATTGAATCAAGTTTTATAACGACTGTTTCAATATTTTTTGACAGAAAAACTGAGTCATTTTGAAATACGAGAGAATAATTTCCGGGAAGTTGAATGATTTTTTTTAATTCATAAGGTTGTTTGGATGTTATATACTTTTTTATTAAATATTCAAACCTGCAGATAAAGTCTGATGTAGGAATAAACTCCTTCTCTGTCTGTTTACTAATCCAATATCTTAATATTCTTACAAGCAAAGCATTATGAAGGTTAATAAACCATTGAATTTGAATGTTGTTATTATCCTTGATTTCAGAATATTTTTCAAGAGCTGACTGTTCTACAAATTCAGCATCAGTCTGGAGAGCGAATAAAGATTTGTTAAGAGCTCTGTCTGCAGATGGAAATTCTTTTCTGAATAAAGGAATAATTTGGTGCCGAATTAAATTCCGTTTATATTTTATATCGGCATTAGACAGATCTGTACACCAGTTAGTTATTCCCATTTTAATTAGAAAATTTTCAATTTCTATTTTAGGGAAAACCAGAAGTGGTCTGATAAAAGTAACACCACGGATAGTTTTTTCTATTCGTAAAGAGGTCAGGCTGCTGCTGTTTCCGCCTCTCATTAATCTAAGAAAAAAGTTTTCAGCTTTATCATCCTGATGGTGACCTAATGCGACCGCTGTTTTGACCCCTGTTGCATTTTTTATCCAGTAATCAATGCGTTTATACCTTGCGATAGCTTCCAAATTAGAGGTCTCTTTAGATAAATTTAAATTTATTACTTTTAAAGGAATCTGATACTCTGCACAAAAATCCTTGCACCACTGAGCATCTTTTAGAGAAGCATCTCCCCTTATTCCGTGCTCAAAGTGAACTGCTTCTAGTTTAAAAACTTGATTATTACAGTTTTGCGAAGCTTTTTTCAATAGTAAAAGAAGGGCAGTTGAATCAGCACCTCCACTAAAGCCGACAATTATTTTATCATATTTGAACGGGTATAATGAGAGCGAATTTATGTTTATTCTGTTTTTCATTATTTCCTCTTTAATATTTTTTATCTGGAAAATATCAAACTAAAAAAATTGTAAAGCTTCTTTTGAGACTGCTATATATATTTATTATACGCAACTTTCTATATATAAAAATAACATAATTTATGTGGAATGCAAAAGGTTGGGTTGAAATTTTCTTCTCTAAGCCTATTTTAACGGCTGTTTCAAAATAGCATTATAGTTTTTGGAAGAGTATATAAGAGTAGAATTGTTTTTTAGGACATTATGCTTTAGAGTATTGGAACATTTATTGTATAGAACTGTCAGAAATTTTCAGAAATGAATGTTCGAGTAGTTTTGAGCTGAAAAGAATAAATAAAATATACGGAGAAAATGGAATATGAAAGAAAAAAATGTAGATAAAGAAATTGAGAAAGAACAGGAACTGTCTGATAAAGATACTTTATCGTCAAAAAAAGCACCGAAGAAAGCAAAAAAAATTAGAGGAAAAACAGAAAAGTTAAAGCAGGAAATAGAAGAAATGAAGACTCAGCTCGAGGAAGCTGGGGACAAACTTTTACGATTGCGTGCAGATTATGATAATTACAGAAAGCGTGCATCTAGAGATATTATGAATGCCGGAGCTAATGCAAAAGCTGATACGATTTTACCAGTTTTGCAGGTATATGATCATTTTAAAATGGCGGTTACTGCAGCTGAAAATTCAGACGATATGGAAGTTGTAAAGCAGGGACTTAGTATGATCAAGTCCGAGTTTACAAAAGCTATGGAGGATTTGGGTGTTAAGGAAATAAACTCTATAGGTCAGAAATTTGATCCGAGTTGCCATGAAGCGGTTGCTACAGAACCGTCAGAAGAAGAAGAGGAAACTATTATTAAGCAGTGGCAGGCAGGTTATAAGTTAGGCGAAAAGATTTTACGACCTGCTACAGTAGTTGTCAGTACAGGACCCGACAGTGGTGAGCCCGAAGATGAGGAGAGTGAATAATGGCAAGGGACTATTATGAAATTTTGGGAGTAAGCAAAAGTGCAAGTCAGGATGAGATTAAAAAAGCGTATCGTAAGCTTGCGGTAAAGTATCATCCTGATAAGAATCCAGATGATAAGGAAGCAGAAGAAAAGTTTAAGGAATTATCTCAAGCGTATGAGGCTTTAAGTGATCCGGAAAAACGCCAAAGATACGACCAGTTTGGACCAGATGCTTTTTCCGGAGCCGGAGCGCGTTCCGGAGCAGGCGGTTTTCATGATCCTTTTGATATATTTAATCAGGTATTCAGCGGTGGTGGCGGCGGAAGTATTTTTGAAGAGCTTTTCGGATTTTCCGGAGGAGCTTCAAGAAGACGCAATGGTCCGGTTGATGGTTCTGATTTGAGATACGATTTGGAAATAGATTTTGAAGATGCTGTTTTTGGGATCCAGAAAGAGATTAAAATAACAAGAATGATAACTTGTGGAACCTGTAAGGGCGATGGATGTGCTCCCGGTTCAAAAAGAGAGACCTGCCGTCAATGTGGAGGGTCAGGACAAGTATCAATATCTCAAGGATTTTTCCATGTAAGACAGTCCTGTCCTAGTTGTCGCGGCGAGGGAGTTGTTACCACTAATCCGTGTAAAAAATGTGGCGGAACTGGACGAGAAAGAAATACAAAAAAATTAAAGATTTCAATTCCACCTGGTGTTGATACAGGTTCACGCCTGCGCGTTGCCGGAGAAGGTGAAGGTGGAGTAAGAGGCGGGCATACAGGTGATTTATATGTTGTTATACATGTCAGACCGCATGATATTTTTAAAAGAGACGGCAACGATATAATTTGTAAACTTCCGATAGATTTTCCCACGGCTGCTTTAGGCGGAGAAGTTGAAGTGCCTACGGTAACAGGGAAAACTAAGATAAAAATACCTGCGGGTTCTCAAAACGGTAAGATCTTACGCTTAAAAGGTAAGGGAATGCCGTCTCTTCGTGGCGGAGCTCGTGGTGATCAGTTAGTAACTATAGAGATAGAAGTGCCTAAACATTTATCAAAAGAACAAAAGGAACTTCTTGAAAAATACAGAAAACTTTCCAAATCATCCAATCACCCCGGTATTGAAGCTTTTTTTAAAAAAGCAAAGAACTTTTTTAAATAATAAAAATTATGATAAAAACTTCAGATTTTGATTATGATTTGCCGGAAGAACTTATAGCCCAATTCCCCCCTGAAAAGAGGGGGGACTCAAAAATGCTTGTCCTTGACCGAAAAAGCGGTGAATATGAGGCAGCCTCTTTTCTGGATTTTCATAAATATATCAATCAGGGCGATTGTATCGTTATTAATAATACAAAAGTTATTAATGCGCGTTTTTTCGGGACAAAAGAGCCGACAGGGGCTAAACTTGAACTCTTACTTGTTATGCCGATTGACAATAAGCATCAGAAATGGAAATGTATGATAAAACCAGGAAAGCGGGTTCGTCCCGGTATGTTGGTTAAACTTATACCAAATAAATGGCATGAGAAAGATGTTGCATGTATAACAGAAGATAGATTTGTTGAAATCCTAAAAAAGCGTTCTGACGGAACCTATGAAGTTGAATTTAAAGATAATTTAATTGAAGTCCAAAAGAGATATGGTCATACTCCATTGCCTCCATATATAAAAAGAAATGATGCACTATCTGATTTGAACCGTTATCAGACTGTTTTTGCAAAGGAATCAGGTGCGGTTGCAGCTCCAACAGCGGGATTGCATTTTTCAGATGAAGACTTTACCCTTTTTGAAGAAAAAGGAGTGAATATCGCAGAGGTAACCCTTCATGTAGGTCCAGGTACATTTAAGCCTGTTGAGGTTGAAGACCCTGCAGAACATCAGATGCATTCGGAATTATATTCATTAACTCCAGAGGCGGCTGAGAAAATAAATTCAGCAAAAAGGAGCGGGAAAAAAATCATTGCAATTGGTACTACCTCCGTCAGAGTGCTGGAAACTTGTGCAGATGATCAGGGATTTGTTGAGTCAGATTCCGGAGAAACTGACATTTTTCTTTATCCACCGGCTGTGCCGAAGGTTGTTGATGCCTTATTAACAAATTTTCACCTGCCGAAAAGTACTTTGCTTATGCTTGTCTCTACCTTTACAGACAGGAAGAATATTTTGGATGCCTATAAATATGCAGTAGAGCAGAAGTTCCGCTTTTTCAGTTATGGAGACTGCATGTTTTTGAAATAACGGAAGAGCCTTTTTTTTATTTGTTTTTAGGGCGTTTGTACCACATTCCACATAACCGTTTGTTTCGGACTAGAAATGGAAATATACAGTTAAGCATAATAAAGAAAAACATTTTTGCCGGAGAAAACCACTGAATTTTCCTGGCTGAAGTTTTTACTCTGTCCGGAAGTATTTTAAATGACTGATTATTTTTTTTACCCCATTTTTTCAATTTATATGAAAAATTGACCTCTTCAGACGCATATAGTTTTTCAAAAAATCCACCGGTTTCGCGCCAGGCTTCTGCTCTGCAGAAAATATATGACCCCGCAGCAAGCGGAATGAAAAATGTAATACTTTCCCACCAGAAAACAATTAAAGATGCAAAAAATGGCATTTTTTTAATATCAAATTCAACCTTTGCTCCACCACCACATACATCTCCGGAAGAGAGAAGATTCAAAGTTTTTTCTACTACTGCAGTGTCTGGAAAAGTATCCGCATCAATAAAGAAAAAAAATCTGCCTTTAGCATTTTCAGCTCCCCTGTTTCTTGCCTTTGCAATACAATTATCCGATTCAAAAACAACTCTAACTCCATTCGATTTTGCTATGTCTGATGTTCGGTCTGTTGAGTTGTTGTCTACGACTATTATTTCTCCTTTATATTCAGTACTTAACTTACTAAGTATTGATTTTAAATTGTGCAATACAGACGGTAGAAGCTCTTCCTCATTGAAAGCTGGTATAATTATGGAAAAATCATACATATTTATTTTTTCCTGATTCATATATTATTAAAATGTATTAATAACCCGTAAATCGATTATATAAGACAATTATATTTGATATTTTTACTGAAAATATCATTAATTTATTATAATATCAATATTTATCTTTAAAATATCTTTATAAAGTCAAAAATATTATAGTAATTTTTCAATTTCTTTCTTTACAAATAAAAAAAAAATGTTAGATTCACTATTTGCAAGTTGTTATATAAGAAAATTTAAATATTAATATAAAAATACAGAGAAAAATAAGATGTCACAAGCAATACTAAAACATTTTTTATTTAAGGGAGGGGTTCATCCTGATGACGGAAAGTCTTTATCTGCTTCATGTCCTATATCTGAACCTCCAATCTTTGAGACATATTCAGTAATTTTTCAGCAACATATCGGAGCACCGCCTAAGCCTGTCGTTAAAAAAGGTGATGAGGTTAAAAAAGGGCAGGTTTTAGCTGAAGCTGGAGGTTTCGTTTCTGCCCCTGTTCACTCTCCGACCAGTGGTGTGGTTAGCGATATTACTGAAGTCATAGGTCCAATGGGCTTAGCATCTAAAGCTGTAATTATTAAAGCAGATGGAAAAGATGAACCAGATTATCCTTTTGAACCGATAAAAAACTGGCATGAAATTTCGGGTTCCGAATTGAAAGAACGCGTTGGTGCTGCAGGGATTGTGGGAGCTGGAGGAGCTGCCTTTCCTGCTTATGTGAAGCTTTCGCCGCCACCAGAGAAAAAAATTGATACATTGGTTTTAAATGGTGCTGAATGTGAGCCATTTCTTACTGCAGACCACCGTTTAATGCTTGAATATGCAGAAGGTATTCTTGAGGGTGCTGCTATTTTAGCTCATATTTTGGGACTAAAAACAGTACTAATTGGAATTGAAAACAATAAACCTGATGCCATAAATAAGATGGCGGAGCTTGCTGAAAAGTATGACGGTATAGAAGTTGTCGGATTAAGGGTTCGTTATCCTCAGGGAGCAGAAAAACAACTAATTTATGCACTAACCGGGCGAAAAGTACCAACTGGCGGATTGCCTATGGATGTAGGTTGTGTAGTTCAGAATGTAGGTACGGCATTTGCGGTTAAAGAGGCCGTGGTTGACGGAAAACCCTTATTTGAAAGAATAACTACAGTTACAGGTACACCGGTAGTCAATCCTGGAAACTGGAGGCTGCGGATTGGAACTCCTATTTCAAAAGTTCTAGAGTTGGCAGGTGGCGTAAAACTTCAGCCTGGAAAAGTAATTCTTGGTGGACCTATGATGGGGTTTGCTCAGAAAACTTTGAATGTGCCAATTATGAAAAATGCATCAGGAATTCTTCTATTGGCACCTGAAGAAGTTTCTCAATATACTTCAGATCCTTGTATAAGGTGTGGACGGTGTGTTGATGCCTGCCCGATGAATCTTCTTCCTAGTACAATAAGTTCTGCAGCTGAAAATGAAGCTTTTGAGCTGGCCGAAGATTATAATGTTATGGATTGCATTGAATGCGGATGTTGTGCCTTTGTTTGTCCTGCACATCGACCTCTTGTTCAACATTTCAAGCGTTGTAAGGCTGAAATTATAGCTAAAAGAAGAAAAAAATAGAAGGCGGAAAAAATGAGTGAAGAATTAAATAGTGATAATAAAAATATTGAAGTATCAAATATAAGATTGCCGGAAACTGACAAACTTGTTGTCAGTACTTCTCCACACATTCATGGAGGAGGCTCTATTCAGAAAATAATGCTTATTGTTATTATTTCTCTACTGCCGGCTTGTTTTGCAGGTGTTTATTATTTTGGAATTTCCGCTTTGCTGGTTCTACTTTATTGTACTGTCGGTTGCGTGGTGATTGAGAGTTTATGGTGTCATTTTCAGAAAAAACCTCAGACTTGGAAAGATGGAAGTGCTGTTGTTACAGGTCTCCTTTTAGGAATGAATCTTTCAGCAGGTGTGCCTTGGTGGGTGTGCCTTTTAGGCTCAGGTCTGGCAATTGTTCTTGGAAAACAGCTTTTTGGAGGATTGGGATATAATCCTTTCAATCCTGCTCTGGTCGCGCGCGTCGGGCTTCTGATAGGATTACCTAAAATAATGACAACCTGGGTTATTCCGAAAAATTTTGAATATATGCGTTCTGCCGGGGGCTTTTTCAATGCAGAACAGTTGAAGCATCTTGACAAACTTTCAAATGGAACAGTTGGTTTTATGACTAATATTGACTCCTTAACTTGTGCGACGCCCCTTGGTATTGCAGGTACTGCATCCGGACAGAATCCCTTTGCCGGGATCCAAAGTCATGAAGCATTGACCAACTATTTCTGGGGGAATGTCGGTGGGTGTCTTGGTGAAACTTCTGCAGTCGCCTTGATTCTTGGTGGAGTTATTTTACTTGCTTTCAGGCTTATTAAATGGCATATTCCTGTTGCTTACATCGGAACTGTTGCTATCCTGACAGGCATTATCTCTCATTTTTATCCATCTTTGACGCCAGGACCTATGTTTCATGTTCTAGCCGGTGGTTTACTTCTCGGAGCTATTTTTATGGCAACAGATATGGTTACTTCGCCAATGACGGTTAAAGGAGCATTGATATTCGGAGTATGCTGCGGTGTAGTTACTACTGCGATTCGTATTTGGGGTAGCTATCCTGAAGGTGTAAGTTTTTCCATACTGTTTATGAATGCTTTTGTACCTTTAATTGATAGATTTACAATTGGAAAACCTTTTGGTTTTGTTAAAAAAGAAAAGGCGGTATCAAAATGAGTGAAAAAAAGAATCCGGGAATCATTTATTTAGGTCTTTTTCTTGCGGTTTTAGGTATAATTTCTGCTGGTCTTCTGGCATTTATATATAAGAAAACAGAACAACCTATAAAAATTGCAAAGTTAAAGAAGACTTCTCAGGCATTGAAGGATGTACTTCCACCATTTAATAATCAGCCTGCATCAGAAAAACTCAAAATTAAATCTGATGACGGAATAGAAGTTACATATTATATTGCGAAGAAAGATGGACATATTGTTGGTGTTGCGGGTGAGGGCTATTCAATGAAAGGGTTTTCCGGTAAAGTTACAGTAATGCTTGGAATGAACCCGGACGGAAAAATTACAACTGTAATTGTAACCGAACAGAATGAAACTCCCGGTCTTGGAACAGTTGTGACAAATCGTGTTCGTCAGAAAACTATAATGGACTTAATGGGGAAAACTAAAAAGGAAACAGGATTACCTCCTAATAAGATTCTTGATGGTTTTTCAGGACATATAGCAACTGGAAATTCACCTTGGAAAGTCAAAAAGGATGGAGGGGAATTTGATTTTGTAACAGGTGCTACAATTTCAAGCCGTGCTGTGACTGGAGCCGTTTATACGATAGCACATACTTTCATACAGCATAAATCTGAAATTATTCCTCAGGAAAAAAAGTAATCCTTTCAATATTATTAAACTGTTTACTGCACCACTTGTAATGTTCCTTATAAGTGGTGTTTTTTATTTGTGTCTCCAAATACATAGTATGAAATATCAGCGTCGGATACCATCCGTAGGAAATAATTTATTATTTGTAATTTCCTTCATCATATCTGCTTGCATTTGCCTTTAATTTAAAGTGCAAATTATTTTTTCCAGGAGATATAATCAACCTGTCCCCAGATAGATATAATCAACCTGTCCCCAGATTGTGCCAGATTGTGCTCCCCAGATTTCTGGTAATATTTTATATATTATTCTTAATAATTAAAATATTTTAATCTTATTTTTACTATATTTTAATGTCCAGTTGTTATTTTAGCTTTTAAATTTAAGTGATAAATTACAAAAAGGCGCAAATATGAAAGTTGTACTG
>Ga0256913_10000526_pt1 | contig 19881 bp, 19 predicted proteins | sample Axial_MatmetaG_FD_185970 | JGI IMG/M metagenome (GOLD analysis project Ga0256913, IMG submission 185970) | Deep-sea worm associated microbial mat communities from Axial Seamount, Juan de Fuca Ridge, Pacific Ocean - Axial_Mat | ecosystem: Environmental > Aquatic > Marine > Oceanic > Microbial... | reverse complement strand
TCCCGTAATCGTCGCAACACCCTGTGACAAGCCTGAATACAGGATAATCAACAAAACAAATGTTGACAGGAAATATTTCATAAATCAATTCTTTTTTTTTGAAAAAACCTGAAACAAAATTAACAAAGAATACCATACTTTTCATTAAATAAAAATATTTTAAAGTTTTTATTTTGCGATTTAAATTATTTCATACTTTTGCAGTCTCTATGAAAAGGATTGAAACCTTTTTTTGTTAAAAGGGTAAAAGGGAAGACATTATTAATTTTGCAAAAATTATCGTTATGAAAAATATCTCCAAATTAGTTTTAATCATTGCAGTTTTTCTAATAGTTCCGTTAACAACGGTTTTTGCCGACACACCTCCTGATCCGGGTGGAGGACCTGGTGGTAGTGACCAACCTGTTGGTGGTGGTGCTCCAATTGGAGGAGGACTGATTATTTTATTGGCTCTTGGAGCCGGTTATGGCACGAAAAAAATATATGATGCCAGAAATAAAATTCTGGATTAATTAATAAAGCATATTTACGGAAAGCCCTGTCTCATTCAAGACGGGGTTTTTTTGTTGTCCGGATATCCTCAATCTTACACTGAAAAAAGGCCGGGGAAAATCCCCGGCCAACTTCAAAGAATCCTATGGAATTAACCATAGTCAATTTATGTTTAACTATTCAACTATTTTTTCACAATTTTCTTTTTGAAAGCAGTTCCATTTTGGTTGTACAGTATCATTACATAAATACCTGATCTCAAATCTGAAATGTTTATACTTACCAAATCATTACTGATTTTAAAGTCCTTTATAATACTTCCGGGAAGATCAATGATCATTATACGTGTATAATCCCCGGTTCCTTTTACATTAACAACTTCCGTTGCGGGATTGGGATAAACAATAATTTCATCGGTATTATGATAATTGTCAACGGCAGTTATGCTTGTCTGGTCAAAATAGAACGCCCCCATATCTGTTGTGGTTCCGTCGGGATCGTATGCCAGACCAGGGTCTCCGGTATCAATACAAGGTGACTTTAAGAAGTTGGTATCAGGATAATTTTCCCATTGTAAAGTATAATCTCCATCGTCGGAATTTGTGAATAGTGGGTCCGCATCAATATTTCCATCTCCTTCAAAACCACCCTCAATGTCAGAATACGATATCTCGGTAATCTCATTGATTGAGGATATTTCATAAGGTGCGTTATTCCAGAAAATTGAATTAACAATTGAAGTTGAGTGCATTGAGGAGTTATTCAAAAACAATCCGCCTGCATCCGTCAATGCCGTATTATCTGCAATAGTTGAGTTTATAATATCAATATCGGATTCCATAATGTTTATTCCACCTCCGTTAGACGTTACCAGATTCCGGATTATCAGAACGTGATCAAGACTTACCGTTGCCATATAATCGCCATTAACCCCGCCCCCGTTTGCAGCACTGTTTTCTGCTATTAAAGAGTTTGATAATGTAACATTCCCCATCATACAGCTGACACCACCACCATTTACTGCCGTGTTTCCCTTTATTTCAACATTTTCCAATATTACATTTGCATCCATTCCTATATTGATTCCGCCACCATTTGATGAAGAAGCATTATTTGCAATGATTCCGTTAATGAAATTTATTGTCCCGCTTCCACTTGCTGAAACTCCCGATCCATAATTATTTGAAATCTCGAAACCGGAAATTACAGGATTTGAAGAGTTTATTCTAATACCACCTGCAAGGTTGCCGTTGATACTTACCTCATTTATGTTTACATCAGAGAATTCATTGATTGAAATGCCAAATTCAAGATTTGAACTCGCATTGCAGTTATCTATTTCAAGATTTGAATAATCCATACAAAAAATACCGTTGCTGCTGCTGAATTCAATTTTGCAATACTTAAGGATTGATTTTCCCGTTTGTGTTGATGTATAACCTATATAATTAATTCCCTTCCAGCCATTGTATGTGCCTGTTGAAAATCCTGTTGTGTCGGCTGACGTAAAAATGATACTGTCGTTTGCAGTTCCCCTTGCATCTAATCTACCGATAATCGTAAAAGTGTAATTACCCTGAAAAATAATTTCAACTCCGGGTGCAATTGAAAGTTTGTTATCGGCAGGGATTGTAATGTCTCCATTAATTAAAAAAGGACTGTCGGAGTTATTCCAATCTCCTGAAACATTCCCACTGTTAATTATTGTTTGTGAAAGTGAAGTGAATGTAATAGCTATAAAAAGTATGACACCTGTTATTCCCTTTTTCATTTTACCTCGTTTTTGTAATTTTGGAGGAATAACCCTTGAAATCATTCCTCCAAATATTTTATATTACCTTGATTTGCGGGAATACTATAGCCAAAAACTGTGCAAGGAATATATTGTTTATATATTAGCGGAGTTCTATTTGTGAGTCAGTAGGTTGTTATGCTGTGTAATTCAGTTGATTACGAGCTTGGGTGTAGTGAGGTCGTTTTATGTTAAGATGAAATATTTGATGTGATAAAGGGTTTTAAGTTTCCAAATTTGGGAAACAAAAGGGGTGTTTAGTCCAAAAATCAGACTTTTAAGAAAAATAATAGGAGAAAGAATCAGTTACTTTTCAATTCGGCAAAATAGTCTGAATCTTCGAGCACTTCCACAGCTTTAAGAAAGCCGTCATCAATTTGTGTCATAACCTCGAAGTAGGACTCAAAACTGTAAAGGTTACGGGCGAGAATAGCTTTAAGCTGGTAATTTATTATCTCTTCCGATGCTTCAAGTTCTCCCTCTTTTGGAACTATATATTTTCTTCTTGCAAAAGAAAGGAAATCCTGCATCAATGACTGTTCAATGTTAAAGTTATTGTTAAAATCTTCAAAGTCAGGGTATTTTGTTTTCAGATAACTTCTTTCTTTTTCAACATATCCGATGATGAAATCATTAAATATCCCTTTGCTTAACAGGTCAACATAAAAATCGGAATATTTTGTTGAATCCCAGGGGACAAATACATCAGGCATTATACCTCCGCCACCGTATACGACCCGGTGGTTCTCAGTGTAATACTTTAAAGAGTCCGGAAAGTTTATTTTATCTGCATCAGTTAGCTCTCCCTTTTTTAGGCGTCTTTCAAGGTCATCGTAATACTGATCATAACCATTTTTGTACGATTTTTGAATGCATCTTCCCGAAGGTGTGTAGTAGCGGGCAACCGTAAGACGTATTACAGAACTGTCAGGAAGATAGTAAGGCCTTTGTACCAGCCCTTTGCCAAATGATCTGCGGCCCACGATTACTCCCCTGTCCCAGTCCTGAATGGCACCTGCGACAATCTCGCTAGCTGATGCCGAACCTTCATCCATCAGGATCACCAGCTTACCACTTTCAAATTCTCCTCTGAAAGATGATTTGTATTTTCTTTTCGGACTTGAATGACCTTTTGTATAAACCACCAGTTTCCCAAAACCAAGAAACTCATCAGCAAGATCAATAGCGACATCAAGATATCCACCGGAGTTGCCTCTTAGATCAAGGATAAGGTTTTTCAAGCCGGAATCTTTCATCTTACCGAGTGCCTCGTGAAATTCATCCATCGTCGTTCGTGAAAAACGATTAAGTTTTATATAGCCTATATCTTCATTTACCTTAAAAGAAGCATCAATACTGTGAATTGGTATCTTATCTCTGATAATTGTATAATTAAGAAGTTTTCTCCGTCCATTCCTTAAAATACTAACATTTACTATGGTACCTTTCTTACCTCTTAACTTTTTGAATACAAAGTTGTTATTCACATATTCTCCGGTAGCAGGTTCATCGTCAATTTTTATTATTTTATCACCAGCCATTATTCCCAGTCTCTCGGAAGGACCGCCGTGAACAGGGGAGATGACGAGAATTGTGTCGTGATATACCTGGAAAGATATACCAATACCCTCAAAGGTGCCTTCTAACGGCTCATTTGCTTTTTGGAGGTCTTTTCTTGAAATATAAATTGAATGGGGGTCAAGATTTTTCAGCATAGCTTCAATGGCATCCTCCACCAGTTCCGGCTCATTCACAGTATCAACATAGGCATAATCAATTATCTGAAGTGCCGACACAAATTTTTGAGTAGTACTCCTTGGGTCGGAATCCTGACAGTATGCTGAGGGCAGCAATAAGAACAGGATAAAGATTATAAGTGCTAATTTATTATATGTCTTTCTCATTATCTATTTGAACTTATCAGGTAAATGAATGTTACAACGCATTATCAACATAAATTAGTCTGTAAAATTAAACCTTTTGGTTTTATACGGTAAAATTTAATTTTGGATTACTTTTGCAACCCTTTTTTTAATAATGACAAATGGCATTTTCAATAAACACACTAAATGAGAGCGAGCAGAGGACTTTTTATATTCATATTGCATATTCCGTCATTGAAGGTGTTATTCTGGGAGTTCTTGCTCTCAATGAGTTTGTATTTATTAAAAGCCTAAAAGGAAGTAATTACCAGCTTGGATTTTTATTTCAGTTCAGTATGATCGTTTTCATTTTTCTGGTCTTTATCAACGAGTTTATTAAGCGAGCGAAAAACAAGAATAAACTTTTGATTTGGGTAGGATTTTTAACCCGTGCTCCTCTTATGCTTATTTTCTTTTTCCCTGATAATCAGGAAGCCGTTACCGCTACACCGGTTTATCATTATATTTTTCTTGGCATATTTTTCATCTACTATTTTGGGAATACTATAATCTATCCAATGATAAACCTGTTTTTAAAGAATAATTATGAGCACAGTAATTTCGGCAAATTATATGGATATTCATCTTCGGCAAATAAAATCGTGATGCTTGTAGCCACTTTTTTCTACGGAGTATTTTTGGATATCGATAATTATGCTTTCAGATATACTTTCCCTGTTATTGCGATACTCGGTATTTTTTCAAGCTGGCTACTTTCCCGTATACATTATGTAAACCCTAAATTGAACAATAAAAAGCAGAGTTTTTTTCGCTCCGTAAAAAATTCAGTTCTAACAATGACAGGCATACTAAGAAGAAACAAACCATATACCCACTTTGAGATAGGATTTATGTTCTATGGCTTTTCTTTTATGATAACCGTTACAGTGATTACAATTTTCTTTGAAAGAGCACTTCATTTGAACTATTCAAGTGTGGCTTTTTATAAAAATGCTTACAATATACTTGCTATTGTTTTGCTTCCATTTACGGGTAAATTGCTTGGCAAGATGGATCCCCGCAAATTTGCAGCAATCACATTTGCATCATTGATGTTGTATATTCTTTTTATTATGTTGACTGAATTTTTTCCTGCTCATATTAAAATTGCCGGCATTCAGGTTTATCTGATGTTGTTTATTGCCTATCTTTTTTATGGAATATTTGCTGCAACAATGGCTTTGTTGTGGTTTATCGGATCGGCATATTTTTGCAAACCCGAAGAAGCTGGTGATTATCAGTCGGTTCATCTTTCGCTAACTGCTATGCGGGCTTCATTTGCTCCTATTCTTGGTGTCTTCTTTTATGGGATTATGGGATTTGCCGGTACCTTTATAATTGCTATTGTTTCTTTACTTGCCGGGGTAGGAGTTATGTACTGGTCTTATTCAAAAGAAAAAGGGTTGGGATAGTCACCGGCAGTTGAGAATTTGCGAAAAAACGGATAAACATTACAAAATTAGTCTCTTACTAGTTAAATAATTTTTAACCTTGCCAAGTAGTGGGAATCATTAGCATAAAGCAACTCACATCTGTATCCTGTATCTTCTGCAATGTGCTCTAGGTTTGAAAAATCAATAAAAAGCCAGTCAAATGGTTCACCATCATTATTTTTGTAGTTAACCTGAAAGATAACCATGCCGTAATAATCACCGGTTAGGGGTACTCTGTATGATCCATCTTCTTCTTCGAAAAGGTATAACAGGTCGGAAGAGTCAAGAAGTATCTGACCATCCTGATTTAACAACTCTTTAGCCTGGTTTAGAAATTTTTTCAATCCCGCAAAATCAATAGTAAATCCTATTCCATTCATCAACATCAACAAAGTATCGAATCTGCCTTTTTTAAAATCAAAAATATCCGACTCTACGGTTTTTCTTATTCCTCTTTGCTTCATTATTTCTATAAAACCGGCTTTAATATCAAGTGCCGTAACATCATAACCTCTATTTTGTAATATCAATGAATGACATCCTGCACCCGCCCCAATATCTAAAATTTTACCTTTACAATTTTCCAATGCAAATTGTTCAAGTTGAGGCATTTCATCATAGCTCCTGAAGAAATATTTTACGGGTATACGTTCAGAAAACTCATTATTCACATATACATCAAGATATCCATCTGTTTCTCCGCCCAGAAAAACGGAGAATGCCTGTTCAAACGGGTCAATAATTTGAGTCATATTTGTTTAAAGTTTTTCACCACAATATTTGCAATATAGGGCATTATCATCGTGAGTGTCGGCATTACAGTTTCTGCAAACCTGAGTGTTTGTATTAGTCGCCCTTGAGATTTCGGAGGTTATAATTCCCGTTGGTACAGCTATTATTGCATATCCGATAATCATAATAATAGAAGCAAGCATTTGCCCGGGAACAGTGTGTGGTGTTATATCACCATAACCGACTGTGGTCATCGTAACAATTGCCCAATAAATGCTTTTTGGAATACTTGTAAATCCATTTTCCGGTCCTTCAATAAGATACATTATCGAACCCATAATAACAACCAAAGCAATAACCACTTCAAGGAAAATAATTATTTTATGCCTGCTTTTTTTCAAAGCAATCGTCAAAGTTCGTGAGGCACCGACAAAACGTGCAAGTTTCAACACTCTGAAAACCCTGAGAAGTCTTAAAATACGTATAACCAACAAGAAATGCGACCCAGCAACAATAATACTTAAATATGTAGGTATAATTGCAAGAAAATCAATGATACCGTAAAAACTAAAGATATACTTTGAAGGTTGTTTGGTTGAGATAATTCTCAAAACGTATTCAATAGTGAATACTATTGTAAAAAACCATTCTGCATAATATAATAGAGTGCCATACTGCCGATTTATTACCGGCACACTGTCTATCAACACAATAATAACACTTAAAACAATGAAAATTAGCAAGGCGATATCGAATACTTTCCCGGCTGTTGTATCAGCCTCAAAAATTACCTCATGGAGTCTTTTTTTCCATTCTGGATTCTCCTTGTTCCGAATTTCTTTTGCCATATTTTTCTATTAGTGGAAATTACAAAAGTAAAAAAATATTGACAACTGATATTTACTGGTTTGAATTCATAAGATATCTCATAATTTAACAAAATATTTGATAGTAAACGTTGTGTATTTTCTACCTTTGCTTCTTAAATTTGAGTTAAATGCTTTCAAAATCAGTCAGGATAACTATTTCGTTGTTACTATTACTGTTTTCTATTACAGTTGTTTGCCAAAATATTTTAATCCTCGAAAAATTCAATCACAAAAAAAACTATATTTATAAAGTTGATAATAGTATAACTCTTGAGTTTAAAAACCAAAAGATTGCTTCAGGAATCATTACACGAATTGCAGATTCTATCATAGTTCTTGACGGTCTGTCGTATATCAACATAAATGAAATTGAATATGTAGTAAGGAAACGCCATGGCTTTTATCAATTATGGAATCTTTTCTTTAAAAAAATCGCCTTGGGTTACTTTGCTATAACAACAATAAACCGTACTATTAGGGATGAGCAACCTATTTTTAATACTGCAAATATGATTATCGTGGGAAGTGCTGCTATAATAGGAATTGCAGGCAAATTGCTTTATGTGAAGAGATATAAAATTGACACTACTCATTGGCGATTCTATCCACTAATTCATTATGATTTCCCTGCTATTGGAGTAAAAAAATAAGGTTAATAGGATATCATCGTAAATTTTATCAGCCTATTCTTTTTCCCTTCTTTTTTACAGGAAGGGCAGTAATGATGTCCATCTGTATATTCAAAGCCACATTCAGGACAACGATAATGAGTAATTTTAAGAGTCTCTTTTGGTTGTGCCCCTAAAACATATAGTAATCCTGAGATAGGTGTGAGAAAAAGACTTATTAATAGGGTTTTTTTACCACCAATTTCACGCATTGAACCGAAACGTGCTACCGTTGCAGATACAAATAAATAAATTGTTAAAAGTATCAACAAATAGTCAGAATCCATATTCTTTAAAAATTCCATTGTTTTGATAATTATAGAAATATAACGATTTCTGTGATAAAAGGTTACGTCATAAAAAAAGCCGGCAAGTCACCGGCTTAGTTTGTTTGTGGGCCCACCTGGACTCGAACCAGGGACCACTTGATTATGAGTCAAGTGCTCTAACCAACTGAGCTATAGGCCCCAATATTCAGAATATCAAAACTCTGATTTTTAATTACCTGTGCTTATAACCAATGCCGCAAAAAAATTCAATTTTTTTTGCGAGCATCCTCAATAAAAAATGAAATCGAAGATTTCAGTTTTATCGGGACTGAGCTATAGGCCTTGAATTATTCAAAAAAACCTTCCCTATTTCTTGGAAATGGGAGTGCAAATTTACAACTTTGCAGATTAATAGCAATAACAAATTTAAGATTTTTTAAAAATATATTTATGTCCGGTAAAATCACAATAAAAAATATACTTTTCGACTTTGGTGGGGTTATTATAAATATTGATTATAAACGAGTTGAAAAAGCTTTCATTGATTTAGGGATAAGTAATTTTCAAAAGCTTTTCTCCCAGAGTCAGCAATCTGATTTATTTATTAATCTTGAAAAGGGATTAATTGACCCCTATGAATTCAGAAACGAATTACGGAAAATTTCCGGATTGAAGGTTAGCGATGAAGTCCTTGATCATACCTGGAACAAAATAATCGGACACTACCCTCCTGACAGGATTGAACTTCTAAAAAAGATTTCCGGAAAATATAAACTATACCTACTCAGCAACACAAACATTATTCATCATGAATATTACATCTCAAAATTTAACAAGGAATTCGGGTATGATTTTAATTCATTATTTGTGAAAACTTACTGGTCATTTATGATTGGCAAACGAAAACCTGACAGAAATGTTTATGAATATGTTGCAAGTGATAGTAGGATTATCCCTGAAGAAACTCTATTTATTGATGATTCAGAGCAGAATCTTGAACCGGCTCTTGCATCAGGTTATCAGGTTTTTCATATTACTTCAAAAAATGACATACTCAGTATTTTTGATGGGGACAAATTTAAAACCTCTACTTTTAACCACAAATTAATATAAACAGCTGTATGAATATCTTCTCATTATTTCCAGTCATAAAGGATAAACCGGTTGGTATAAAACTGTTGGTGTTGACTTTACTTGTAGCCGTTTTTTTAGTATTGTCGACAGTAATAGGAATTGTTGTTGCTATACCTATCTTTGGTTTTGGAGTATTTAGTGACCTTGCCGAACTTAGTGATCTGGCTAACCCGAGAACAATAGCAATCCTTAAATATTTTCAGGTTGTTAATCAAATCGGCGTATTTGTTTTACCTGCTTTGTTCTATGCTCAGCTTGAAAACGGGAATTTTTCAGGTTATCTGAGACTTAAAAGAAAGATTAATATAAAATACTTATTAATTTCTATTCTTATCATTGCTGCTTCAATTCCTGCGATTAACTGGCTCGTTGAAGCCAATGAACAGATGAGATTACCTGAATGGTTAAGTGGGATTGAACATTGGATGCGACAATCTGAAGATAAGGCAAAGGCTTTAACTGAGTCTTTTCTGACTGTAAATACTGTTGGAGGTCTGGTTATAAATTTAATTATCATTGCTTTATTGGCTGCAATTGGAGAAGAGTTTTTGTTTCGCGGGGTATTACTGCGTATTTTTAATGACTGGTCAAAAAACATTCATTTTTCAGTAGTCCTGTCTGCAGTTTTATTTAGTGCAATACATTTTCAATTTTACGGATTTTTCCCACGTCTTTTTCTCGGTATAATGTTCGGATATATTTTTTTATGGAGCGGCACAATTTGGATAACGGTCATCCTTCATTTTTTATTTAACGGGTTGACGGTTGTAGCATATTATCTTTCTAATACAGGTGTGATAGAGACTGATGTTGATACTATCGGAGCATCAACAAATACTATTGTGTTAATCGGCAGCCTAATCAGCACCATTATACTACTATCGTATCTGAATCTCCTGACAAATAGAAAATAAAAAAGGAAACACTAAACAGCATTTCCTTTTGTAAATATTAACTATGAATAATTTTATCTTTTAGCAAGTTTTTTTGCTGTAGAGTAGTTAATTTTAAACGCACCAACTTCACGAAGTTGTTGTTTTACATCCGTCACAATACCCATTTTTGTTTCTTTATCAACTTTAAGCGAAGTAGTAAGGAGTTTTCTGTCAGCTTCGTCATGAGATTGCCTTTCTGCCTCAATGAATTCAGGAATGTCCTTAACAGTAGCAAAACTATCATTTAACTGAATTCTTGATTCCGTACCAAATTGCTTTTTCAGTGGAGGCCCTATATAGATAAAACTAACGAGAGATTTCTTTTCCAGTTTTTGGACTTCCGTTGCCTGAGGAGGTTTTACCTGGACCAAAAGTGTTGATTCTCTCATAGTTGTAGTAACCATAAAGAAGAATAAAAGCATAAAGATAATATCAGGTAGTGATGAAGTTGAAATACCTGGCGTTCCTTTGCCTATTTTTTTCTTAAATTTTGCCATATTATTTACCTCCTATATCTTTCGGTTCGGCTTCTGAAATAGCAACCGGTATAGCCTTTTGAATGGCTTTAATTTTTTTATCATCCACCAACTGATCATACCTCATACCAAAATACTGCTTTGACAGTTCATCCCTCAATTCCCGAATAGCCGCTGCCAATTCATTTTGCACCTGGATATACATATCATAAGATGTGCCTCTGTCATTCTGCAGGGAGATAATACCTTTAGACGGCCATATCTTACCGCCGAGTATTGGAAAATTCAGTGGTTCCTTTTTCTTTTCCGGTCTTCCTTCCGCACTTGTCGGACTATGGATATCATCATTCCTAAGAAATTCTCTAACTTCATTTCTTAAATTAGAGATATCATCAGGTTTGTTATTTACCATTAATCTATCACTCTTACTGACCAGAACCTTTAAAACGTTTCTTTCGTTAACTTTGATGTCTTTCTGATCTTTCGGAGGGGGCGGCGGAAGCTTCCTTGTGATACCAGTGTCTATGTCCATAGAAGTGGTTACAAGGAAGAATATCAAAAGCAGGAATGCAATGTCAGCCATTGAGCCTGCATTTATTTCATTTACTTGTCTCGCCATAGTTCACTCCTTTTTATTTAAATAAACCGGATAAGCCGGAAAAAATTACTGCAAGAATAGCTACACCGCCAACAAAATATGTAAAATATAGGCCTGTACCAACAATTCTTGAGATACTAGCAGTAGTTTTTAACTCTTCGAGTCTGACATTATTGAATGTATTTCCTGCTATTGAGTAGCAGATGAATCCAATTATTAAAAAGCCAACTAAAACAGCTAAAACTTTAAGTGCATTTTTAGGATTTTGTCCAATAAAAACTATTGGAAAAATGATTGCAAGAACAACAGCTATTCCCAGAGCAATAGCACTTGTTGTAATGAAGTTATCAATGATACTTGTACCTGCAACCGCATCATCTCCTTTGATTAATACAAGACCCTGAAAAATTACAGCAAGAGCTATCAGGATTAAGGAGACGACCTTAAATATATTAACAATTATTTTATCCATAATTATTTATTTTTTTGATCATGTTTTGCAAGAAGGTCAACAAAAGTTATTGAACTGTCTTCCATATCGTTTACCAGACTGTCAATTTTTGAAACCAGATAGTTATAGAAAATCTGGAGGATAATAGCAACTATCAATCCGAAAACGGTGGTTAACAAAGCTACTTTAATACCACTGGCCACAACAACCGGAGAGATGTCACCTACTGCTTCAATGTTATCGAAAGCTTGAATCATTCCGATTACAGTACCCATAAATCCAAGCATAGGGGCAAGAGCAATAAACAATGATATCCAGCTAAGGCCTTTTTCAAGTCGACCCATTAGCACACCACCATAGGAGATGATTGATTTTTCGACAATATCAAGTCCTTCATCGTTTCTGTCAAGTCCCTGAACGAAGATACCCGCAACCGGCCCTTTGGTATTTTTACAAACTTCTTTAGCGGCCTCAACTCCTTCATTTTCCAAAGCTGTCTCTACCTTGTTAAGCAATTTTTGAGTGTTTGTTGTGGAAAGGTTCAAATAAATGATTCTTTCAATTACCAGAGCAAGGCCTATGATAAGTACAACAAGAATGATTCCCATAAATCCGGCACCACCCTGTATAAACTTCTCTTTTAAAACCTGGTGGAATGACTTGGGAGCATCAGGCTCTGCTTCCATTGCAGTTTCTGTTGTCTCTGTTTCCATTTTGGCAACAGTATCATTTGAAGCAGCAGTTGAGTCTGTTTGTTCTACTGTTGTTTCTTCCTGAACATTTTGTGCAATGATTACTTTGTTAACACCAAAAGTCAGCATAGTTGCCAACGCGATAAAAGCAATTAATCGTTTCATAGTTAATTTGTATTGATTTGTATTATTTATAATTTAACTCAATTTTTCATAATTTATTGTCAATTCAGCGGAGAGAGAGGGATTCGAACCCTCGGTACACTTTTGGCGTACACACGCTTTCCAGGCGTGCACCTTCAGCCACTCGGTCACCTCTCCCAGTATGTACCAGTACAAAAATCTCTCTCAAAATGAGGTGGCTAAAGTACAAAAAAAATTAACCTGAAAGAAATAATTGTATTTTTTTTAATGTTTGTCCTTTTTATTTCCTATTAAATTTACTCCCTTATCATATTTAACTCCCTGATGTTGTTATCTCTCCCACTATTGAAGTCGTGAGCAATTTAATAATTTTTTCCCTGTCGTTAAAATTTCCCAGTAGGTACATTAGCTTTGCAACAGCAGCTTCGGTTGTAATGTCAAATGCTCCAAGAACGCCGGCCTCTTTCAGCCTGATACTTGTTTCATATTTGCCCATAACCACAGAACCACTCTCACATTGCGATACATTAATAATAAATAATCCTTTCCTGATTGCATTTCTGAGCAATTTGATAAACCAATCCGATGTTGGGGCATTTCCTGCTCCGTAGGTTTCCAGAATTACCGCTTTAAGACCTTTTATATTTAATATTGACCTCACCGTACTTTCAGTAATTCCCGGAAACAGTTTTAGTATTACAATTCCCGTATCAAGATTTTTATAAACTTTTAATTTTTTGAAATTCGGTTTATGGATAGCATTCCTGTTATATTTAATATAAACTCCGGCATCGGCAAGTACGGGATAATTGGGTGAACGGAATGCTTCAAAGTCATCTGCATTGATTTTGTGTGTGCGGTTTCCCCTGAAAAGCTGGTTCTCGAAATAAATGCAGACTTCCGGTACTATCGGGGTTTCATCCTCTTTTGCAGCTGCAATCTCAATAGATGTTATCAGGTTTTCCCTTCCGTCTGTTCTGACCATACCGAGGGGAAGCTGCGACCCTGTCAGTATTACCGGCTTATTCAGATTTTGTAGCATAAAACTTAATGCCGAGGCAGTGTAAGCCATAGTATCAGTGCCATGCAAAATTACAAAGCCATCATACGATTCATAGTTTTTTTCAATGGCCGAAGCAAGTTCTGCCCAGAACTCAGGATTCATATTGGACGAGTCAACCAGCGGTTCAAAGCAAAATGTATCTATCTTATAGTCCAATAATTCCAACGATGGAATCAACTTAAACAAATTTTTAAAACGTAGTGGCTGAAGAGCACCGGATTTATTATCTTTCACCATTCCAATTGTGCCACCTGTATATATTATAAGTATGCTTGTTTTTGAATCCATATCAAACGGGTAATTTAAATAAATCTATCGCGTTTTGTGATGTTATTTCGGCAATAGTATCAACTGTTGTGTTTTTAACTGTTGCAAGTTTTTCAGCAATATAATTCACATAAGAACTTTCGTTTCTTTTTCCTCTGAACGGGGTGGGAGTGAGGTAGGGCGAATCCGTTTCCAGAATTATGTCTTCAAGGTCAATTCGTGCTATGACCTTGCCGAGACCTGAGTTCTTGAATGTAAGAACACCACCGATTCCGAGTTTCAAACCCAGTTCAATTATTTTTTGAGCCTGTTCATAATCTCCTGTAAAACAATGAAAAACACCGCTCAGCTCATCACTATTCAGCTTCAGAAGTATTTCGTAAATCTGATCAAACGAATCGCGGGAGTGAATGATAATTGGCAGTTTGTGTTCTTTTGCCAGTTCCACCTGACGACTAAAAGCAATTTTTTGCTCTTCGATGAAAGTCTTGTCCCAGTAAAGATCAATTCCGGTTTCGCCAATCCCGTAAAATTTTTGCTTTTTTAGAAGTCCTTCAACCTTTTTCATCTCATCCTGATAATTCTCTTTTACAGATGTAGGATGTAGCCCCATCATCGGGAAACAGTTTTCAGGGAATTGCTCACAGAGATTCAGCATCGGCTCTGTGGAAGACGAATCAATGTTGGGCAGCAACATATAGCGGACATCGTTTTCAATGGCCCTGCTTACGACGGCTTCTCTGTCGTCATCAAACTCTTCAAGGTAGAGATGAGTATGTGTATCAATTAAAAACATCCGGCAAAATTATATTAATTCTTGAATGGAACGGATTTATAATATAAATTTATCCGCATAACCCCGGTTCCTTCGGCCTTTTGTATCTACCTGAAATAGAAATCTTTTAGCCATTTGGCATAAACCGGATCAAGAATTTCGATTTTTCCGTTTCGTTCGTCTATAATTTCTTTTGATATCAGAACTCTTTTTATTTTTATGACATTTGCCGATGTGCCGAGCCTGAATTTTTCAATGGTTTCCTGTGAACTGAACTGTTTTACATTATTAATAACCGCATTCAGGAAATTTATTTGGGTTGTACTTAACGATTCGGTAATACTCTGAAACAGCATACTTAATTGCAGTACAAGAGATTCAATGGCATCTGTTATCACTTTTTCAGTAGCTCTTTTCCCGGTTCTTAACCAGGTCAGTTGTGCCAGTTGCTGTACATAATAGGGATGGTTTTCGACTAACAAGGCTATTTTAACGGCGAGCTTTTTTGAAATTTTCTTGCCTGTTGCCGCAAATGTCTCAACAATAAACTTTTCCCAGTATTTTGTTTCTATTTTATCAAGAAACATCAAATCGCCGAATTTATAAAAGGGCATTGAAGGTGAAGTGAAAAATTCCATCAGCATTAGGCGTTTGCTTCCGAAAAGGCAGTATGTTGTTTTTTGGTGGTTCTGCCAGTGAGAACGCAGCTTTTTCTGGAAAGCAAGAGGCTCTCTGAAAAACCCGATATTTTGAAATTCATCAATACATACTATTATTTTTATTTTCTTTTCAATTGAAATTGCTTCGGCCATATTTAATATTTCATCCGGATTTTCGGACACATCACGCCAGTCGAGCCCGAAACTAATCTCCTGCTGATTATCCGGTGAAAAAGTGATTTTCGGAAGCCACTGTTTGAAGAATTTTTTTGAGTTTTCAACTATTTCTTCAAATTTGCCCGACACGGCTTTTATCAAAGCTTCCGACAAAGATTTATAAAAATCCTCTTCCGAACGGATGTTGAACATATCAATAAATACAATTCTGTAATTTTGATTCTCTGCCACGACTTCCTTTCCGGCCTTTTTAACCAAAGATGATTTACCCCACCGTCTCGGTGATATCAGAATGGTGTTAATCCCCGAGTAAAAGTTAGTTTTCAGTCGCTGTATCTCTTTTTCTCTGTCAATGAAATTGTTACTGACGGCTATTTTGCCAAAAATAAACGGTGCGTTCATAACTGTTCACTTTTATGAACGGCAAATGTATGAAAAATATACAAACTAACCAAATGGTAACTAATAAAACAGCTACTAACTAAAAGGTAACTAACCTAAAGGTAAGTTACATTTAATTGTTTTTATTATATTTTTGAAAAAAATTTGAATTGAAAAAGATTCTTGTCATACGCTTTAGCTCCATCGGGGATATTGTGCTTACAACGCCGGTTATCAGGTGTTTGAAGAAGCAGCTTGAAGATATTGAAGTGCATTATCTTACAAAAAAGCAATTTTTACCCGTTATTCAGGCCAATCCGTATATTGACAGGATATACACCATTAATGACAAGATTGATGAAGTTATTCCGGAACTCAGCAAGCAGAATTACGACCATATTGTTGACCTTCATAAAAATTTCAGGTCGAAAGGTGTGATAATGAAGCTAAGCAGACCTTCATCCTCTTTTAGTAAGATAAATGTAAAAAAGTGGCTTGCCGTTAATCTTAATATCAACAGGTTGCCGGATATTCATATTGTTGACAGGTATTTTCAGGCTGTGGAAAATCTTGGAGTAAAAAATGACGGTAAGGGGCTGGATTATTTCATTCCCGCAGATGATGAGGCTGACCTGACTGTTTTGCCACAGGCACACCGCAACGGTTACATCGGGTGGGTTATCGGAGGCACCTATTTTACAAAGATATATCCTGATGACAGAATTATTGAAGTTTGCCGGAAGATTAAAAAGCCTGTTGTTTTGCTTGGCGGGAAAAGTGATGCGGAAAGAGGAGATAGAATTGCCGAAGCTGTTGGTGATAGTGTCTTTAATGCCTGCGGGAAGTTTAACCTGAATCAGTCGGCATCATTAGTAAAGCAGGCCGACAAAATTATAACCAATGACACCGGATTGATGCACGTTGCAGCCGCCTTCCGGAAAGAGACAATCAGTCTCTGGGGAAACACCATTCCCGGTTTCGGGATGTATCCGTATATGCCGGGTGATGAGGAAAAGTCAGCTATTCTCGAAGTAAAAAATCTTTCGTGCCGCCCATGCAGTAAACTGGGTTACAAAAAATGCCCCAAAAATCATTTTGACTGCATGCGGAAGATTGAGGTGGAGAGGATTGTGGAGCTGGCAGGAAAGTAATACCCAACAAAACCATAGACAGGAAAAACAGGCTTTGATAATGCTTTTGTATTAAAAAAATATGTAATTTTACAACCCTATAAACACCATTTAACAAAATGAAAAGAAGTAACCGCAATTTGTATTTCTCTATTTTTCTGAAAATTAGCTAAATAGGAAACAATGACCAAAATGAATATATGAGGCATTCAGTAGTGTTATACAATAATGGGTATGGTGGTTATATAATAACTGTCACCAATAAAAAGGGAAACTAACCTAAATAATAAAAATAGAAATATGAAACTTGAAAAAATATTAGACAATTTAGGCTCATTAGAAAAGAATTCATTTATCAAAATTATTGACAATATAATTGCGAACAAGCCCAAAAATTTTAAAGAAATTGACAAAATTTTGAGTGCTTCTGATAAAGGATTAAAATCAGTGGACAGCCAAAATATTGCTACAATTTTCAATCTAATTGAAAATGAATTTTCTGAGACTATCAAAAATGAATTTCTCGACACAAGTTCACAACTTGACATATTAATTGATATCATTACGAGAGATGGAAATAACATAATGAAACAAGATTGGTTTTCAAGATTATATGAAATTGAAGTCAAAAAAATAAAGAAAAAAGTAAAGGAACTTGAAAAAATAATCAATAGTGAAAAGTCTGAAATTGAAGAAAATAGAATTAGGGATTATAAAATATACAAATCTTGTGTTCATACAGCATACTTTAACGATGAATTAAATAATCGTGATCCAAAAATTACAGATGACGAATTATCAATTTTACTTACTCTTGCTAATCAATTAGAACTTTCACAAGAAGAAAGAAAACTCATCAATTATATGGTTATCCCGGTTAAACAATTGGATATTGACGATATAATAACAAATTTAAAGAATATAGGTGTAATTTTCTATCCTAAAAAACAAAATACAGTTTATGTTGCGGATGAAATTGTAAGAATATTAAGAAAATTACGGGGGAAAGATATTGCTGATAAATTTCTGCGTAGAATACTAAGAGTGTTGAAAACACCAGAAATAAATCTTATCGCAAAAAAACATAATATTGATAGAAAAATAAATACAGATGATAAAATAAAAGAAATTATTAAAGAAGGAATCGGAATTACAGCAATTTTATCAACCGCAGTTCATAAGGATGGCACCAAGCTATCGGAAAAGAAAAAATTCATCAATGAATTATGGGAAAAAAGATTAAAAATAAATCAAAGTTTGAAAGGTAAAACCTTAGAAGATAAAATTTTAAGTCTTATAATATACTTTGAAAATAGAGAAAAAGACGAAAAAGTAGGTATTTCAATAGACGGTTATGAAAAATTATTAATTGAACTCAATGAAACTCTTCTAAAAACTAATAAAATTGTAAAAGAAGTTTTTGAGTTACAAGAAGAGTTCGTCTTAAAAAGTGATTTTTTACTTGATTATAACATTAAACCAAGAGACATACTTGATATTATCCCACAAGAAGATTTAATGAAATTCTGTAAAGAGCGAAATATTAAAACCAGGGGAGATGAGATAATAAATATACTTGATAATTATAAAGATGCTGAAAATTTATACCTTGAAAATTATGAAAATATTGGATTTAGGAATATAAATGCACTAAAAGAAAACGGAATAGTTGTAAAGGAAAGCGAATTAGGGGTTAAATTTGAAGAACTAACTAAAAGTATCTTTAATAAGTTAGGATTTAATGTTGATGAAAATTTAAGAAAAAAAATAAATACCAAAAAAGACAAGATTGACATTGTATTGAATTTGGAAGATAACGAATTAATAATTGTTGAATGTAAAACTGTAAAAGAAAGTGGGTATAATAAATTTTCGGCTGTTTCAAGGCAATTAAAAGCTTATAATGATCTCGCGAAAAAAAATGGCTACGATGTAAGAAAACTGTTACTTGTTGCACCAGATTTTAGTGATGACTTTATTGAAGATTGCGAGATGGATGTTGAATTAGATTTGTCATTATTAACAGCATCGTCATTACTAAAAATATTTGAGAGTTTTAAGAAATCTAAACTTAAGCAATTCCCCTACAAATTATTAATGCGAGATGTTTTAATCAATTCTGATAGGATAGTAAAAGCAATAAGTAAATGACATATTGGTAGCAATAAGTAGCCCTTTGCATCTTGTTGGTGTTGTCACCAACAAGCAACTAAACAGTTCATATAGCAGGTTAGTGACAACACCAACCTGGGGCAGGAAGCCAACACAACAATTCAACAAGTCCCTTTTATCCGGCCCGCAATCTCCAGCCGGGTGCAACAACTGGTGATATGGAAAAGTTAACCCGAATTATGCAAAGCCTAATTAAAGGGTAAAGGCTAACTTTCATTAAATTGAAGTTGTGCCGGTTAATCCAATGATTCATAAAACTCATAGTGCGTAAGTCGGGTTGAATTACCACAGGCTGCTAATAGTTATCAGGAGATTTGCTACGCTATTCCACGAAAAAAGCTCTAATACTCTTCCTCCTTTGATTTCTCAATGATAAGTCCGGCTGCGACAATGCCGGGAGTTTCGAGTTTTGTCATTTTGTTCTCTATCTCGAATTTGGCTGTGCCGGTTTCGGGGAAACTTATCTCTTCGCTTACCGGTATTTTCAACTCAATAAAATCGCCTTTTTCTTCGCCCTGCATTTTGCCGTTTTCACCTATTATCCATAGTTTATGCTCCGAGCTGCGCATTTCGCCGGAGGGTTTGTATATTGTAAAGACAAAACGGAATTTTTTTTCAGGATATTCCGGCAAAAACCTTAAAACGAAATA
>Ga0256913_10000525_pt1 | contig 19887 bp, 17 predicted proteins | sample Axial_MatmetaG_FD_185970 | JGI IMG/M metagenome (GOLD analysis project Ga0256913, IMG submission 185970) | Deep-sea worm associated microbial mat communities from Axial Seamount, Juan de Fuca Ridge, Pacific Ocean - Axial_Mat | ecosystem: Environmental > Aquatic > Marine > Oceanic > Microbial... | reverse complement strand
CCTTTTTGAAAGCCTTCCCATCCCGGTTGACCGGACAGTGACTATAAAGAATTTCAAAAAGTTTACGGCGATCACAGCAGCGGGTACTGTTGCCGAATTCCCGCTTATAAGGCGAGGCACGGCATTCCCTATTATGTTATGATCTTTTACAAGAACATTGTGCACCGTTAATGCAAAGGCAAAAATACAACTCTTTAGTTTAACAAATTTGAAAATTCATAAATTATTTGAATAATTATTAACAGTTATGCACCTTAATCTGTAAATCTGTAATTTTCAGACTAAAATTAAAAAAATGTTATAAAAATAAGACTTACACTTAATACGCTTAAAACCAGTGTCGTCATTATTGCCACTGAAACCAGGTCGGGTCTGCAATTGTATTGCTTTGCAAAAATAGCAGTAAGTAAGGCCGATGGCAAAGCAGTCTCAATTAGAACTATTTCACGCATCATTTCCGTAAAATGACCATTATTTGTCAACCAAACCGACAGTAGTGGTTTAATAACCAGTTTTAAAATAACAGCAATACTTAGAAACAGATAAATATGGCTGGCCCTTTTAAAATTCAAAATGAGGCCGATAGTGAAAGTTACCATAACTGTGTTGGCATGCCCTACAATTTTAAAAAAGCGGACAAAAGTTTTAAATGCCTCACTATCGTGATTTAAAGGAATAAATGAGAAACCTATTCCCGCAATCAGTGCAAAAAAGATTGGTGAAACGAAAAAATTTCTTGCAGACGAAATTATTGACTTTCCTTTGACTTTTGAATCACCATAATACATTGCAATAAAAGGCCCGAGAATAAATAAAAGTAGTCCGACTCCAAACTCACTTGTTATTACCGTTTCTTCCATAGCCAGTGCATTAGCCGGGAAAACCTGACGGATTATGGGATAACCCAGCATAGAAGTCATACCGAATGCAGAAACCAGAATCAGTGCTCCTTTTTCACCCCGGTTGAATTTTAGAGCCGAGGCAATCAGGATTGCAAGAAAAATCATTGCTATTTCAACAATAGCCATAATAGCTGCCATAATAAGATAGTCACTATTGAAGGATTTTATTGCAAGGGAATAAAAGATAACTGCCGGCAGTGTAACCTTCAGGACAAGATTGCTGAACAGTGAGCTGTGTTCAGTCTTCAGCAGGTTTAACCTTAGTAATAACCTTGCAAGAAGGATTAAGGCCAACATTATTATAACTCCTCCTATTAATTGCTGCGATGCATTCATATTACGGTTTTATTGTATTAATTACGACATATTCAAAAGAAATGTTACCGAATGATTTTCATTCCTGAAAAAAGAGACATTTTTCCTGCATCTGCTCAGCCCTCGCAAAACTCAATTGAAACGGGATTTAGCTCAAACCCGATAGTTAAACTATCTGGGACAGGCTGTCTGGCACTGCGTGCCGTTTGAAGGTTATTTATTAGGCCTCGTTTTTTTATTTCTTAATAAATTTGCCAACTATTCTAGTATCTGGCAATTCTAGTTTGACCATATATACTCCTGAAGCAAGATGTCTAATATCAATTCTGGAAATATCTTTAGAAACTAATTCTTGAAATAACAAGTTACCATTGAAATCAAATATTTTCAAACGACATTGTCTAAACGTAGAAGGTCTCTCTATTGATATGTAATCATTGCTGGGATTGGGATATATTATGAGCTGCTTCGAAATGTTTTTCTCATAAATATTTACTCCACCATCAATAGTCTTAAGGATGGTTCCACCTTCACCAGAAACATATCCGGTATTCTGATCAGTAAAATAAACTGAATAGAACCAATTATCGGTAAAAGTAGAAATGTGTTCCCAGTTCATCCCTGCATCTGTAGTCTTCAATAAAGTTGGCCCGAATCCAGCCACATACCCGGTGGTTTCATCAGGGAAATATATTTCGCATAATGTTCCGACATCATCAACTTCAACATCATTCCATGTTGACCCACCGTCAGTAGTCTTTAAAAAAAGTCCTGCTTGCCCACAAGCAAAACCGGTATTTATATCAATGAAAAAAATTGAACTTAACTGCCCCCAGACATCAGAAATTTGACTCTCCCAAGTTATTCCACCATCAATAGTTTTCAGGATTACACTATTATATGTAGAGGATTCACATCCGGCAGCATATCCTGTATTCGCATCTATGAAGTACATTGATATAAACCAATAATTTTGACCTGAGTAGGTACTATTCCATGTTTCTCCACCATCGGTAGTTTTTAGTATTGTTCCCTCTTTCCCTCCAGAATAGCCTATTGATTCATCCGGAAAAAATATACAATTAATTCTTTCAGGAAAACCTTGTATCTTGTAATTCCATGTTAAGCCTCCATTGTCAGTTTTCATAATAAAACCATTTCCAGATTCCATACCAACAGCGAACCCTTTATTTGCAGTAAGAAAATACACATTATAAAAAAAATGAGATGAATTTTCAAAGATCTGCGTCCAGTTACTTCCAGCATCTATCGTTTTTAATATTTGACCTGATTCTGTGGCGGAATAGCCTACGTTATCATTGGGGAAATTAATAGAGCGTATCGTGCCTCTTGTACCTATGGATAAGTTGTTCCATGTGGCACCGAAATCAGTGCTTTTTATGGTGGTTCCATATAATCCAACGATGTATAAATTGTTTGAATTACTAGCTGAAATTGATAACAGAACTTCTTCAGTGTTTGATAATGATTCTATCCATTCTGCTCCACCATTAATAGTTATATAAATTTTCCCGTTTGAGCCGCAAATAATTCCTGAATCGGCGTTGATAAACTCTACGGCATAAATTGATGTACCGGTACCTAATGATATATCTTCCCAATCAGCACCACCATCCGTTGTTTTATAAATACTTCCTGAACTTCCAACAATGTACCCTATCGTACTTGTTGGGAAAGCTATCGAACTAATTGAATAATACTGAAATATCAGAGAGTCCCATGTAATCCCTCCATCTGTTGTTTTTAGAAGATAAGTATTGAATGGGTAAGAAGTTTGAATACCTGCAATAAATCCGACGTCATCATTGATAAAATTCACACAAGTGAAATTTGCGGATACCCCAGTTATTATTTTGTTCCAATTGGCACCTCCATCTGTAGTTTTAAGAGCAATTGAAGCATCTCCAACCAAATAACCAGTATTTTCATTAACAAACGATATTGAGTTTAGCTTCTTTTTCGTCCCTGATATTTGGGATACCCATGTATTCCCATTGTCAATGGTTTTCAGGATGGTTCCATTTCTACCAACAATATAGCTGACGCTATTACTTGGAGAATTAATACATTTAAGTTCTGCAATAGTTCCTGCGATTTGTGTACTCCAATTAATTCCTCCATCCACCGTTTTAATTATTGTTCCATTGTTTCCAACTGCAAAACCGGTTTGTGCATCAGTAAATACCACTGATTGAAGAGTATTTCCCTGTGGTAGTGGGTTCTGCCACTCCCAAATTTGCGCATTAAGGACATTTGTTATAATTGCGAATTGAATAAGAAAAATATATTTCATTTAATCTTTATTTATTCTATTGTCTAAAATGAGGCCTAACCTCTAAGAATTATATTAATCGTCACCTCACAAAGCAGCAAAGATACAAAAAAAAGAATTAAAAAACGAATATGACTAGAACAGAGAACAGCATACGTCCTGTTGCATTAGATCGCAAGAACTATATGTTTACAGGCTCGCACGAAAGAGCCAAAAACGATATGCCGACAGAATAAGAAAAGGCGAAAATATTTTCAACCTGAAAGTAACCGACAAAAAGGGGAATGTAAGTACATTAAAGCCAAGGTTATTTTGTAAATACTATTCTATGTTTTCTGCTTTTTCTTTTTTGCGGCAGGGAATAATACATTATTAAGTATCAAGCGGTAGCCCGGTGAATTGGGATGCAGATTAAGGTCGGTTGGCGGATCACCGATAAAGTGCTGGTAATCCTCAGGGTCGTGGCCGCTGTAAAATGTCCAGGTACCTTTACCAAACTCCCCATGAATATAACGTGCTTCTCCAAGCGATTTATTTTCGCCCATTATCAAAACATTAGGTTTGATATATTGTTCGCGAAATGCTGTGGTTTGCCCCATAAAAGCTTTTATTATTTGTGTATGATTCTGACAAAGCATCGTCGGAACAGGATCCCACTTGGCTGAGAAATCAAAAAGTGTGAAATAATCGTTCTTTTCGCTGACCTTACGCTGCTGAGGGTCTACATCAATTGATGAAATCTCATATTCGTAAGGATTTGTGCTTATTGTGAAATCACGAAAAGCAAAGCATTTTGTATAATCAAGTTTTTCCTGGGCATTGGGGTCCATCGGATCGCCATCAAACATAACATCACAGATATCAACACCTTCGGCAGAAAGTGCTACATCATAGCTATCAGGTGCTGAGCACATTGCAAATAGATAGCCTCCACCGGCTACGAAATCCCGTATTTTTTTTGCAACTGCAAGTTTACATTGCGAAACTTTGCTGAACCCGAGTTTATGAGCAATCTCTTCATTTATCCTAACATCCTCTTTGTACCAGTCCACATTTCTGTATCTTGCCCAAAACTTACCATATTGCCCCGTAAAATCTTCATGATGAAGGTGAAGCCAGTCGTACAACGGCAGCTTTCCCTGTATCACCTCCTCATCATAAACAACATCATAAGGAATTTCGGCATAAGAAAGCACAAGGGTTACGGCATCGTCCCAGGGTTGTTTGTTTTTAGGCGAATAGACTGCTATTTTCGGTGGCTTCTGAAGTTTTATCACATCCATATTAACTTCCGGGTCTGATATTTCCAAAAGAATTGAAGTGGATTGTGCGTCGGCAATTATCTGATAGCTAACACCTCTTATGACACACTCCTGCTCAATCTGGTCGTAATACTTGCACATAAAACTTCCGCCGCGATAATTGAGCAACCAGTCAACCTCAACATCTTGTTGCAGCACCCAGTATGCAATGCCGTAAGCTTTAAGGTGATTTTTCTGAGTGTCGTCCATAGGTATAAGTATATAAGCGGCCTTGACAAAGACAACAATAAAAAGCAACATACCCGTATAAAGGAATCTTCTCATCAAAACTAATTTCTTAAAAGATTTTACAAAAATACGCAGATATTAGTATATAACGCACGTATTGGAAATATAATTATGTTTACAAGCTAAATTTAACTTTTTTTAAATAACTCTAAAAAGGTGTTGGGTCTTCAGGAGGATAATCATTCATTTTCGAGGGTACACGATAAGAATTCTCAGCTAGATAGCTATCTCCAGAAGACAAAGTTTCATTATCCTGATATGAATCCTCTTCATAATCTATAAACTTGGCGAACCTGTCAATGAATTGCAGTTTTACGTCGGCAAGAGCGCCATTACGATGCTTGGCAATAATCAGTTCCGCCATGCCATGTGTTGAATTACCTTCTTCATCCTGATCAATTTTATAATATTCAGGCCTGTAAATAAATAAAACCATATCGGCATCCTGCTCAATGGCACCGGACTCCCTCAGGTCGGAAAGCATAGGTCGTTTTGACCCCGAACGCGTTTCTACTGACCGGTTAAGCTGTGATAGTGTTATAATCGGAACGTCCAATTCCTTGGCAAGGCTTTTCAACGAACGTGATATTGTACTTATCTCCTGCTCTCTGTTCCCTTTACCGTCGCCACCCGACGACATTAGCTGAATATAGTCAATAACTATCAATTCGATATCATGTTGGGCAGCCAGCCTCCTGCATTTTGCCCTAAGTTCAAAAATGGATAATGCCGGTGTATCATCAATATAAAGTGGTGCTTCAACCAGTCCGCCAATCTTTGCATTTAGCTGCTCCCATTCAAAATTCTCCAGGTTTCCCTTTTTTAATTTATCGGCCGGAAGTTGAGACTCACTTGATATAAGACGGGTAACCAATTGTATTGATGACATTTCAAGGGAGAAAAAAGCAACGGGTTTTTTAAAATCAACAGCAATATTCCGGGCCATTGAAAGTACAAAAGCGGTTTTACCCATACCCGGACGGGCTGCAAGAACTATTAAATCCGACTTTTGCCAGCCTGCCGTTATTCTGTCAAGCGCAGTAAAACCGGAAGGTACTCCACGTATACTACCTTTATGATCTTTTGCTTTTTGAATTTCATCAATTGCATTTTTAACCAACGATTGCATACTGTCATAGGCCCTGCGGAAATTATTTTCACTTACCGAGAAAAGATTTTTTTCAGCTTTATCAAGAAGTTCAAAAACATCCGTAGTATCCTCAAAGGCATCCTTAATAATATCAGACGAAACAGCTATCAACTCACGTTGAATATATTTTTGTAATATTATTCTGGCGTGATATTCAGTGTTGGCAGAAGAGGCTACTCTGTTAGTGAGCCGGGCTATGTAATATGCACCTCCGACAAGTTCCAGATTACCATTCAATTTCAGTTCACTTGTTACAGTTAAAATATCTACAGGTTCCGATTTATTAAACAAATTATAGATAGCTCTGTAAATTTCCTGATGAGCCTCTTTATAAAACATTTCAGGTTTCAGAACATCAATAACAGTATTGAGGGGTTCCTGCTCAAGCATTAATGCACCCAACACAGCCTCCTCAAGGTCAATAGCCTGAGGAGGAATTTTGCCATGCTCGCTTAAAGCTTGTTTAAGAGGTGATTTCCTCACTTTGGACTTCTTGACTGTTCCTTTCGATTCCTGATTGCCTGTCATTTGTCTTATTTATTACTTTTTATGAGTTTGAAATATGTGTCAAAATTAATACAAACAAACCTCTATTTTTACAAATCATCAACATTTTATTAACACTGTTATCCGCTGTCTATTAACAATTGAAACAAAATGCCTGATAATCAACTCCGGTTTAAAATACTTGTTAACAATCATTAAATTATCTTTTATCTTTGCACTGTTTTATATAAACGAGTTCTGTTGATATTTCATTGAGTCTTTTTTTTTATGTGTGAATGCCTGCCCGAATTCAAAAGCTTCGGAAAGTATAATTGAATATGTGAATGTTTAAATAATAGATAGTATGAAAATTATTTGTATTGGAAGAAATTATAGCGAGCACGCTAAAGAGCTTAATAATCCTTTACCTGAAAATCCGATTTTTTTCATGAAACCGGACACTGCACTGCTGATCAGAAACCGACCGTTTTACATTCCCGATTTCTCGGATGAGATACATTATGAAACAGAGCTTGTGATAAAAATATCGAAGAATGGAAAAAACATTCAGGAGAAGTTTGCACATAATTATTACGACAAGATAACTCTTGGTATTGACTTTACAGCACGTGACATACAGAGAAAGTGCAAAGAAAAAGGACATCCTTGGGAAATAGCGAAAGCTTTTGACAACTCCGCTCCTATTAGCACCTTTATCCCAATGACTGAGCTTCAAGATAGGGAAAAAATTAAATTCAGAATGGATTTGAACGGAAAAACGGTTCAGAACGGCAACTCTAAAGATATGATATTTTCTTTTGAAAAGGTAATTTCGTATGTTTCACGATTCATATACCTGAAGATGGGAGATATGATCTTTACGGGAACTCCGGCGGGCGTAGGAAAAGTCAACATCGGCGATCGAATAACCGCATACCTTGAGGGGAGGGAAATGCTGGATTTTAGGATAAAATAGAATGTAGCTATTTGCTTCTTATCAGTACAACGGCATAAGCCGCAATTCCCTCCTGTCGTCCTGTAAAACCAAGCTTTTCAGTTGTTGTAGCTTTTACTGAGATATTGCTTTTGCTAAGACCTGTGGACTCCGAAAGGACATTAATCATATCAGGAACATAACCGGATATCTTAGGTTTTTCAAGACTCACCGTGGAATCAATATTATTGATGACATAGCCTGCCCTATCAAGCTTAACACAAACCTGACGTAATAGAATTTTACTTTCGATTCCTTTATATTTCTGGTCGGTATCGGGAAAATGAAACCCGATATCCCTAAGATTTGCGGAACCGAGAATTGCATCGCATATTGCGTGAATTAACACATCACCGTCTGAATGCCCGACAGAACCCTTGTCAGAATCTATTTTCACACCACCTATCCAAAGTTCATTTCCTTCTTCAAGACGGTGAACATCAAAACCAAAACCTACTTTGATCATATTTAAACTTTAATATCCGGCGCAAGTTATAAAATAAATTGATTTAGACAAAAAAAGCCGATGCAAATTTGCATCAGCTTTTTTGTATTGTTTCAGCAATATTAATTTTTCCCTACTGCATCAAAATTAAATGTAAGAGTAAATCTTAATGTGTTGGCAAGTGGATTTTGTTGCTGTGTGGGAATAAGGTATGAGAAGTCAAGCCCAAAGACATTATATCTCAATCCGAGACCGAGAGTAAAGAACTGGCGGTTTCCTTTCTTTTTGCTCTCGTGAAAATATCCTGCACGCACGCCAAATTGTTTATCATACCAATATTCAACGCCGACTGTCCATATAAACTCTTTCATCTCTTCGCTGAATCCACCCGGTGCATCGTAAAATGAGTGTATCATACCTGTAACAACAGAAACATTCGGATCCATACCGGCTGCTATTATCTGATTACCATCAGGTCCTATTACAGGATTACCTGTTGAGTCAGTTTCATATATAGGAGGAGTTGGCACGAGTAATTTGTTGATGTCTATTGAGAATCTGAAAGAGTTATAATCATTAACTTCCATTCCAAGCGAACCACCCAATCTTAAATTTGTAGGGATAAAATCTTTTTTTGTATCGTCATCAGAATAAGAGATTTTTGCTCCGATATTGGAAATATCCATTCCGAAACTCAAATCTGAGCCTGTAAGACCGTTAATACTTAAATCTGTTTTGTAAAAAAGTGCAATATCAGCAGCAATAGAGTTTCCGGGTTTTGTAGAAACTCCCTGAACAAACTGCCCCTGAGTAAGATTTGAATGGATGAAGCGGCCCACAACAGAACCCGAAAACTTCTCGGAAAACTTCCTTGAGTATCCCGCATCAATTGCAAATTCATTGGGTTTGTAATTTCCTATTACTTCACCCTGAATATCTGTAAATGTAATATTTCCAAGTGAAAAATAGGTGAGTGAAGCATGAATGGCTTGTTTGTCGCCAAGCTTCTTAAAAAATGTAACGTAAGCAAGATTAATGTCATTCACAAGTTTCCTGAGCCAAGGGCTATATGACACACCGAAGCCCATATCTTTTTCTGCAAAAGCATATTTAGCCGGATTCCAGTGTTGCGAGTTAACATCAGGAGCTGTGGCCGCACCAACCTCTCCCATCCCTCCTGATCTCGCGTCAGGGCCTATCATCAGAAAAGGCACTGCTGTTGTAATTGTATTTTGCGATTGTTGTCCAATGTAATTCGGTTTATCCTGCGAACTTGCAAAAAACGGCATGAAACCTAACATTGCTCCAAAGAAGAAAATGATTGTCTTTTTCATAAATTAAATATTGTGAATACTTTTAATAGTTTTAAATGTGCAAAAATAACGTTTATTTGGAATTTAAATTGTAAATAAAATAAATAGCGGTTGCAAAATAAAACAAAATAGTAATTTAGCACGCTTTATTTTTATAAAATAATTAAGGTAACTGTCTAATGAATTTTTTATTGTATAATTTCAAAATAAGTTTTTAATAATATGCAAAAAATATTAATTCTAGTTGCAGGCGGAGCTTTTGGAACCTTTGCGAGGTATATTATCTCAGGAATGCCATATAAATATTCATATCCTGTTTTTCCTTGGGGAACTTTTCTCGTGAATGCAATAGGGGCATTTTTAATAGGCCTCTTTTGGGGTATTTTCGAAATAAAAAATATAACTCCCGAAGTGAGAGCATTTATTTTTATCGGATTTCTCGGAGGATTTACAACTTTTTCAACCTATGCACTTGAAACGATGAACTTTTTTAAAGCCGGCGATATTAAAATGGCATTGATCAATATACTTGCTAACAACATAGGAGCACTTACACTTGTCCTTGCAGGTTTCTGGATATCAAGAGAATTTATAAACTTTATAAAATAAAAATTATGAAATTACCAGTGGATGGATTATTAGTACGTGTTTTTGTTGGCGAAAGCGATACTTACCACGGCAGATTGCTTTATGAAGCGATTGTATTAAAAGCCAGAGAATTGAACCTTGCCGGCGCAACTGTTCTCAGAGGTATTATGGGGTTCGGTGCGGCAAGTAGGATTCACTCTGCCAAACTTCTAAGACTCTCAGAAGATATGCCTGTTATTGTAGAGATCGTTGATACTAAAGATGAAATTGACAAAATAATGCCATTTCTGGATGAAGTTGTAGTACAGGGACTTATAACTCTTGAAAAAGCACAAGTTATAAAGTACAGATAAATTATTGGATAAAAACACCTGTCAATTTCTAATAAATTATAATATTACCCTGCATATTCCTGTTACCTGAGTTTAAACGATATAAATATAAACCGGACGCCAGTTTTGAAACGTCAAGTTTTATTACTGATCCAGTTGATGAATCAATTTCTTTTGATATGACTGCCGAGCCAAAAGAATCAAAAATAGAAATGGAAAGTTTGGCATTCTCAATATTACCTGCCTCTATAAACAAAACATCCTTAGCCGGGTTTGGAAAAACCCTTCCCTGTAATTCCTGCTTCGATGATTCAATGCCAACAGGTTTGAAGGTTATATCCAAATCATCAACCAGCAGAACGCCACCTGTTTTTAACTGGAATGAGTTTTCGACTGAAAAGAAGATATTTACGGTATCAGGCGGTGGATAAGCATTATATTGAATATTCAGATTAAATGGAGTGTAACCGGCTGTTGGTTGCAGTGTTATTGATTCCTCTGCAAGGATATCCGATTCTCCCGTCGACGGGTTGTATCTGAACAATTTAACATTTGCTGTTGCTTTCTCGTCTTCGGCAGTTGTGTATTTATAAAAACCTGATATTGTTTCCGGTATCTGAATGACGGGCATCCCTCCTACCGGGCCATCCCAGCTTAAATGTCCGTTGGTTACACCTGCCAGAGTATCTCCGAAATAAGTCAACGTCTTTTCAAGTTGAATGGCATAGTTCCCTTCATAGCTGTCAAGCGACTTGCTAACCGGAGTTAAGCCAAGCGGTTTACTGAAAAGATTTGTAGAAAACCAGCTATCAGCCTCATCGGAAGTATACTCAGTCCAATTTTCAAAACCACCATTCGGAAAGGGCAAAGTTGTTCCGACAAATGAAAGATCATCAACTGTCAGTTTACTTCCGACAATAGCATCTCCAAACAAAGCTGATGACAGTATTGCAACAGCAATAGTATCAGGTGATACAATTGGAATAAACCATTGAACAGGTTGACTAAAATACTGATATTCATCCTGCGCACCTATAAATGTAGCCAGGCAAACACCAAGAGGTTGTCCGAGTTTTTTAAATAATACACCTACATAGGCAGTATCGCCAGGTTTCACATCAAATTTCACATAACCGGTAACCGAGTCGGCTCTCTCTGCGAATGGCATCCCCCCCCATATCATCTCTTCACCGACCTGGCCTATATAAACAGCTCCTTTAACAGGATTCTCAGAAGTAGGAACAGTTTCAAGACTTACAGCATAATTGCCTGAGTGAGAATCAGTTGTTTTTAGTGCGTTAGGTTCGCCAAGAGCTGATATACTTAATGTGTTTGACGATGAATAGCCATCCGGATCTTCAAATAAGAACTGATTTGACCAGTTTTCAAATCCGGCATTTTGAATTGTCTGTGTTCTTCCTATAAATGATATCAGAAATACAGATAAAAAAATTGTAATAGTTTTGTTCATTGTTACTTATATTATGGTGCAACATTTCATTATTGCTTCTCTACATTTAACGTATCTGTCATTTGCAGATCTCAATGCTTTTTCAGGAATTATAACATTTGCAGTCTCCCTGTTTTTGATTATTTTTCCTTGTTTGATATTATCTGACGGATCTCCGAATCCAGGCTTACCTGTTTTTGAGAATATTTTATACTCTGAAGATAGCTTAGATGGTAACTGTAACCAATCAGTTAAATAACCAAGAACAAAATCAGTATTACTAACAACCTTTTCAGCATCAAGATAAACAGATCTTCCATTTGTTCTTTTGGCAAGATTTTCCAAGACCTCAAGACGGTTTAAATAATATTTTACGATTTTATTAATGTCACTTATTCTGTTAGGATTATGTAAATTGTTACTCATTTTTACAATACTTTTTATAGTATCTTCAGGTTTTCTCAGCATAAAAAGCAGTTTTACATTATTGCCGTTTAATATCTTGTCGGATATAGGGTGATTATGCAATATCTTATCAAAAATATAGTCTCCTTTTAAATCTCTATTATTTGAAAAATAAACTCTGTACCTTAGTGTCAGTAAATCTATATTGTTTTTATAGGGTAAATGCATTTCGGAATATCCTGATATGCTATCCGAGCTTCCAATAATGTGAGAGAGTAAACTTGAATAACTCCTCATATGGCTTAACAGGAATATATACTTCTTATCACCTGCCAGTACATCAGGATTTGTTATCATTATTTTACTAATATGGAATAGAGTTATAAAATTCATAAATAATAAAATACTACGTTATGTCCTTTCAAATTTGTATTTGAATAATTCAATATCCTTTGCATAAACATTTTCTATTATATTCTTTGTATGTTCGTCATAATATTCCGAATAATGTTTGTTGTCGGTCAATGCTTTTTGAAGTGCAAGTTTTCCCAATCCAGGCAGACCTATTTTATCGGCAATATACTTTAGGTCTTTATCCCTGTTTTCATATTTCCCAACAAAACTTACAATAACATTGTCATTTTCATCAATGATATAATCAGCACATCCAAAATAATGACCAAAATAATTATATGTACCTTCCTTACCAAACATATCAGGCTTAAGCCTTTTGACAAACTCACTAAATTTCATATCCTGTCTTAATAAATTACTTTTTAACCGGTAATGATATAACGAGACCATTCTGTCCCATGGGTTTCTGACAAGAGTGAATGAAAATATTTTTTCCCATTCGTTACTACCCAAATTATCTTTCATTATTTTTGCCGTCAGGTGGCTTGGAATAAATTGTATTTGTTTAAATCCTTTCTCAAATACATCACTCTTTCCAAATGCCGGCCCATAGGCACTACCAAGTTCAACCCTTATACTTGTTGATGAAGTTCTCGGTATATCAATGAACCAAAAACCATGCTTTTTTATCTGCTTGACACCAATAGGCATAAGTATACCATATTTAAAGTTTTCAATCTTTTCGTTAATTATCTTCTTTAACTGCACCATTAATTCATCTTCTTATTTCAAAATTAATACGAATAAATTACAATTTGGTTTACCGAATATTATATTTCATCTCTAAATTTTTCAAATTTTGATAAAATTTGGACAAAATTAGTTAAGATAAAACAAAGATTACCTAAAAAATAAGATTTTGTTTCATTATCTCCGGATAATCATTTTAAGATAACAGGATAAAAACCAGGCTTATTATTTGTATCTTATTTATTCGCTATAATTTGGGTAAAAAGCATTAACTTTGCACCTGCCCATCAAATAGGATAAGTTATGCACCGTGAAAAATATAAATATAAAAAACAGAACAACCGGATTCTAAATGATGAGATTGAGAACAGAAGAATCAATAAAGAATCGCGCAGGATAATTATTCAGATATTAAAAGAGAGTCCTGAACTTAAGAAAATTTTAAGAGAGTCGGATAATCTTGAGACGGTTAAAAAAGAGATTCGCAATATTGTAATGGACTATCTAAATACCCGTCGTGATGCACTTGATTACTATTACGGGGATATCAAAGGTCGTGAAATATGTAATAAACTCTCGTGGAAGGATGTTGCCGCGATAAGAATTCTAGATTATATTAATCACGATGGAGATGAATATAAAGACCTGAATTTAAAAGGCAGATACATACTTAACAGTCCGATTAAACAATTATGGCTTGCTGTTAAAAAAGGCAGAGGAGGTGCGGAACCTGCTTTTTTCAAAGATATGCTGAATCTGATAATTCAGTTTAAGAATCCTGCTAACAGGATATTACCATCTCCGGATAAAGTTAAAGATTGGATGAGCAGACATCCTTCAGGCCTTGACCCTGAAATAATAGAAATCAGGAAGCATAATAAAGACAGAATCATCAGGATATTCATTAAAAAAATGGATGATGGCGACATTCTGCGTCCGAAATATAAATTCAGGCCGGGAATGACTCAAAATGAGAAATATCAGCAAATGCTTGAATGGTGGAACGAATCGACATTTCATCTGCAATTTGCATCACGCACTCCCGAAATGCTTAATAAGCTACTTGGAAGGCAGGTTGATTCAAAAACAATGGCTGTTTTATTTGAAGCTCAGGACTCGGGAATTCCCTTTTTTGTGAATCCACATTATCTTTCTTTAATAAATGTTAATGTTCCTGAAAAATTACAGAATACCGATTATGCAATTAGAGATTATGTTTTTGTCAGTAAGCCTCTTGTTGAGGAGTTTGGAAACATTGTTGCCTGGGAGAAGGAAGATGTCGTAGAACCGGGAAAACCAAATGCAGCAGGCTGGATATTGCCTTCTTACTATAATATTCACAGAAGATATCCTGAAGTGGCAATCCTGATTCCTGATACAATTGGTAGAGCTTGTGGAGGCCTTTGCGTATCGTGCCAGAGAATGTTTGATTTTCAGCGTGGTCATTTGAATTTTGACCTTGCCGAACTTAGAGCTGTTGACAGATGGTGGGACAGGCTTCCAAAATTGCTCAGATATTTTGAGAAAGATTCGCAGTTAAGAGATATTTTAATAACCGGTGGCGATGCTTTAATGAGTTCTGATAAATCTTTGAAACGTATTCTTGATGCTGTTTATGATATGGCAGTAAACAAAATTGAGGCCAACGAACATAAACCCAATGGAGAAAAATATGCCGAGATGATTCGCATAAGGATTGGTACACGCCTTCCTGTTTATATACCGCAACGAATTACGGATGACCTTATCAAAATACTTACATCATTCAAAAGAAAAGCAAAGAAAACAGGTATCCAACAATATATTATTCAAACTCATTTTGAGACTGCAATGGAAGTAACGCCTGAATCAGCTGAGGCAGTCAGAAAGCTTATAGCGGCTGGATGGATGGTTACAAATCAACTTGTTTTTACGACTGCTGCATCAAGACGGGGACATACTGCTAAACTCAGAAAAGTTCTTAATGATATAGGTGTTTTAACATATTATACTTTTACAGTAAAGGGTTACAGGGAAAATAAACATAATTTTGCTACAAATGCCAGGGCTGTTCAGGAAATGACTGAAGAGAAATCCATTGGCAGCATCTCACCTGAAAAGTACAATACAATAAGTAAGTTTGCTGACTCGGGAGAGAGAATTATTGATAATATTAAGAAATTAAGAAAAGAGCTGGATATTCCGTTTCTCGCTAGCGACAGAAATATCTTAAATCTTCCTGGTGTCGGGAAAAGTCTGACATTCAGAACAATCGGGATTACTTATGACGGAAGAAGAATACTCGAATTCAACCATGATACCACACGCCGGCACAGTCCGATTATCAAGAAAATGGGAAAGGTTATCATAATAGAATCAAAGTCAATAGATGAATATATACAGCAGCTTGCAGAAATGGGCGAAAATCCTGAAGAATACAGAGATGTTTGGGGTTATTCCATAGGTGAAAGCGAACCCAGATTACCGGTATTTGAATATCCAAAATATGATTTTGATATTACCGATGAGTTTACAAATATTGAGATATAGAAAAAGTACTTTTTCAAAACATGTTTGAACATTGTTCAACCCGAATTATGCAATAGCATAATCGAAAAAGTGCAACTAAGCTTTTAACAAAGGATACAAATCCCGGAAGGGTTAACACTAAATCGGGGTTATCCCGCCTAATCTATTAGTTCGTGAAACTCATAGTGCATAAGACAGGTTCAATGATTATTGAATACTCTTTAATTATAATGTAGTAACAGGCATTCAATATTCAACATTCAGTGGACAATCTTCAATAATTAACAATCAATGATATGAATTAAGGACAATCCTAAGTGTTCATTCCGCCACATACCTGAACAACCTGTCCGGAGACATAGGATGACAAATCGGAGGCGAGAAATGTTGCGACATTTGCCACATCTTCCGGTTTGCCGCCTCTTTTAAGCGGAATCTGATTGATCCATTGCGTTCTTACATCATCAGGTAATTTGGCTGTCATTTCCGTTTCAATAAAACCCGGTGCTATTGCATTGCAACGGATATTCCTTGAACCGAACTCCTGGGCAATGGATTTTGTAAACCCTATTAAACCGGCTTTTGATGCGGAATAGTTTGCCTGGCCTCCATTCCCGCTGACGCCGACAACAGAACTCATATTTATTATTGAACCGGAACGTTGTTTCAGCATTGAGCGCTGAACAGCTTTGGTAAGATTAAAGGCCGACTTCAGATTTATCGTTAAAACAAGATCCCAGTCCTGTTCACTCATTCGTAACATAAGATTATCTCTTGTAATTCCGGCATTATTAACCAGAATATCAACTTTGCCGAATTCTTTTAAAACCTCATCTATAAATCTCTGGCTATCCTCAAACGAACTTGCATCCGAAGCATAACCTTTTCCCTTTTGGCCGAGAGCGGCAATTTCTTTTTCCAGACTTTCCGCCTGCTCGTCATATCTAATATCGGAAAATGCTACATCAGCACCTTCCGATGCAAATTTCAAAGCAATTGCCCTTCCAATACCTCTGGAGGCTCCTGTAATAACCGCTGTTTTTCCTTCTAATAATTTCATACTCATAACATTTTACTGATTTCGGCTGCAAAGATACATTTTTTTATTTGAAAATATGCAGGTCACTAAGTTAAGATGCCGGCTGAATATATCACCTCCCGATGAACCTTACGGCAACAGCCTTAAAACTAACCCAGACATCCTTACCCTCCGTTAATCCGAGATTTTCAACCGATTGTTCCGTTACATAAGCCGATACTATAATTCCCGCATCCACAACTATCTCCACTCCACCGACTGCCGGAATAACATTCAGTATTGTTCCTTTGAAGCTGTTTGTCAGACTTGAATCTATACGGTCGCAGGAAATTACAACATCTTCCGACCTGAAAAATACGAATCCTTCTTTTGTATTGTCAACTATCGGTAAAGTCGAAATTTCGATTTTATTTTCAAGAATTGCTTTTTTATCGGAATTTATCTTTGCGTTGTAAAAATTCCTGACACCTGTAAGGTTTGCAACAAATTTTGATTTCGGTTTATGAAAAACCTCTTTTATTGTTCCCGTTTGAATTATTTCACCGTTATGGATAATCCCGACTTTACCGGCAAGGGCAACCGCTTCCTCATAATCATGTGTTATGTGGATAATTGTTTGTCCCTCCTTATTAAGTTTTCGTAAAATATTTCTCATATCCTGCCTCAGTTCAACATCGAGAGAGGAGAGCGGTTCGTCAAGCAGAAGTATTTTGGGTTTCAGTGTGAGAGTACGTGCAAGAGCTGCCCTTTGCAACTCTCCGCCCGAGAGTGTTGCAGGTTTCCTGTGTAACAAGCCGGATATTCCCATTTTTCCCGCCAATTCATTCACTGTTTTCTCTCTTGCCTCTCTTGAAATATGCTTTGCTTTCAGAGGATAACAAATATTTTCCTTAACCGACAAATGCGGAAATATTGCGTAATCCTGAAACACAATTCCAACCTGTCTCTTTTGAATCGGTACGCCCGTAATTTCCTTTCCGTCAAGGATCACTTTTCCCTTGTCAGGATTAACAAGTCCGGCAATGATTTCCAGTATGAGGGATTTTCCGGCTCCTGACTTACCGAGCAACACAAAATACTCCCCCTCTCCCACTCCGAACGAAATATCCTTTAATGAGAATCCTGCAAAATCCAATGATATGTTTTTTACGTCAAGCATTCAAATTTATTCTGTTTTTCGCCCTGCAATCATTCTTAAAACAATAAAAAACAGCAGTGACACCAATACAAAAATAACTGCAACCGGTTGCGCATATTTCAGTCCGAAAGCACCGAAACGTTCATAAATCAAAACAGGGGTAATCATCGGATGATAAGCAATAATAACAACCGCCCCAAATTCGCTCATTCCGCGGGCAAACATCATAATGGCACCCGAAATAATATTTCGCTTTGCCAAAGGCAATGAAATCGTAAAGAAAACCCTTACAGGTGACGCGCCGAGATTCAGTGCCGCTTTTTCAAGCCTTACAGGTACCGAAGCAAAACCGTCACGTGCAGCATTCAGTAAAAACGGTACACTTACAAAAGCCATTGCTATTGATATACCCACGGGATTCCCTATAAAATCAAGACCAAGCGTTCCGGCTGCTTTCCCAACTAAACTGTCACGCGAAATTATACCGAGAATTGCTATTCCCGCAGCTGTGTGAGGAATAACGACAGGTAAATCAATAATTCCCGAAACAATCCTTTTGCCGGGAAACTCTTTCCGGGCAAGAATATATGCCAGCGGGATTCCTGCTATTGAAAAAACAACCGTTGCAAAAAATGCTGTTGACAAAGTCAGATAAATACTGTTTTGCACCTCTTTATCACTTACTGTCTCCGTCAGTTGCGATATTGATGATGAAAACATCAGTCCTGCTAACGGTGCAATGATGAAAAGAAGAGCAACCCCGCTTAAAAAAATTATTACAAGATGAAATTTACTTTGTTTCCGCATTATTTTTTCGATGTAAACAGAACAGGGTCAACAGTAATCATAAAATATGCCCAGCTGTTAAAATAGCTGCTGTCTCCCCCTTTTATCACCTCCATACTTTTTGTTGCAATTAAAAATGAATAACCTCCTTCTAACTTAAGATATTTTAAAATCCGGGCTTTAAATTTCAAATCTATTTCATTTCCAAGATTTTTGTCTATAATCTCACCGTCATTTACAAAGTCGCCGTAAAGTCTGAAAAAGTAATAATCGGCAAAAATATCAACTTTTTTTGAAGCGTTGAATTTTAGTTTCAGATACGGGTTTACCAATCCTGCCCGCTTTGTAGTTACAGGAACTGAAAAGTAATCCATTGTACCGTTAAACTTGTGTCTGCTGCCGTAAAGAATATTAAAAGCACGGTCTGTTTTATTCAGACTGTCGGTGGCGTCATTTCCGCTAAGGGATTCAAAACCTCCAAGAATCCTAAACTTATTTGAAAGTTTTACACCTAAGTCCAGATTCAGGTAATAAGCAGAAACATCCTGCCCTGTTTGCAATTTGCCACCCTGATAAAATCCGCGGGTTGCGACATCCCATTTTTCCTCTTTGTATTTAACAATAAAACCTCCCGTATAACGGATGTAAATAGTACTTTTTGTTCCTTCTTTTTGATATCCGTCCGCAATGGCCTGAAAAGCAATGTCGGTTTTTCCGAATTGTCTTCTCAGCCATAGAAAATTTAATGTTTTGTAATTCTTTATCAATTCCGAATAATCCGTACCGAATTTAGCGACAGAAGCCTGATTGTAAGCCGCTCCAAAATCCAATATCCAGCCGTTGTTTCTGTATTTCAACAATACAAGGTCATGTGCCGCACCAATCTGATTCCAGTTTACTTTTGAAAATAGTCTGTAATTGTCATAACCGACAGCCTGTCTCCCGAATTTGACTGCAAAGGTCCTTGTTGCTGCAATCTCAACCCAACCTTCGTTCAATCCGACCGAGGAAAGGTCATTTTTTAACGGCTGGTCACCCCAAACCCTGAAATCGTAAAAAGAAATAGCCGATTTTATTATCCCTTTTGTA